>Ga0181538_10002386_pt1 | contig 19576 bp, 11 predicted proteins | sample PEATcosm2014_Bin_40_FD_119773 | JGI IMG/M metagenome (GOLD analysis project Ga0181538, IMG submission 119773) | Peatland microbial communities from MTU Mesocosm Facility, Houghton, MI, USA - PEATcosm2014_Bin23_30_metaG | ecosystem: Environmental > Terrestrial > Soil > Wetlands > Peat | place... | reverse complement strand
TAGCCGTGCATTCCCATGCTGTTGTCCCATGCGGCTGGTGGGTTGAAGGTTGTTGTTGTCACACCTCCATCCTCCAGTCCCCAGCCGCGGGGACAACCTATTGAAACTTCACACCTAGCCCCTTGCTCTGCCCTAAGCGGCATTTGGAAAGCTCCACACCTTGTCCTACGCTCGCGGTCGGTTCTTGGGCGGAATTGGGCGGTCTCGGGCGGTGAGCACATCGAGCTCTCCGAGCCATTTCCCCTCTGTAGCGGCGTCCATCAGTATCCAACGCACAATTACGCCTAGACCTCGGAAGCCTTTGCAGCACCAACATTCGCTCACGCTCCTTGCCGCCCGCTTGAATTTGTCTTTGTGCTTCTCACCGGGCTTCACAAACACCCTTTCGCCTGCGTTTGCCTCACCTACACGGGCCGCGCAACGAATGGTGCCGAATAGCATGGCAGGCCGGCCTGTCACAGAATCGCCAGCGGGAGCGGCTTCTGCGGCACCCGGTGCTCGACGACGCATTCGCGTCTATGTCGCCCAACATCGGACGAGACGTTGGCCTATCTGCCTTACTCGAAGACCTGCAACTCGCGGATGGAATAGCTCCGTTTGGGGATCCCTTCATTCTTGGCGCCTGGTTTTGCCAGGTGACTCCTCGTGGCGAGAACCCGCACAAAGCGGGCGTCGACCGGGGCAATGCGGACATCCGTCACAACGGTCTTGTCATTGGCCGCCGTGATTACGTCCGTCCAGTTCTCCGCGTCACCCGAGACCTGGATGGCGAAATCGAAGGAGTACTCCATCCCCCAGGAATACTCCACCCCCCAATCGATTCGAACGCGGCTTATCTTGCGCGTTTCGCCCAGGTCGACTGCCAACCACGAAGGATCGGACGAGGCGGAGGACCAGCAGGTTGATGGATCGCCATCCACGGCGTTTTCGGGCCCCTCGGCCGAGTTCCAACTCGACGAGGCGAAGGCCTTCCTGCCAAACGCCAGGCCGAGCGACGGCGCATCGACGATCTTAACCTCGCGCACGCTGCGAACCGGATCGCCGTCCGTCCCCGTCAACTCAGCCTCCAGGGTCCCCGCTCCGGCCTGGTCTGGCCACGGAAAGGCAAACTCGATCGCCGCATTGCCGTATGGCTCCAATTGGCAGTCCTGGCGTTTTTCGACAAGGAGGCCGCCATCCTTCCCGCGCAACCGGAGCGTCACGGGACCGCTCCAGGACTTCTCCAGGTCATTGATCAAACGCACCGGTATCCGGGCGGGTTTTCCGCCGATGCCGGTTCCGCTCCAGTAATCCACCATCAGTCCAACAGGCGCGAAGGCGTCCCGGACGTAGCGATGAAACTCCGGGTCCCATTCCAACTTCTGCACGTCGCGCCAGTTGTCGCTCGTCTGCCCGTTGGGCCGGGAATAGGCAAGCATGGCGAACTGCATCACCGCTGCAGTCCGGCGGTGGCTGCGCCAGAATTCCGTGTCGGCGGCCAGATAGGTCGCGTAGATGTGGCGGCGCTGTTCCGCGGTCGAATTCTCCCCGGCGAGGTTGCGGTAGAGGTCCCGCGTCAAGGTCGTCGGCGATCCATCCCGGGAGAGCCACAGCCACCCATACTCGTTCATGATGACAACGTGGGTGCCGTCGTCGTCCATTGGTCCGCCGAACGGCACCTTGCTTCGATGGGCGAAATCCGCCAACCGGGCGCAGGGGTTCGAGAAGAAGTAAGCGTGTGCTCCGAACGAGTCGGTCGGCGCCATTATCGGCATGCCAAAGCCGTTGTCCCAGGGGCGATTCGACAGGTCGAGGCCGCGCACGGCGGCCAGCGCCTCGCCAGTCGCAAGCGTGCGCGTCTCGTTCTGGGAAGTCCAGATGACCACGCAGGGATGGTTCCACCTCTCGCGCATCCAGTCGGCGTACTCCCGCTCCAGCTCCTCCTTGGTCGCCTCGTTTGGATTCCAGAGGGGAAACTCGTCCTGTATGAGGATGCCCATCTCGTCTGCCATGTCATACCAGGCCTCCGGTGGGAACCCGAGCGAGTAGCGAAGGCAGTTCCAATGCATCTCCTTCACCCGCTTGTGCAACAGGCGTACCCAATCGGACCGCCACGGCAGATCCTTGCATTCAGAATCCTCAAAGAATCGGTAAAGTGTTATGTTGCTGCCGCGCATGAAGTAGGGCCGCCCGTTGAGCATCGCGCGATGGGTGGCCGGATCTAACCTGAATTCGCGCATGCCGAAGCGGGTTGTGATTCGGTCCGCGCCGCAGTCGGCCTCGAGCCGGTAAAGGAACGGACTCTCGGGAGACCACAGCCGGCAGTCGGAGAGCGGGATGAGCGCATCCACGGCAGTCTCGCCTGCGGCGCCGGCGGGCAATGCGCGCCGCTCCTCGCCGACGATCCTGCCGGAGACGGCCTCACGCACCAGGAAGGTCACCGTGGCCTCCGTCGCGGCGTCGTTGCGCAACATCGCCCGCACACGCACGGCCTGCTGTCCGATGTCCGGCACCGCCTGCACGGTGAGGAAATAGGGCGCACCTGAAAGGATGAGGTCGACCGAATCGAAAATGCCGGGGATGTAGCGTGTCTTTTCGTAGTCGAAGCCGGAAGGCATGCCCGCGGGCGTGTCGGCTCGATCCGCCCCAATCCGTATCAACAGCACGTTCTCACCCTGCCGGAGGGCCGCGCGGGCGTCGAAATAGCCGGGCGTGAAGTTGGGCACATGGTCGCCAAGGACCTGGCCGTTGAGCACGACACGTGTGCCGAACATCGCCTTTTGTATCTTAAGCCGCGCTATCGAAGGTATCGGTTGGTCCAGGCGGAAGGTGCGCCGGTACCAGAACGCAGCGTGGGCGGGATCCGTGCTTCCCGGATTCAGCTGGTCGCTGACCGTCGGGCCGGGCGGGGGGTCGAATGCCGGAGCGGCCAGCGACACCAGCCCGGGGACCGGCAGGGTGCGCTCGAAGGTCGTCGGGGCCTGATCCATGGCCCCCGCGGCGATCTGCCAGGTGCCGTCAAGCGACACCACATGGCGCGGTCCATCGTCCGTCGTTTGCGCAGAGTGGCAGGGCAATGCGGCCAGCATGATGGCGACGAGGGCCAGGTGTCTGGGCGCGATTTGTGCGACCGGCATTTCTGCTGCCGGGACGGGACGATGAGCAAATCTGTCCATCGATTTCAGCAATCCATTCATCTCGGAATGGGTCAAGCCGAACGGGCACACGCCTCCTTCACCTGCGGCGCGGAATTATTTCCGAACGCCGGCTATGCCGGTCCGGGCGGTGTCTGCCGGCGCGTTGGCGGTGCGAAAGGTGACCCGGCGGAGCACCGAGCTGCCCATCGGCACGAGTCTCACCCCTACGGGATTGCCGGTCCTTGTGTCCAGCATGGTGCCTAAGAGGCAGGTTTCGCCCTCGTACCAGGGGTTTGCATCACCGGCCGTGTTGACGAAGGTGAAGCCGTAGCCTCGCTCCTTTGCCGCGGCGTCGAGCGCCAGGATCCGGTACGCCTCGCTGGTCGGGAAGACAAGGAAGTCCGTGAATCCGCCCACCGGGTAGCCCCGCGTGGCCTGCGTTCGGGCGGGAATGCCGAGCGCGAAGATGAGCGCCCCGCGGCGCAGGGCGACCTCCTCGTGCCCAGCTGGAAAGACCTGGATCTCGTTCCGCAGGCTGAGCCGGACACGGTCGCCGGACTGCCAGCGCTTCCGCAACACGATGTAGCCTGTACCCTCCGTAACGGTTGCCCCCGCCGCCTCGGCTTTCGCAACTCTCGACCAGCCGGGCTTGCGCAGGTGGAGACTGAACTCTGCCGGCCGGCCGAGCGTGAGGACAAAATCAATCTGGTCGGAAAACGGATAATTGGTTGTCTCCCTGATTTCAACGGCCGTGCCCTGCCAGCGGGTCGAGAGCGTCATGGGACCGTAGAGCACGGCGGCGAAGCCGTCCGCCGCCAGCATCCACATGTTGCTAACGTAATACGGCAGGCTTCTCCCGTAATTCGGATTGCAGCAGACGGCCGCATCGTCGTGCGTGGGCGAATACTTGTAGCGCGGGTCCTCCTCCTTGAAGCCCGTCTTGGGCGAGTGCCGGTCGAGCACGTAGCAGTTGTCCGTCTTGCAGTACGTGATGCCGTGCCCGTCCACGTAGCGGGCGCCGAGCATGTCGTTGAAGGTCAGGGTCTCGGCCTTGTCCGCGTAGGAGGCATCGCCGGTCTTCTGCAGGGCTGAGGCGTAGAAATTCCGCAGCTCGAGCATGCCGCAGAATTCCGCAGCGGTGGAATCGGCCGATGCATCCTTGCCAGCCAGCCATTCGTCGCCGAAGCCCGCGCCGCCGGGTAGCAGGCAATGGTCCAGCTTGCGCAGCGCGTCAGCATAGGCCTGCGCGAGCTCGGGGTAGCCGGTGGCACGCCACGCAAGCAGGAGGCTCCGCAGGTGCTCATAGGTGTGGGCGCCGTGGCCGATGAAGGGATAATCCGGCTTGACCAGCGCGGCGTAACGTACGTCGGCGAACTGGGGGTTGATGAAATGCCGGGAAAACTCCCGGTAGAGATACACCGCAAAGCGGGTGTACTTCGCGTCCCCGGTCAGCCGAGTCAGGGTCTCGCAGACGTCGGTGAGCATCAGGCCGTGGGAGACGCCGCCGAAATCCTTCTTCACAGCAAACGGGTTCGCCGCCCCCTCGCCGTAGCAGGCCATGGTGACGTCCATTGCGCGCACCACCGCCCGGAGCACCGCCTCGTCGCCCGTGAACTCGAAATACCCAAGCAGCATCCGGAACAGCGTCGTCTGGCACCACAGCTCGCCGTTGTCGCCGGGGTGCCGGTAGCGCATCGCCGGGCCGTAGATGCCGATGTAGCCGTCGGCGTCCTGGGTCTGCAGGATGTGCCGCACGAACCGCCCGGTCTTGGCAATGGCGGCCTGGTCGCCCGTCAGGAAGGCAGTCCGCATGTACCCATCCCACCAGTTGCCCTGGGTTTCACCGTTCCACCACTGCATCGAGATCACCCAATCGGCGCCGGTCAGCACCTGCGTGCCCGCCAAGGGGATGTCGGCAGGGCTCTTGCGCCGGGCGGCCCCGTAGAGGTCATCGTCGAACAGCCGGGGCACGAGCTGGTCGAGCTTGCCGACAAACCCCTCGGACAGATCCTGCTGCAGCATTGCCCTGATCCAGCCGTCGGGCCGGAGGTCTCGGAGCGGCAGGTTGGCGAAGGCGGCGGGGAGCGCGCGCGGCGGCGACGCAAAAAACGCGAGGGACACCTCCGGCGGCGCCGGGGTCCTGTCCGGGTCGACGGGCTGCTGGCCGGCCGCGCGGCCGGCCAGGAATAGCAGGAACAGGACGGCAGTCAGACCGGCGGGGAGGAGTGGATGCATAAGGTGTGCGCCCAGTCTAGCCGAGACGAACCCGATTTGGCTTCGCGTCCGCCAACTCTGAAGGCGGGATCGTAAACCCAGCGTTTAAGAATGGCTCTGAATCGGGTCAAGGGGAGTCAAGGCTTCCAACCATTTGTCACCGTCAACTGCGGTTTGTCGACTCGGTCCCGAATACTTCAAGTCATCCATGCAGCCCCGCCGGGCTTTCAGGTGGATGGGCCCAGCCCATGAACGTTCCGTATCAGCGCGCCTTGTTGGCTCCCCCAATGCCTCGTGCCGCAAAGCTTGAGAACCCGTAGTCCGAATTGGATCCAACACCCCGACCTTCAGGGCAGTATAGCCACTCGCCGATTCCGGGAGAGCCAGTCTTAAAGACGTCATCCATGACCTGAGCTTTCTTGATGCCGTTGATGTACAGAGTGATCACGTTTCCGACAATGGATGCTTTGAGCACGTCGCCATTCTTCAGTCCGTAATCAGGACCATGCCGTTCAAGAAGGGTCGTATATTTGCCTATCGGACCGTCCCATCTCACAATCGTTACATAAGATTTGTCGCTGTTGATACACCTGGCGTAGCACTCGTACCCAGTCGCATTGTGGGCTGAGGTCGTCCGACGAAGCAGTATCTCGAGTTCCTGGTAGCAAGATGCGTTTGGCTTTGCGATATACACGACTCCCCAAGCCTCCTGGTCCGGAGGAAACCCAGAAAGCTGAGCGATTGAATCGTCGTACATTCTGCTGCCGGTATTCGTGCCGGTTTCCGTGCCGTAGGCGATGCCGCCACTTTTCCTGATCTTGGCCCAATCAAGACCTTCATTCGTCCACCTGCCGCCTTCGGAGAGCGGGTTTTCATCGCCGTCAAACTTGGTGTCATATGTTTGGGCAAGGCCGGCATTCACAAGAAGGACGGAGGCAAGCAGAACCTTGGGCAGAAGCTCGTTCATGGTTCCCGTTCTTTGAGCAGGATGCAGTCGTCGATTGAAGACTGAAATCGAGGATGCGTGCCTGGCTCATTAACGTCAAGGTGCCCCAAGGTGTTGGGTCTGACATTGCCTCGCTTTCTTGAGCCCCGCTCTTGGGCAGTCTTGGCCTTCAGGGACCCAGCCCGTGGCAGGAAGCTGAGATTGGACGAGAAGCCCTCATCGTATGTGGACTGGTTGCGCTTGAAGGTAGATCCCGCCTTCAGGGAGTTGCGAGATAGCCTCTGAAGCCTCCCAGGCCGGGCGCGGCATCCGCAACGGGCGGGGGCATGGCTGACATTAGCGAGAAGTTACACACGGAGTCACACTGGGGGTGATCATCCCAGCATGTTTGCCGTTGTATTCTAATGAATGGCAGGGTGTTCTACAATACGTAAGAATATAGATGGGGGCCCGAGTCCCCCTTTGCCCGGTCATGAAACGAGGGGATCGGGTGTGAATCGAATGAGTTGGAGAAAGCCACAGGAGGCTGAGGGATTTCAGGCCATGATAAGATTGCGGTACTACGAGAAAGAGGGGGATCGGCCTCGATAGATTCCTCGCGAGGCGCGTCCATTCGCTCGAATGCCGTTTATCTCCTATTCCTGATCGTACCTGCACAGCCGGGCTTCATCGGCAAAGGCCGCGAGCAAGCCCGGTTCCGCATCGAAGAAATGATCGGACGGTGAAAGGATGAAACCGCCATTGGCTCCGGCTTCGGCAAAACAACGCCGTACTTCGGCGCGTGTCCTTTCAGGAGTACATCTCGTGAAGAAATGGAGCTGATCAAAGGCGCCGATCATGCACACCTTGCCGCCGATGCGGCGCTTGGCCTCGCCCAGATCCGCGTCACCGCCCATGCCAACCGGTGTAAATGTCTCCATGGCGTCGGGGCTCATGGCTGCAATGCGCTCCAACAGCGGCATCATTCCACCACAAGTATGGTAAACGATGCGCTGTCCCGCAGCGTGCGCCGCCTCGATAATGGGGCCATCGTATGGCGCGACAAAGGCATCGAATATTGCCGGCGATATCACGGTTGAGGAGGCTGCTCCGCCACCCAGCTCGATGAGGTCGTACCTCGCGCCTCGGAGCGACCGGGTGTAAACAAGCTTTCTTCGCTGGAGGATACTAAGGAGTTCATGGACCCACGCGGGATCATCGAACGTCTCGATGATCAACCGTTCGATCCCCACGAGACATGCCGCGTCCTGCCAGCAGCCTGGCTGCCCAAAGACATCGAACGTGCACATGTGGCTTCGGATGATCCCCCGCTCTCCAAACGCCTGGGCGGCGCGATTGACCGCATCGATGTCGCACTTGGGTGCGGGCATGAATGCGCCCAATAGGTCGATGTCCCTTTTTTCCTTTATCAGATGCTCAACAACCCAAGAGGTGTGCTCGTCAGACTGCAGGACCATGGAAAGTTCGCCGCCCGGTGTGAGGAACCTGAACCGTTGCGTCTGAAAGGCGCCGCCGGGAAAGTCCTGGGAGGAAATGCGCCATTGGTCAGTCACGATCCTGCGGGCCTCCAGAAAGCCGATCTTTCCCTGCGCCGGATCATAGCTCTCGCCCGCGGCGCTCTCCGGCCTGTGTGCCACCACCCAGTCGATGGCGTCCAGATTGAATAGGTCGAAAAACCTGCGGCTGTCCGCGCCTTCGAGGTATTTCTTCAGGAAGGATTCCATCAGGTGGTGCGTGGTCACAGGCAGCCGATCGGGGACTTGCCGGTTCAGCGCGCACAGCATCCTTTCCCTTGATGTCATCGTGCTAAGGGAGTGGCAGGAAGCGGCGTTCCTCAAACTTTCGGCGCCCATAGGCCTTCGATCTGCTCGAGCGAGCGGCCCCTGGTTTCGGGGACGCAACGCCAGGTGAACCAAGCCTGCAGCAGCGCCATCGCGGCGAGAAAGCCGAAAGTTAGCACCTTGCCCGCCTGCTGGAATGCGAGGGGGAAGAGCAGCACTACGACGGCATTTGCCACCCACTGCGTAAGCACGGGCACCGTCATGGCTTCGCCGCGCACGCGGTTTGGGAAGATCTCCGGCACCAGGGTCCAGAAGACGGGCCCGATGCAGGACGCAAAGAACACGATGTAGATCAGAATCAAGGACAATACCAGCCCGCCCGTGAAATGCCCGCTTGCGGCCGCGGCCATCAGCCCGAGCAACGCCGAGGTCATGCCCAGCGAACCCAGGATGTACGGAGGCTTTCGGCCGTGGCGATCGATCACGCGAAAGGAGACCAAGGTGAATAGGAGATTCGTCACGCCGATGCCAAAGGTGGAGAACAATGCGACATCCACCGGCCAGCCCGCCGACTGGATGATCTGCGGGGCATAATCGATCACGGTGTTGATGCCCGAGACATGGACGAGGATTGCCAGCGTGAACCCGACCACAAGCGGGCGCCGCAGGGCCGGGCGGCGCAGTTCCACCCATCCGGATGATCGGTGGGTCACGCTCTCGCGGATCTGGGAGAGTTCCGTCTCGGCTTCCGCCGGGGCGAGCCAGCGCACCAGGACCGCCCGCGCCTCGGCCTCGCGTCCGGCCATGACGAGATAACGCGGGGAATCCGGCACCCTATAGAGAATGATCCAGAACAAGGCCGACGGGATCGCGCCGGATAGGAACATCCACCGCCAGTTCCACGGTCCGAGGTCGCGCAGCAGGTAATTGACCGAATACGAAACGAGTATTCCCACGACAATGGCCAGCTGGTAGAGCGCGCACATCCGTCCCCGGCTGGACGCCGGGGAGACCTCCGACACGTACATCGGAGCCAGTACCGAGACCGCCCCGACCGCCAACCCGCCCGCGAAGCGCGCGGCAATGAAGATCGCATAGGCGGGGGCCAATCCTGTGCCGACGGAAGTCAGCGCGAAAAGCGCCGCCACCCAGAGCAGGGGCCGGCGGCGCCCCTGGTGATCGGCGATCCATCCCGTGATCGCCGAACCCAGGACGCAGCCGAAGAGCAGGGAGCTGAAGGCCCAGCCGAGCCCCAGCGGTCCGAGCTGGAAATGCCGCAAGAGAAATGGACCCGCCCCGGTGATGATGGCGATGTCGAAGCCAAAAAGCAGGCCGCCGAGCGCGGCGGTGGCACCCAAAGCCAGAACGCGCCGGGGAATGGGGGAGGAAGGCACGGGAGGCATGATTTCGCGAATTGGGCCCGCTACTGCCCTGTGTGGGCTTTCAAGCGAATCGCCGCGATTTCTGAAACTCAAGCAGCTTGAGGAATCGGTCTAGAACGGATCGAAGGGACCCAGGCCATGAAAGGTGCGCGTTATGCAATAGCGGATGATCCGCGCTCCGCGGGCCGCCTATCTGTCCGGGCAAGGGTTGCACGCAGAGTCAAGAAGCGCGTGATGATTTCAGCATGTTTCCCGCTGTATGCACCCGCAGGAGAAGGTGTTCCGCCAAGCCCCGAAACACAGACGGGAGTTCCTGATCCAGGTTGACGCAAGCATCTTAGAGGCAATTGCTTAAAATTCTGCGATTTCGCTGTCGTAGCCGTGGGACCGCAGCTGTTGACGCTCATTCCTGGGCGGCAGAGCCCGTGTTGAGGCGTCACAGGCCGGCTATCGTGTTTCCCTGCTTGAGGCCCACCATCTTCACAAAGGCCTCCGCTGCCCTGGCGCCGATTTGCATGCCGCGGTATTCCTCCATGATCGCATGATTTCCGGGGGCCCCGGGTCTATAGATTTCCGCAGGGTTCTGGCTCGCGTGGCAGAACAGGGCCTTGTGCTTCAATTCCAGAACGTCGGTGATGTCCACATAGTCGGTGGGATGGAACACCATCGTCTGGGTCCCGGTGCAGACCTCGAAGAAATAGAGGTCGAACTTCCTCTGGGCCCGCATCCAGACCTGGATGGTCAGCAGGCTCGCGCACTGGTGGTCCTTGTGCGAATCGATCGGCCAATGGGTGAAAACAAGGTCGGGTCTCTCGCCGGCAATCAGCCGCTCCATCTTGGCCACCCAGTCGTTGCTGATGACGGACGAGCCGTCTATCTGGCCTGCGAAGACGGGCTTCGCGCCCAATATCCTGCAGGCGGCCATTGCCTCGTTCGTGCGGATCGCCGCCGCCTCGTCATGCGACTTGCCTGGAATGCCGGCTTCCCCGCGGGTGAAATAGATTATCGTGACCGAGTGTCCGGCGGCTGCAAACTTGGCCAGTGTGCCGCCCGGGCCGGACTCCGGGTCGTCCGGGTGCGCACCGACACAAACCACCTTCAGCAGCTTTGCGCCATTGGCGGCCGCAGCATTGAGCGGAGACGACGGCAGGGACAACATGCCAAGCCCCACGGCGGCCTGCTGGAAGAATGCTCTGCGCGAGGAGGACTTCATGATTGGGAATCTTTCAGCGTGTTCAATTGGCCGAGCACAGGCTGGCCCCGGCCGCTGGAAGCAGCCTGCACGGTCTCTCCCATATCGGCAATCGTCTTGGGAGGACAGGGCGGAGGCGGCGGCGTGAGTTAGCGCTTCCCTCCCGTCGTGCCGCCCTTGCTAAGGCTGTCTCTCAATGGAGCAAAGCCGCGACCTCCCAGCCGTGCAATGGCACGAAGGCGTGGTCCTCCGGGGTGGAAGAAGGCCCGATCCTTGGGCCGGGCCGCCGGCGCCCCCCGTCCAACCGCCCTCTTGCCACGGGGGCCAATGCGGGCGACTCTGGCCCAGTTCGAACAAGCCGACATGCGAGCCCTCCCTTCCATTTTCACTCTCGGCGCGCTCCTGATGGCGGTGCCGGTCCGCCCGTGCGCCGGCCAGCCTGCCGCGCCGCTGCGTATCGAGCTGCGGGATTTCGGCAAGGACTCCGGGTGGTCCGCGTGGGCCCAGCGCGACGAGATCCGGCCGAGGTGTTTCGTGGACACGGAGCACTTCCGGTCGGCACCCGAAGCGCTGGCGATCTCGGGCAACGGGAATCCGGCCGAGTACGGCGGATGGGCCTACACCGTGGACGGCGTCAGGGGCGCGCAGTACTACCGGCTCACCGCCTACTACCGGGCCCGGTCCGTCGCCGACGAGGGGCGCCAGATCGTTGCCCGGATCGACTGGCTCGACAGCCAGGGCCGGCGAACCGGCCAGCCCGACTACGCCTACGAGACCGCGGCGGACGGGGACTGGACGCGCGTCACGCTGCGCGTGCCCGCCCCGCCGCAGGCTGCACGCGCGAGGATCGAGCTGAGCCTCGGCTGGGCCCCGCTCGGGACGGTGTGGTGGGACGACATCACTTTCGAGGAGGCGCAGCCGCCTCCCGCCCGGTGGGTCCGCGTCGGGACCATCGCCCTTCATCCGCGGAACGACCCCGACAACCTGGGGGAATGGCTGCGGGCGCTAGACCGAATCGCGGGGGACAAGCCGGACATCGTCTGCCTGGGCGAGGAGATGCTCCTCGAGGGGAGTTCAAGGCCCTATACCGGCGCCGCGGAGCCGATACCCGGCCCCAGCACGGACCGCCTGGGCGAGAAGGCGCGCAGGTACGGCATGTACATCGTCGCCGGGCTCACCGAGCGCGACGGCGCGCTCGACTACAACACTGCCGTCCTGATCGACCGGCACGGCCAGGTGGCGGGCAGGTACCGGAAGGTCCACCTGCCCCGCGAGGAGATCGAGGGCGGCCTCACGCCGGGCGGGGCCTATCCCGTCTTCGACACCGACTTCGGAAGGATAGGAATGATGATCTGCTGGGACGCCGAGTACGTCGACGCGGCGCGGGACCTGGCGATCCAGGGGGCGGAGATTCTCTTCGTGCCGGCCGCGGGAGGGTACCTGACGCTACTGAAGGCCCGAGCCCTCGAGAACCACCTCTACGTCGTGTCGTCGGGCTTCGACGTCGAATCGGCCATCATCGACCCGACGGGCCAAGTGCTTTTTTCCACGATGGAGTCGGGCGCGTACAAGACGATGCCGATCAACCTCGCGGACCGCTTCATGGATTCCTGGCTCGGGGACATGCGGCCTCGGTTTCACAAGGAGATCCGCCGGGACATCCCGATGCCCGGCGAGGGTCCGGCGGGCCCCACCCCGCGCTAGGGGCGGAAGCGGGCTGCGTTTTTGCCGGCTGCAGCGCCTGGGCCACCGCCGTTCAGTCCTAGTCCGGGTACTTCGCCTTTGAGTCCGCCGCCAGCTTCGCGCGCTCGGCCTTGCAACCGACCATGCCGCGCTGAAGCTCCGTGGCGGCTGCGGCCCGTTTTGGGGTTGTCCAGGAGCCCCTGGAGACGCACCGTCATCCCTTCCGGGTCAGCGTCCGCGAAACTCGATACGCCCGTGCCCCATCCGCCAGCCCACCTCCGAGACGGCCGCCGGCCCGGCCCGCCGACAAGCCCGCGAAACCCCTGCTCGTCCTGCTTCTGGCCGCGCCCTGCGCCGGAACCCCCGAGCTCCTCGCCACAGAATCCGTGATCGCAAACCCCTACGCCCGGACCGCCCTCTCCCTCGACGGAGCCTGGAAGACGATCGTTGATCCCTACGACAGCGGCTACCTCGACTACCGCCTCCAGCCGTACGACGCCCAGGAGCGCCCCTCCGGCGGCTATTTCCTCGACCGTTCACCCGCCGCGCCCAGCGACCTGGTCGAATACAGCTTCGACCGCAGCCCGGAGCTGCGCGTGCCCGGCGACTGGAATTCGCAGTCCGAGAAGCTGCTCTACTACGAGGGCACCATCTGGTACCGGCGCACGTTCGACCGGCCCAGGTCCGCGCAGGGCCACCGGCAGTTCCTCTATTTCGGCGCCGCGAACTACGAGGCCGAGGTCTACCTGAACGGCCGCAAGCTGGGGCGGCACATCGGCGGCTTCACGCCGTTCGAGTTTGAGGTGACCGGGAGGCTGAGGGAGACGGGCAATTCGCTCGTGGTGCGGGTGAACAACCAGCGACGGCCCGAAGGAGTTCCCACCGTCAACACGGACTGGTGGAATTACGGGGGGCTGACCCGCGACGTTCTGCTTCTCGACGCGCCGGCGACCTTCATCCGCGACTATTTCGTGCAGCTGAATCCGGGAACGTCCGGCCGCGTCTCCGGTTACGTGCAGCTCGACGGCGCAGCATCGGCGGTGCCCGTGAGGATCGAGATCGGCGAGCTGGGCGTCTCGGCCGAGGGCGTGGCCGACGGCGGCGGCCACGCCGCATTCGACTTCGCCGTTCCTAGGGCCGAGCTCTGGGCGCCCGAAAAGCCGCGGCGGTACACGGTATCCATCTCCGCGGCCGGGGACCGCGTCGAGGAGAAGATCGGCTTCCGCACGATAGCGGCCCGCGGGAGTGACCTGCTCCTGAACGGCAAGCCCGTATTCCTGCGCGGGATCAGCCTGCATGAGGAGAACCCCCTGTGCGGCGCGCGCGCCACGTCGCCGGAGGAGGCGCGCCTGCTCCTGGGTTGGGCCAAGGAGCTGGGCTGCAATTACCTGCGCCTAGCCCACTATCCCCACAACGAGAATCTGGCTCGCGTGGCAGACGAAATGGGCCTGCTCCTCTGGGAGGAGATCCCGGTCTATTGGACGATCCACTGGTCCGATCCGGCGACCCTGGCCAACGCCCGGGGACAGCTCGCGGACTTGATCGAGCGCGACCACAACCGCGCGAGTGTCGTGATCTGGTCGGTGGGAAACGAGACGCCGGTCTCGGCCGAGCGCACGGCCTTCATGCGGCAGCTTATCGCGCGCGCCCGGGAGCTCGATCCCACGAGGCTTGTCTCCGCCGCCATGGAGGTCCGCACCGATCCCTCGGACCCGAATCGCAAGATCGTCGAGGACCCGCTGGCGGAATTCACCGATGTCGTAAGCTTCAACGAGTACGTCGGCTGGTACGTGGGGCTGCCGGACGACTGCCCGAAGATCCGGTGGGTGGTCAACTATGACAAACCCGTTCTTATCAGCGAGTTCGGGGGCGATGCGCTGCAGGGATTTCATGCGACCCGCCTGACCCGCTTCAGCGAGGAGTTCCAGACGGACCTCTACCGCCAGACCCTGCCGATGCTCAAGAGGATCCCGCAGCTTCGCGGCATGAGCCCGTGGATCCTCTGCGACTTCCGCTCACCGAGGCGCCCGTTGCCTGGTATCCAGGACGGCTGGAACCGAAAGGGCCTCATCGGCTCGAACGGCAAGCGCAAGGAGGCGTTCTTCGTGCTCCAGGAATTCTACCGGGCGAAGGCGGCCGGGAGCGCAGCCGCGGCCCCTGAGTGACGCGATCCCGCCGATTCGCGCCACTTGACGTGCCGGACTGGGGCCTTGGTGAAGTGCCTACGCTTTTCGAGCCAGTTGCGGCGAGTTGGGGGAGCCATTTCCAGCGGACGAAGAGTTACACACAGGGTCACACAGAGGGGTATCATTCTAGCCTGTTTGCCGTTGTATGTGACTGAATTGCAGGGCGGTCCGCTAATAGTGAAAACGTAGATGGGGGTTCGACTCCACCTTTGGGTGTGCCTTCTTCAAGCGATTAGAAGGTTGGAGCCAGCGGGGCCAATGGTCCTTGCTTTGGCCGAAAGTTACACGACCGGTTACACAACATGTGGGATTCTTCGCAGATGGGTCGGAACGTGCACCGATGGGTACCTAGCCGACCGAAGGTAAGAGACCTGACGCGGATTCAAACGTTAACAGAAGGGAACAGCTAACGCGATCACCGCGGCGCCCCTCCTGTGAGATCCGTCTAAGGGACACGGTGAAATCGTCAGCCGTCGGGGGCTCAAGGCCGGATGACACCTGCGCTCAGCTACGAGGCCGGGCGCGCCATCATATGGTTTCCTGCGGCTTCGAGAGCACGACGCTCCTTCAGGTCGGATGCGATCTGCGACAAACTCGCCTCGTTTAGCGGATAGAAGAGCACCAGGACGACCGACAGGGCGCTGAGCAGCGTCGGGAATACGCTCATCAGCATCACTAGGCCGTGCAGCGAACTCGGGGTCTGTGTAGTGTTGGCGACGAAGCCCACGCTCTGCATCAGGGCGAGGGCCACCCAGGCCCCGATGGCCCATCCCTGCTTCTGGGAAAAGATGGACGCGGAGAAGATGAGGCCCGTGGCACGCCGGCCTCGCTTCCATTCCGCGTAGTCCGCCGTGTCGGCGTACATGGCCCATAGGAGGGCGACAAGCGGACCGCTGGTGATGGAGGTGAACAGATTGATCCCGTAAATCAACGGGATCTGGTCGGGCCTAAGGAAATAAAAAGAAGCGGTCGACGCGGTCGCGATCATGAATAGGACGACAACCACGGCCTTTCGGCCCGCGATCCTGGCGAAAAACGGGATCATAATGACGCCGACCAGGGATGCGATCTGACTGCTGGTGATGAACACCGAGGCGAGGCTTTCCCAACCCCAGATCTGCGTGCCGGCGGCGGACTTGGGCAGGAAAGAGGGCAGGGTCAGCGTCTGCGAGCCGACGTAGTATTTGAAATAGTGCGCGGTCACACTGCTCCTGATCGCCCCGGAAAGGATGAAGGTGATCGTCGTCGCGAGCACTATCAGCCACGGCCCGTTGGTGACCAGGTCCCCGAGATCGCGCAGCACCGATGTTTTCTGGGCCCTTGGAGGGCTCACGCGTTCGCGGGTATTGAAGAACGTGATGAGGAAGAAGATCACCGCGGCGACACCGTAGATCACGAACGCCATTTGCCATCCGCGTTCCACGGTCTTGGCGCCCAGCCATCCGCCGACCTTCGACATGGGCAGTAGCGTTGCCGAGACGATGATGCCCCCGACAAAGGCGCCCACGAGTTGGATCGAGACGAGCGTGGTCCGTTCATTAGGGTTGGGCGAAATGACGCCAAGCAACGCCGTGTAGGGGATGTTGATGGCGGTGTAGAGCAGCATTACCGCGTTGTAGGTGACATAGGCCCAAACGAGCTTTCCGGAAGCACCGAGGCTTGGCACTGTGAACGTCAGCACGCCCATGGCGGCCAGCGGCACGCAAAACCAGAGCAGGAAGGGCCGGAATTTGCCCCAGCGCGTCTTGGTGCGGTCGGCCAGCATGCCCATGACAGGGTCGAAGAACGCGTCAATGCCTCGGCTCAGGCCGATCATCGTGCCAGCCGCGGCGGCCCCTAGCCCGAAGACGTCGGTATAGAAGATCGCAAGGTACGCCATGAACGTCTGCCAGTAGAGGCAGGACGCCAGGTTGCCGAAGCCGAACGAGGATTTCTCGCGGAATCCCAACAGTTCGGAGCTAGGCTCCTGCGATGCTTGGATCAGGGTGGCGGACAATTAGGTCAGATTGCAGGGGGGAAAGTCCGCCTTGGGGAATACAGGATCCCCTGGCTTCTCGATGGACATGCGGAAATGTGAAACCATGTGCTCCGCAACAACATTCCTGGGGATGGATATCGCTCGGGTCACCCCATCATTTCCCGGATTGCTTGGTAGGCTTGGGTTTCGTACTGGGCCAAGCCATGGGGGGGCAGTGGCGTACGGGCGCTTTCGTAGCCCCCGGCGAGACAGTCAAACGAACCGGTCAGGTAGCCGATCCAACCGTTGACCAAGGAGACCGTCCACAGCCTATCGCCGAGCGTGTTGGCGCGCAGGCGGATCGAACTCCCAACGCAAGGCTCGCTCGGAATCCCAGCAAGGATGATGTCGCCAAGCTGCAGGAGCCCCATTTCCAGAGTCACCTGCCTCGACCGGAGCGCGCTGGCCGGGAGGCAGCGAATATCGAGAGCCTCGAGGCCGAGCTGCTGCACCCGGTCCGCAAGCGACCGAATCTCCCAGGGTGCGATTCGGTCCGCCGCCGCGCTCCGCTGGAGTTCGAGCAAGCGCCTGGTTTGGGCGCCCTGAGCGGACGCCGCTTCGGCCGATGATGCCGCATAGTTCTCCCGGATCGGCACTGTCAGGCCGACAGTCCTCGCGCGGACCACGGACGGCCGCCACGGCGCAAGGGCCCAGGAGCGGGATTTCGAGGACGCATCCTTCGGCTTTCGACGGGCTTCCCCCTTTAGGCGCGCCAAGACGGCCGATGCGAGATTTTCCCCGATTCCCTGCGCCACGCGCAGGGCGTCGCCAAGCACTGCCTCTTTGTGCCAGTAGCTGGGCCCGAAATTTCTCTCCGTTCCGCCAGGGCGTTCAGCAGCTGACGGCATTCTGAACTGCATCTCCTCCTTGGGTACAATATCGCCGCACGGACCGGTCAGGTAGATGCACATGCCGCCGAGCTCGCGTTCCGCGGCGTTCCTGGCGAAACCCGGGAAATCGGGATGATACCGCAGTTTCCGGACATGCGAGGTGGTATGCGGGTGCGCGGAAAAACGGATCAGGCTTCCGATAGCCTTGCCGTCGCCGCCCACGAAGACGAGTCCCTGCGCCAGCGGATCGACCGGATCATCGAACCAGATCGGGCCTGAGAACTCCGGGATCTTGGGATGGCGCCGCCCGAACATACGCTCTACCTGCTCCCGGATGAGAGGGGCCCCGTCCGGGCGTCCGTTCTCAAGGCGATAGCCATACCACACGGTGAAAGTGCCAATTCCGGGCAGGAATTTTCGCCGCAGGATGCTGAAGCGGTCCCCGACGTCGACTGTGGCCTCGACCAGCCTGAATGGCCGCATCCGGGCCCGGGCCTCGCGTGCAGCGCCAACAGCCCGTGCCGCCAACACCTCCACAGGAAATGCGAGGAAAAAATCCGGGACCGAGTGTGTGTGCGTGCAATGCACCACAACCGCCTCCCGGCCGCAGCCAAGGGCCGCCGCGACAGCTCCGCGGATCGCCGTGCCCTGTTCGAGGAGCATACAGGTGAGGTCATACACGACCCAGCACGCCAGGCCGGATTCAGTTTCGACAACGAAACACCGCACTTCCAAGGGTGCCAGGAACGCCTCCGCTGGCAGGACTCTGCTCTCATTCAAGTCGCGCCGGGCAAAGCCGACTCGGTATGATCGTTTCATGACCGGGATCCCTTCCGGCGACGGCTAGGTGATCCTGTCCACGAAGAACAGCGGATCCCCCATCATGGCCTGGTGTGCCTTTCGCCAGAAGACCGGCGCCTCCAGGAGAAAGCAGTCCGCGGAAAGGACCCTACCCGCGCTGATGCCTTCCCCGGCCATCACGGTATCGATCCGGTCGTACCTCTGGCGCCAGCCCTTGAAACCGTGGCTCCTGACCCGCATTGCCGTCTCGCTTCCGTCAGCCAGCCTGATCCTGTAATCTACCCAACCGTTGTACAGGTAGGGAGGCTCGATGAGCTCTTCCACGGCGTGCATCGACGTGTTGGGCTTCAGGCCGCAGCCGAGGAACAGAATCTGGCCAGCCTCTTCCTTGAGCTTGAAATAGGGCGAATTCTCTCCGCAGGGCGTCACATCCCGGACGTGCTCGCCGAGCATGCTCCCAGCGCGGGGTCCGATCCCGCATGCCGAATGGGTGGGGTGGACGCTTCGTATCGCCCCAGGCCTTCTCCTGAAGAACTCGGGCAGCGCGCCGACGCAGGACGGCGTGTTCAAGACGTCAAACACCGGGTTCTCCGCATTGACCGTCTCGTAGGAAAGCGCGGGCATTAGGAGGGTTCCTTCGCCCCCAAGCACTTCGAGCAGGCCTTCGACCGCGGTTTCCGGCCCGTCGGGCAGCTTTCCGAGCGATTTGAGGGACGAATGGACGAGGAGAGCGCCTGCCTTCCTTACGCCCAAACCGGCCAAGTCGCGGGCCATCCGGCAGACAACATCATTCATGGCCTCGATACCTTCTGCGTCACCGCACCCAAAGCATTCAGAGCGCCAGTAAGAACCGCCGAAGGAGCGTGTTTGGACGAGCGAAGTGCCACGGGGTTTTGCACGACTGAGCGGATGCCCATTTTCAGATCGGCCTCAGGTCCGATCTGGATGGTTGATTGATGTTGATGCAACCGACGCGGGTTGTCTATCCCTCGCGGGGGGGAAGGCCCGGCTTGGCGGGCCCGACTGAAGCCAGGGATGGCTGCGGACTCGCCGTGCAACGGGCCGGGCTTTGGCAACCCGGATCACTGTGCGGCGGTCGGCTTGAGTCACGCAGGGAGTCACGCAATGCGTGATCATTTCCTTTGGGATGTTCTGGGTTGACCTCCCTGAATGGAGGGCCCTTCCCCAGCCGCGGAAAATGCAGGTCTGGGGCTCGAGTCCCCTTGGGCACCGCTTTACAGCCGGGTAATCCGTTTCAGGTCGGAGGAGCCTGTGAAGAACGCGGAAAACCAGGGGATCTCAGGTGGCGATGGGGGTTGCCGTTCCCAGAAGGATCTGCGGTTTCATCGCGTCAGAGCCCCGGTGCGTTGGAGTAGATCCCCGAGCGTTTGAGCAGGCTGAGGTAGCTCTTGAATTCGAAGGGGGGCG
>Ga0181538_10002385_pt1 | contig 19582 bp, 13 predicted proteins | sample PEATcosm2014_Bin_40_FD_119773 | JGI IMG/M metagenome (GOLD analysis project Ga0181538, IMG submission 119773) | Peatland microbial communities from MTU Mesocosm Facility, Houghton, MI, USA - PEATcosm2014_Bin23_30_metaG | ecosystem: Environmental > Terrestrial > Soil > Wetlands > Peat | place... | reverse complement strand
GGGCTCCATTCCAACCACCAATGGGATGCAAAGTCCAGCAGCAATCAGGTACCCGAACACGAGGACTTCCAAAGGAGTAAAACGCCCCAGCAGGCGCTTCGAATAGACGTTATAGAAAGCGCTGCCGGTAATGGCCAGGAGGATAATGAGGTTCCCGCCCAGGAACTTCATGCTGTGAAGGTTGGCGTGACGCCAATCAGGACCGGAGACAATCAACACGCCGAGGAGCGCAATCAGCAGGCTTCCCGAGCGCAGCAACGTCATCTTTTCTCCGAGCAGGGTGACCGCCATCAAGGCAGTGATTACCGGCAGCGTCAGATAGAGCAGAGCCGCATTCGAGGCCGTGGAAAGTTCCGTTCCCCAGGCGAGTACCGCCGAGCCGGGAATCAGCCCCAGCGCTGCCAGGAGTAAGAAATCTCGCCACTCAAACCTGGGAGCATACTGCGCACTCTGCCGCCTTTCCCAGAAGTAGAAAGGCGCCAAAACCAGCGCCGCAATCAAAAACGTCCACAAGCTGAGCGCCACCGGCCCCGCCACGCTGGCGGCAGTTTTGTAAGCAGGGTATTGCGCGGCCCACATGGCGTTGACCAGTACCAGCAAGCCGGCATCTGTAACTCTGCGACGCGTAAACTGCATGGTTCCAATCGGGTCCCGAGGTCATCCCGCCTGGGCACGCATTCAATGACCCGCCGCGGTCATGGCGCCGTCCACCACCAGATAGGTGCCGGAGATGAACGCGGCGGCATCAGAAGCCAGAAAGAGCGCGGCATCGGCGACATCGCGCGGTGTTCCAATGCGGCCCAAGGGATGAACGCTCAACACTTGTTTCAGGGCAGCCTCAGCGTCCGGCTGAATGGCCAGCCACTCGTCCATCATGGGCGTGTTGATATAGCCCGGACAAATGGCGTTGACGCGGATCTTTTTATGGCCATATTCCAATGCCAGGGCGCGCGTAAGTCCAATGATGCCCGCCTTGGAAGCATCATAAACAGCGTTGCCAACGTAGGAAACAAAGGCATGCACCGAGGAAATGTTCACAATGGCACCCCCGCGGCCCCGCATGGCGCGGATGGCATGTTTCGCAAAAAGAAAGTAGCCCTTGAGATTTACTCCCAGCACGTGGTCCCAATCGGTGGAGGTGTAATCCACCAACTGCCCCGGTCCCTCGATTCCGGCATTATTGACAAGGATGTCGAGTGCGCCGAATTGCTCCAGCGTGTGAGTGACAGCGCGTTGTACGTCTTCTTCGCAGGCGACGTCGCCCTGTACCGCAAGCGCCCGCCCCTCCCGGCTGAATTTCTGAGCCATCTGGCGAGCCGCTTCGTCTTTAATGTCGAAGACCACGACCGCCGCGCCGGCTTCGACGAAGCGCTCCGCGATGCCGGCGCCTATTCCCATTGCGGCGCCGGTTACGATTGCGACTTTATTGTCGAGGCGCATGGAGTGGAACCTCCGCTAAGGCGTTCTGAGGCCGGCTGGGGGTAGTTCTGCAATCTCGAATACCATCGCAAAGCAGCCAGCAGCGGACCCTGCCCCCACGGGAGAACTCCTCCCCGCGGCATCCGCCTGTAGTGCTGGGCCGAGGTGCTGGGGAAGGTTTCGTAGGATACTCCATCGAGCAAACCGTCGGCCCGGACATTTTTTAGAAGAAACCGCATCGCCAATTCCACTATCGGCTTGTAGATCTGTGGGTCAACCCAGTCGTGCAGCATGGCTCGTGAGGCGGCGCTGATCACGAAGGCCGCCACTGACGGCTCGATATACGAATCGGTATCGGTGAGCACGGTATGCCAGCCGCCCTCGCGGTCTTGCAGTTCCGCCATCCGCTTCAGAACTTTCCTCAGCGCATCCCCTATTCTTTGGGCACCAGGCTCGTGGGCAGGCAAGTGCTCAAGCGTCTCCACCAGTCCCAGCAGGCCCCAACCGTTCCCACGCCCCCAGGCAACACCGTTACGCGCGGCCGTCCGCTCGATCCAGAAATGGTGGAAAAGCTGATCGACCGGATCGTAGAGCAGCTCAATTTGCGACAGCACATTATCCAAGGCAAGCTGCCGGTATGCATCATCTTCTGTGGCGCCGTAAAGCGCGGCGAAGAATGGCCCGTCGAAATGCATGGAATCGACAAAGATGCACGGCCCCCCATCTTGCACCTCTGCCGCCAGTTCACGCCACAAATCAAATTCAGGATGGTCCGAAGGCAGTTCTGGAGGCAACTCGAACGCGGCGTCTTCATACCTTACCGCGGCGCCCGATTTGGTCTTGCGAAAGCCGGACATGTAGAGGCCGTGCCGACTGGCTGCTTCCAGCAAGGCAGAGTCACCGGTTTTTTCAAAGACCCGCAAAAGCGCGACACCGGCGGCAGTATAGTCAAACTTGCTGCGAAACTTTTCGCGGGCAATCCAGGCCTTGAAAAGCCCATAGACGTACGCTGCGTATTTTGCATCGCCTGTGAGTTCAGTGGCGTCCAACAGGCCTTCCAGCCCAATCGAATCCCCCCAGAACCACACTTTCCAAGGGTAGCTCATCAGAAGGTCTGCGGCTTTGGCCGCTAGCTTCCGCAGTTCTTGGTCCTCAATCCGGTCACGCATGGAGTTTGACTGGCCGACCCAGAGGCGGCTTTGGGCCGCCATTGGCGAGGTAAACTCGCCGCTAATGCAAGAGCTCAATCAGTTACAATCCGATGTCCGCCATGCAGGGCGGCTGGCCAGGGATGCCCACGTTGACATGATACAAGGCCCCGCCGAAGGGACCGGTTTGGGGATCGTATCCCAGCGGCATGATGGGCATGGGTTCAGACTGCGCCGCCGAGGTCACGAAGACATCCGTCAGTTGTGGTCCGCCAAAGGTCAGCGAGGAGACTTGCTTGGCAGGAAACTCCAAGCGCCGCTCGACCTTCCCATCGGGGTCGTAGCGAACAATCGAGCTTCCATACCATTGAGCGGACCAAACAAATCCTTCGCTGTCCACGCATAGACCGTCCGGCAGGCCTTCCGTCTTGGGCACTTCCACGAAGACGCGACGATTCCGCGCCCGGCCGCTCTCGAGGTCATAGTCATATGCGAAAATCAAGCGCGCAGCGCTGTCGGCGAAGTAGAGTATGTTTCCATCCGGCGAGAAGCCAAGGCCATTGGCGAGATGAATGCCTTCGTCAAGCACGCATGCTTTGCCGTCCGAATCGAGCCGAATCAGTCTTCCCAACTCGTACTCCGCGCTCGGATTGTAAAAGTAAGAGCCCGCTAAGAGGCGGCCACGCGAATCGGCAACGCAGTCGTTGAGTTGGCATTTAGAGTTGTCCACTTCTGCGGCAACCAGGTTGAGGTCGTCCGCCCCGTCCCAAAGCCAGAATCCCTCGTTGTTGGTGATCACATAGCCGCCCCGGCGATTAGGGCGGAAACCATTGATGGCCAGACCCTGCTTCACCAGGGAATGCCGGCGCGTTGCCCATTCCAGACGGAAGAACTTCTGCCCGGTCTGGTCGGTCCATTCCAGTGTGCTATGCAAGGGACTCCAGACCGGGCACTCACCGCAGAGGTTTTGGTCGTCAGCGACGATGGTGGTGCTGCTGCTCATGGCTGCCCTTCCGTTTGTCGCAAGTTATCCGAGATGTGGATGAAGCGTTTCATCCAAGTGATGAGACATTATCAGGAACCACAAACCATTGTCAACCCTGCCTCGCGCCCCTTGCAGCGAAATCGCTCCGGCCGCCAGCGTCGTCCGCAAACCATGAAAGCGCCCCGACAGCGCGCAGATGTGGCGCGGGCGAGACGCCGGCGCTGCGGTTTTCAGGGCAGCGAGGAATGACAGCCTATTTCGGATCAGGGGAAGGTGTGCAGGGGAGTGAGTTGCCGTTGACTTTCGCTCCTGAGCGCATTACAGTCTTGCATGTAGCGTTTCATGAGGCCCGGACCATTCCCCCCTCCAAGCGGTGCGGGCGAGATCCTATGCCGATTACCATTAAAGACGTTGCGAAGCGCGCGAAGGTAGCCATAGGAACAGTCTCGCGGGTCATCAACGATCAGCCGGGTGTCGACCCGAGGCTTCGCGAACGGGTCGAGCAAGCTGTCAAGGAGCTGAATTACCGGCCCAATGCCCGCGCCCGCAGTTTCGCGCAGAATTCAAACTCCGTGATCTCGTTTATCCAAAGCAACCGCCATTTACTCCATCCGTTTCACGTTGGGGTGCTCCAGAGCGTGGAAGAGTATTGCGCGGAAGCGGGCTATTTTGTGCTCTTCGCCAGCTACAACTATTCGCGCGACACCAAACCAGCGGAACTCAGGTTGCCCAAGGTGCTGGAAAGTCACGGAGTCGCGGACTGCCTGATCCTGGCGGGAATGAACTATGAGAACTTCGTCGAAGCGGTAGAAGAACTCGGTGTTCCGTACGTCCTCCTGAAGAACATTTACACGGGTGATAAACCACGCCCGCCCGTGGACCAGGTGGGATGGGATGATGTCGCCGGCTCCTACGAGGCCACGAAGCACCTGGTGGAACTTGGTCACCGTGACATCTGGTTTATCGGCGACACTTCCTATGTTTGGTACAAAACGCGCTTCGATGGCTATTCCCAGGCCATGCGCGATGCCGGATTGGAGCCTCGCGGCCAAACCGTTGGCCTCTCCGACAATCTTTATGCCAACGGTCACGCCTCGATGGAAATGATTCTCGAGCAAGGCTATCCCGCCACCGCCATTCTGGCGGGGTACGATGACATTGCCTACGGCGCCTGGGATGCCTTGTTGAAACATGGGCTGAGCGTGCCGCGTGACGTGAGCATCGTCGGTTATCACGACGAGGACCAGGCCCAGTTTAAGGTTCCACCGCTCACTACGGAGCGAGTTGACAAGGTGGGAGTCGGTCGCCAGCTTGCTCGCATGGCCATCGAGAAACTCCGCTTTCCCGGCAAACGCATTCCGGAAGTGAGCCTCCCCATGACACTGATGAAAAGGGGTACGACCCGCTTGCTGCTGCGCGAGGCAGTCTGATTTGGCGGCGGCTTTGTGCCGCCATTTGACAGGGAAAGGTCGGCTTACAAGGTCCGAGATCTCACAGGGGCAACGGAGCCACAAACGGCTTGACTTCGGACTATGCCTGTCCTAACCTAAGTGGCAATGAAGCGCTTCATGAACGCGACTCGGAGGCTTGGGGCGGCCCTCAAAGGGCGCTCGGGTTAAGCTCGAACCACCCTCTTCTGGCGTGGGGCCGCCGCGTACGAAGGCGCTTTCGCAGGAGGATGTCCATGCGTCCAAACTTCAGGCTTGCTCCCACTTTCTGTTTCCTGGGCGCTTCGTTGCTCTTGGCCGCCCAGCTTTTCGCGTCTATTGACCGCGGGCAGATTCAAGGTACCGCCACTGACCCTCAAGGCGCGGTCATGCCGGGAGTGGCTGTGTCGGTCACCAACGTGGCAACCAGCGTCTCGGCGCAGGTCGTTACAAACTCGACTGGCTTCTATTTGAGCATGGACTTGGTCCCGGGTAAATACCGAGTCCAATTCAGACTGAATGGGTTTGCTCCCCTGGAGATTACCGATGTGTTGGTCACGGCAGGGACAACCATCACCATCGACGGACACATGCAGGTTGGTGCGACCTCCCAGCAGGTGGAGGTAAAAGCTGAAGTTCCGCTCGTAGAAACGACCTCCTCCAACTACACAACGGCCTTGGATAGGAATTATATTGAGAACATGCCTTTGCAAGGTCGCGACATTCAAACGTTAGTGCAGCTCATTCCGGGAGTCATCCAATCGGCAGGCCCTTCCGGGGCGAACTTCGGGTTTAACAGCCAATTCGGCGGTTTCCCCGATCCGTTGCACCTAGTAGGCTCCTCGATTAGCGCTAACGGCGGCCAGGCGGGAGCCAATGCCTGGTATCTGGAGGGAGTCACGAATGGAACCGTGGGGGCCCAGGCGGTTGTGGTCAATCCTTCGCCGGACGCGGTCTCGGAATTCAACTTCGTCGACAATGGACTGGCCCCGGAATACGGTAGCACTAGCGGGGCGGTTGTCAACGTGGTGCTCAAATCCGGGACAAACAAGCTGCATGGCGACTTCTACGAGTACAACCGCAACTCCTATTTCAGCGCCACCAATCCTTTCGCCCAGCGCGATGCCCTGGGCAAGCCCTTTCTCCAGCCCGCAGTGAACTGGAACGACTTCGGTGGAACTCTGGGAGGACCGGTCTACCTCCCCGGCATGTACAACGGCAAGAATCGGACTTTCTTTTTCGCCTCGTGGGATATTTCCTTGCTTCATCAACGCCAGAACAGCGTCCAGACAGTCCCCGTCCCTGCCGAGCGAGATGGCGATTACACTGCCGATCCCAGGTTCGCCCCCAATTGTGGTCCCGATTACCCTGGCGTGACCAATTGCCTCTATGATCCGCTGACCACCACGGGGCCGGACGTGAACGGCTACTATCACCGCACGCCTTTCCCTACACCCGTTGTTCCCCAGAATCGCATGGACGCTCTGGCCAAGTTTTATGTGAGCAGTTTCCCTAATCCCAACTATATCGATCCGCTCCAGCAAGGGCCGAGCGGGTGCGGGCTCCTCTGCAATAATTACCTCGGCACCGTGGGGAGCAGCATGACCACCCACAACGTCTCGCTTAAGATCGATCACACTCTCAGCGACAAGCAAAAGTTGTTCGTGGCCTGGTTATTCAATCCGAGTTACTACATGAACTTCAGGTTTCCATGGGACGGGCCGACGGCTCCGACCAACACCGGCGTGGCCGGAGCCCAACCCTACAACACCCGCAACCAGTTAGCCGTGCTGGGGCTCACGTCAGTCTTCACACCGACCATCGTGAACGAACTGCGCTTTTCATTCGGCCGACAGAACCTGGTCTCACTTCCTAATTCGGAGAGCGTAACGGATAACCAGGAGGTGGAGCAGAAGGTGAAGGGCCTGAATTTCTTGCTCTACGAGCCCTTCCAACCGGTACCGACTGTTTCTTTCGAGCAGCCTATTGGGTACTATTCGAATTACAGCGAGTTCGGGCCCTTGCAGTATCAGAACAGCAGTCTGGGACAGCAGGCCTACACGCTGAGCGACAACCTTACTAAAGTTGCTGGGAGGCACACGCTGAAATTCGGCTTGCTGTTCCAACGGAACAACCTCTGGACGAATTCCGGGTACGGCTACAACATTGGGTTCGATCACACCCTCACCAGCGACCCGTTTACGGGCCAGGGTGGCGACGGCCTGGCGACCTTCCTTTTGGGGACCGTGGGACAGGGCGGAGCCAGCACCGGCGTCCAATTTGCTCCCTGGCAGACCAACGACAATTACGGTTTCTACGGTCAGGATGATTATCGCGTGAGACCGGGTTTCACTCTGAGCGTAGGGCTGCGCTGGGATGTTTACGGGTGGATCCGTGAGCGTCACAATATGCTGGCGAACTACGATTTGAGTGAAATGAATCCTGAGGTCCCGTTCAGGGGGGCCATGGTATACATGGGAACACAGGGGCATCCCGGCCGGAATCTGTTCCCGGCTAACAAGAATAGCCTGGGTCCGCGCCTAGGGTTCGCTTGGTCACCCGGCGGCAACAACAAGACAGTGATTCGGGGCGGCTATGGGATCGTTTACAGCAACAGCCTCTCGGCGCTTTTCGGCCAAGGGAACGGAGCGGTCAGTTCACCCGGTTCCTCCCTCAGCGCATCCATTCCCATCACCGACTACTCGTACGAGACGCCTTCCTTCATCCTGAGCCAGGGGGCCCCCTCCATAGCACTGCCGGACCTTTCCTATAATCGCAGCCACGACGCTCAACTCGTGGGAGTGCCCTCCAGTATATTTGGTTTCATCAAGGGCGACCATGACCCTTATGTTCAACAGTGGAGCTTCTTTGTTCAGCGCGAATTGCCCGGAAACATGGTGGTCAGTGGCGGCTATGTCGGCAGCCATGGCCTGCATCTGTTGGGTGAGGAGATTCGGAATCTCGATTACGTTCCCACGAAGATTCAACAGCAGATTCGCGGCAACATCAACAACAACATGTATCCTCTCGGCCCTTCCATGGCGAATCAGTGGGACTGCGGAGCGGATGGCGAAACTTGCTCGGGCTGGTACGCTTTGGTGCCGTACCCGCAGTGGTACTCAGTTCAGAATCTGATGTCTCCGGATGGGTACAACAGGTACAACTCCGGGCAATTCCGGTTTGAGAAACGGTATTCGCAGGACTTGAACTTCATTGTTGCCTATACCATTTCCAAGAACATGGTCAGCGAGGGCCTGGGAGCCCTGGTGGCAAACACCACCGGCCCTACGACCATCAGCAATAAAGGCGTCGGTCGCATCGCTTATATTCCCGGAGCGGCCGGTGGCGGGGCCGCCGACGGGGGCAAGCACGTTTGGAGCGGCGATCCTGATAATCGCCGGCTTTACGATTCGTTGTCACCTGACGACACCCCTCAAGTGCTGAATATCGCGACGACCTACGGCCTGCCGTTTGGGAAAGGGAAGCGCTTCCTCAGCCAGGGCGGCGTGGCGAACTCGATTCTGGGAGGATGGAAACTGAGCCAGAACTGGAACTTCCAAAGCGGCGTTCCCATGTATTTCCAATCTATAGCCTGTAACGACCTGTACGGCGCACACAATAGCTGCTTGCCTGATTTGATCGGTAACCTCGCTGCCGGCCGCAGCAGTAAAACGCGGGCACAAAAGGAAGAGCAATGGTGGAATCCCAACGCTCTGGCGCCACCCTTCGGAACAGACCCCACACTGTTGTATGAGTACACGAATGGGGTCGATCCCAATGGAAACCCTGTCGACCCCAATACCGTTGATGCGTTCTGGAAATTCGGCAACAGTGGACTACGCCCTCCCTCGGGACGCATACCCGGCTATTGGGATACGGACATGTCTTTGGCAAAGGATTTCCGCTTCAACGAAGGGCGTTACGTCACCTTCCGATGGGACCTCTTTAACGCCTTTAATCACCAAAGCCTTGGTGTGCCCAACAACACCTGGTGTTTGCCGCCCTATGCCGACGGCAGCGTAGATGCTGTTCATGTGGTCGGGTGTCAGTTCGGAAAAATTACGGGCACCCAGACGGACCCGCGGGCCATGCAATTCTCGCTCAAGTTCTACTGGTAGGTCTTTCGTACGCGGCGGAATCCGCGGCGGTTCCACTTCAGGAGTCCTGTGCTGGTTTGCGGCTGCAGGACGAGGTGCCAGCTCACCTGCTTTAGGACTGGGATGTCTTCTGGGACAACATCGTGTACTCTACCTGTCCGAGAAGTGGGGGAATACCATGCGGTGGGTTGCGCAAGTTGGAAGGGCGTTTGCCTTGGGAGTCTGCCTGGTCGGCGGTTCCTTGGGACCAAGCTCCAGGGCTGCTGCCCGGATCGATTCGCTGCGGACGGCGCACTCGGACGTCGAAGCTGCCGCGACTCAAGAGGAAGCCCTACCCTCCGTGGTCCTGCGACCTGCGCCACTGATCCAGATGCCGGGACTTGACAACCTCGGCTATAACTCCCACCAGATCGACTCGAACAGTCCCGCTCACTGGGATGGAGATACGTTCTTTCTCTTCAATTCCTGGCTTCACCCCGTGCGATTTTCGGGCCAGGACCTGCTTCACTTGGGCGGGCCCCTTCCGGTTCATATGGGCACGGTCAACGACCGGCTGTGGACCTGGATCGAGAGTACGTGGAAGGATGATGACGGCACGCTGTACGGCGCCTTCCATTATGAGCCGGACAACCTCTGTGTTGCCAATGACCACCTTCCGACCGCACCGAAGATCGGCTGGATCAGGTCGCGGGACAACGGGGAAACCTGGTCGAATCTCGGCTTCATCCTTGCTGCCGACCCTGGCAGCATCCGTTGTGACACGAAAAGTCCCTGGGACGCCGGAGGGGAAGGAGATTTTTCGGTGATCCTGGACCGCAACAAAGAGTACTTTTATTTCTTCTTCACAAGCTATGTGAAGGATTTCAACGAGCAGGGAGTCGGTGTAGCCCGCTTGCGCTACGCGGATCGTAATAATCCGTTGGGGAAAACCTCGAAATGGTTCAAGGGTGAATTCAGTGAGCCAGGACTGGGAGGACACATAACGCCCATTTTCCCCGCCAAGGCCGATTGGCATGAAGGCAAGGCTGACATCTTCTGGGGCCCGGCGATCCATTGGAATACGCACCTGAACGCTTACGTTATCCTGCTCAACCATGCCGTAGATTCGAAGATGACCCAGGAAGGCATTTACACTACTTTCAATCCCGACTTGTCGAATCCGAAGGCATGGAACGAGCCACAGAGGATTCTTGACAGGGAGGGGATATTGAACGCTACCCGGGGCCTTCGCGTCGACCAGGGCACCGGCTGGTATCCTGAGGTTATCGGGACAGGAAACGGGGAAACAGACAAGCTGTGTGGGCGTACCGGCCGGTTCTTCATGGAAGGCATGTCGCGCCTGGAGATAGTTTTTCTAAGGCCTGGTGAAATGAGTGAATGAATGCGGGGTCTTCCGAGCCGGGTGTCAGTCGAAGAGATTTCAGGATGCACCAGCGTTTCAAGGAGTGAATCTATGCGGCGTCGGACAAGCGCGGCTTGGGTCGGAATTTCCAGCGTCTCGTTGGCATGCGCCTGGATATTCGCAGTCCAGGTTGGCGGGCTGCTGGCGGCCCATTCCGGCAGCGAAACTGCCGCTACTCAAGAACAAGCCCTTCCCACCGTCGTTCTGCGCCCCGCGCCGCTGATCCAGATGCCGGGAGTGCCGGTTCCTGAACGCAGTCTTGACCATGAGGCCGATTCCAACAATCCCCTCCACTGGGACGGCGACACGCTTTATCTATTCAACAATGAAAGTCGCCCCTGGCGCTCGTCGGGAACGGATCTCGAGCACCTGAGCGGGCGCTTCGCGGTTGACCTGGGGGCGCAGAACAACAAGCTCAACATTTGGATCGAGAGCACCTGGAAGGATAATGACGGCACGCTTTACGGCGCCTATCATTATGAACCCGACACGATCTGCTTCTCCAATCAGCACATCCTCACCGCCCCCCGCATCGGTTGGTTGAGGTCGCACGATAACGGCGCAAAGTGGGAGGACCTGGGATTCATCATCTCTGCCGACCCTTGCGCGATCAATTGCCAGACCCACAGTCCCTGGGATTCGGGCGGCACGGGCGATTTCTCGTTCATTCTCGATCGGAAGAAGGAGTACTTCTATTTTTACGGGACGAGTTATGACCCGAGATTTGAGGAGCAGGGCGTTTTTGTTGCGCGCCTGGCTTATGCGGATCGCAACCATCCCTCCGGCAAGGTCCGGAAGTGGTACCACGGCGGCTGGACAGAACCGGGATTATGGGGCCACGTCACTCCCCTCTTCCCCGCCGAGCGTAACTATCACATGCCGGATGGCGCGATGTTCTGGGGGCCTGCCATTCATTGGAACACGTACCTGAACATGTGGGTCATGGTTCTGAATCACGCCCGGGACACGAAGCTGAACGAGGATGGGATCTTTATCAGTTACAATCGCGATCTGGCGAATACGGATGGTTGGAGCAAGCCAACCATGATTCTCGACCGCGACGGAATCCTTCAGGCGACAACTATCGGGAAAGTCGTGGATGGCATGATGCTCGTTCCGAGGGGTGTCTATTACGGTGAGCTCCGCGCGGCTGGCGACGGTACCGTCATCGCCGACACGCTATCGAGCGGATGGTACCCGCAGGTGATTGGAACCGCCAAAGGAGAGACGGACAAACTCTGCGGACGCAAAGGGCGTTTCTTCATGACTGGCATGTCGCGGCTGGAGATTACATTTCTAAGACCTGGTGAGAAAGCAGATTAAGGAAAGATCATGAACAGGTACACACGTTGGGTGCTAGCTTCGACGATCCTTCTGCTCGGTTTGGGCTTGACGACATCTCGCGGCCAATCCGTGGGCGTTGATTCGACCCCTCAATTCGACGCGAATCTCCCGAGCGTCCAATTCCACGACGCCCCGCAAATTCAGATCAGCGGTGTGGATTCCAACAGTCCTGCCCATTGGGATCTGGATACATTCTACGTTTTCAATTCCTACGGCCATCCCTGGCGTAATTCTGGCCAGGACCTTCTCCATCTTGGCAGCCGCATCTCGACCAAGCTCGGAGACTTGAACGACAAACTCTACATTTGGATTGAAGCCACCTGGATGGACGAGCAGGATGGAGTTCTGTACGGCGCTTATCATTACGAGCCTGACGCCGTCTGCGTTTCCAACGACCATCTTCCAACCATGCCCAAGATCGCCTGGATCCGATCCGTGGATAACGGCGCGACCTGGGAAGACCTCGGCTTCATTATCGAGGCCAAGCCTTGTGCGGTGCGCTGCGACACCGCCAGTCCGTGGGATTCCGGTGGAACTGGCGATTTTGTCTTCTACCTTGACCAGAACAAGGAATATTTCTATTTCTACGGCACCAGCTACGACTCGCGATTCGAGGAACAGGGTGTATGGGCGGCGCGCCTGCGCTACGCGGACCGGAAGAACCCTTCCGGGAAAGCGATGAAATGGTACAAGGGAGCATGGAGCGAGCCGGCGCTGTGGGGACACGTCACGCCCGTCTTTCCCGCCACCCGCGATTACCATCGAAAAGACGGGGAAATGTTCTGGGGCCCGGCCATTCACTGGAACACTCACTTGAACACGTACGTCATGTTTCTAAACCACGCCGTTGACACGAAGCTCACGCAGGACGGAATCTTCATCAGCTTCAACCGCGATCTGGCAAACCCTGCCGGCTGGACGAAACCGCAGATGATTCTCGATCGGCAGGAAATCCAGAAAGCCATGGCCGGCGCCAGCGTGTCCCCGACCAAACTCGAGAACGGATGGTACCCGGAAGTGATCGGAACAGAGAAGGGCGAGACGGACAAGGTAGTTGGCCGGACGGCGCGCTTCTTTCTGGCAGGAGTCTCCCGCAAAACCATCACGTTCTTACGGCCCGGAGAGAAGGCGCCTTAACCATGTCACTGAACCGCAGGGCGTTTCTCGAATCTTCCGCAGCCGCTCTGGGAAGCGTGCTATTGCCCCGCAGCCGGCCGGCAGCCGCCAACGGCGAAATCCACCTGTGTCCCAAGTCGGCGCCGCCCGCCCGCACCCTGGCGGCGCTACGGTTGGAAGAGTTGACGTCGTTCTCGTGGGACATGCGGCTAACCCTGAGCTGCTTGCAGGGCATCGCCAATCGCCGTGAGCCTCGTCTTTATGTTCTCCATGACCGGTACGACGAGCTGTGGCTGGAATGGCTGCGTGAGCGTGGCGACGTAGAGACGATCGAGTGGCTGGAGGTTGGCCAAGCCTTTGAACGTTTTCTTCCGGATGTCACGTCGCTATACGTGACGGACCCGGCGGTGCCCGCCAGCGTCAACGTCGCCACCATGTTGGCCTCCGTTTACGGCGGCCTGGTGGCGACTCCTAACACCCTCGGGCTTTTCAAGCTTAAACTCGGGCAAGATGCCAGTGCCCCGGAGGCCGGACTTGATCTGCGATCGCTGGGCTGGAAAAAGGATGTCGACGCTTATCGTTGGGCTTTTGCGCACCTGGACGACAAGCTCTCCCGGCAGGCGGTGTGCATCTTGGATCCGCACGAAGTCGCACTGCGGGATTACCTGGCTGAATTCAAAATACCCATCCTGTGGATTTCAGCGCCCGGTGATGTTAAGAACAACCCCAAAGCTTCCTCTGAAGAAGAATTCAAATTTGCCCGTGAGATCCTGATGAAGTGGCCTCCGAACATTCCCTGTCTTGGCTGGCCCGGAAGCGGGAACAAAGAAGGCGGTATCGGCGAAGATTTGGGAATCGACCTGACGAGCGAGTGCGCTAAGTTCACCCCCTGTACGGCATTCGACGCGTACTCGCCCACGGTGGGAAATCTCTCCGTCCATTCCGGTACAACGGCCACCTTGCGTCAGACGCTTCCGCTCGTCAACCTGGAGCGGGACAAGGTCTATCTTGCTTTTATCCGCTCCGATGGCGATGGCTGGAACTTCCAGCGCCACTACTACCGGAAACTTTTTGACGACCCCAAGCACGGAGCCGTACCCGTCGGCTGGCAGCTTGGTTCGACGGCCTTCGACGGGCAGCCCGACATTCTTGATTACTATTACAGGCACGCGCGCCCGGGCGACTGCTTCGTCAACGCGTTGACCGGTATCGGTTACATCCACGAGGCCCGATACGCGCAGAATTATACGCCGGAGCAGAGAACGCAGATTTGGAAAGAGTATTTGCGGCTTTCCGGCATTTACCTGGCGCGGCTAGACGCCACAGTCATGTGCACTTACCAGGAGATGCCGCCTCAACTCCTGGAACTGATCGCGGGCACGCGCGGGGTTCGGGGGATCTATTCTGACTATGGGAGGACTGACCGAACCACTCCCGCCAATCTGGCCACCGAGGTCGTCGGCGTCCCGGTTTTTCGAGCGGTGAATCGTCCGCCTTATATGTTGACGTATACCCCCACCGCCCGCCGGAAGGCCGAACAGTTTACAGTCAAAGAGATCGTTGATTGGACGCCACCGCATCGCCCCGCTTTCCTCTACGTGTTCCTCGCAAACTGGCTGACCAATATGGAAATGCTCGAGAATATCGCCCGTGGACTCGGAAAAGAGTATGTGCCGGTACGGCCTGACCAAATGGCTTGGCTCTATCGCCAGTTCAAGAGCGCGTAGAATTATCAAGAGGAGTTCCAATTGGCTCGCAAGCAGTCCAGTTCGAAGCGGCGCGAGCGGACCGTTTCACGCCGCGGGTTCTTTCGCCAATCCTTGGGAGCAGGTGTTGCTGTGTCCTTTGACGCCCTGGTTCCCGCCGGGTCCGTCCCGCCGCAAGCCACCCAATCTGCCTCGGCTCCGGGCAGAATTATGATCCGCGTTACCTCGCCCGCCGGCCCGGCTCCGTTGGGGGCCCCCGTCGAAGTCAGTGTTCCATATCCTCGGGGTGAATTGCGCGCCCCCGATAAGCTGGCCGTGATTGGACCCGACGGCAAACCGGTGCTCGCGCAGATGCGCTCGGGGTTGAATTGGCCGGATGGAACGATTCGCTGGTTGATTGTGGTATTCGAAGCTTCGGCGGGTCCAGATAACTACACTTTATCACCCGGCCGCTCGCCGGATGCTTCCGATCTGGTGGCTGAGGATGAGGGGAACATCGTAGCCAGTTCCGGTGAGGTTGCTCTTACCTTCTCCAAGGGCGGTGGTGGTCGGCTCAAAGAGATATCCGCGCTTGGCCGGGATGGCCAGTTCGCCCAGGTCGTGACCGGAAGGGCTGACTTTGTTCTGACACGTCACGATGGTGTCACCTTCAATTCGTCATTGGCGGGAGAAAGCGGTCACGTTTACGTCGAGGAACGCGGGCCAGTCCGCGCCCGTTTGCGCCAGGAAGGAGAATGTCGTGCCGCAGACGGGAAGAAACTGTTCAACTATGTTATACGCTGGACTCTCTACCGAGGGCGGCCGGAAGTCTTTGCCTCCGTGACGTGGATTAACGCCACCGACCGGCCTTCGGAGCAATTGCGGGATATCCGCATGATCTTCCCTTTCGAGTTCAAGCCTCGCCGCCTGGTGATTGGCTGCGAGACGGGGGTTTACGACGGACCGTTCCTTAGTGATTTTCCGATTTACCTCCTGCAAAATGACTACAAGCAGTACTGGGCGAAGATGCACAACCCTGACGGGCGGGTGCAGAACCTTGCGAGCGGCGGTTGTAACGGAGAGCGATGTCCGGGATGGTTATACGCAGGGAATAACGAGCGCTGCTTGGGGATTTGGGTTCCCAACTTCTGGCAGGAATATCCAAACGAGATTGCATTGCAGACGGGCGAGCTGAGCGTGGGATTGTGGCCGGAGCGCGCGATGAGTCACATGTTGAGCAAACCTCTGCTCCCTGCCAAACCCCAGAAACAAGACCTATACCGCATCACTAACTACTGGCCCGTGATGCCGCATCCCTATGTGGCCTTCATCGATCCCGAAAAGAGATGCCTGGACGCGCGCCAAGGGATGGCGAAAACGCAAGAAATTGTGCTGAGCTTGTGGGCAGGACATGGTGATGCGAGCGCCTTTGAAAAGAAATGGTGGGGCAAATCCCTGCGGCCCGTGCGTGGCCACCTCGAATCCGCCTATGTCGCTTCCACTCAAGCCTTGGGTTTGTTAGCTCCCGGGCATCCCCAAATTGAATTTGAGCCACTTTTCGATGAAAGTTACGGGTGGCTGGACCGGCACATCGATAAACTGAAGTGCTACGGTAAGTTCGATTACGGCGATTTCAAGTATTTCACCGCAGCCACCGATTACTTATGCTTGCCCGGTGAGAAGTGGGGAGACATGGGTGAAATGCCGCGGGAGGGTTACTGGCACAACAACGAACGCGACGCGCTGTTGGGACTGCTACTTTACTACTTTCGAACTGCCGAGCCCGAGGCGTGGCTGCGCTGCGAGACTGTAGCCAGGCACCTCCTTGATCTCGACCTGGCGCATCACCCGCATTGGGGAATGTGGACTCATTGCTACGGCCACTGCTACCTGCCGGTCGACGAGGCGGGTGCGCCAGACCACTCCTGGTTGCTGGGAGCCCTGGCCTGGGCCGGTCTCACCGGAGATGCTTTAGCGCAGGATTGGGTTCAGCGCTGCGGCGAACGCCTCCGAAACCTGCGCCTCAATTTCGAACAGGTGGATGCCCGCACCGGCGCCGTGCACCTACACATGATGTGCCACTTCTACGCCTATACTGGCGACGCTCAGTATCTGAAGGCTGCCCAGGCCCCTGCGGAGGCTTTCCTGAAGATTCAGAACCCGGATGGTAGCTGGCCGGCCTATATGGGAAACCTGCAGCAGTCTCGCCTCGTGGGCTTCGTCGAGCACGTCCTTGTGGCTTTGGCGGACTACTTTGTGGCGACAGGTGACCCCCGCCTGCCCCGAGCCATTGACAAAGCCTGCACTCACCTATTCGGCGAGGGAGATGACTTCCAGGTCGACTCCGGCGAGACTCCGCTCGCACTCTACGCTCTCGCCGTGATGGCACATCGAACCGGCAAGACACGCTATCTCGATATCGCGAAGGTGTGCTTGAGGAAGCTGCGCGCCAACCAAAACCTTTCACGCGACCCGGCAATACGCGGCGACTTGTGGGCGGGTTGGGGCGTAAACAACATGGAGATCTCGAAGGACACCGGGCGTCCACCGCAGTTTCTTGGCCAGACGCGTCCCCTGTCACCTGCCTGCCTGTTGGCCTATGGCCAGTCTTGCCTCTGCCCAATTGCCGTCTGGACTCCTGGTACGCCCGAGAACGCCCCTTCGAAGTGAAAATTAACTAAGCGGGTATCCGTCGAATTGCCGGAGCCTGAGTCGACGCGCGCACGATTAGGTATTTCCCATCCTGGGAAGGTCCCGCCGGACACTCCGGCCAGAGGAGCCTAATCCTTCCAAGCCACCGGCGAAGAGTCTGGCGTAAGCGCTTGTTTCGGGAGTTTCTTGCAACTCCGAGTTGGCCTTGCAATCCTTGGGATCCGTGCTTACTCTTGTATCTGCGAGCCAGTTCCAGATCTTCATCTGGGGTCTTCTGCGTCTTCTCGATAAAGCCGTGAAGAAGCACCATCCGGCTCTTTTTGTCAATGTAGAACAGCACTCGGGCCATGCGGTTCCCGACGAGATTGGTCCGCACCTCATGTAGACCGCACCCTAACGTGGCAAACGCCCTACAGAGGCATGCGTAGCATTGCGGTCCTGAGCCCTGCTGCCGCCGTGGCGGAAGCGCCGAAGACCTATCGTGCATTTCCAACCGTGCGGCCGATTCCAGGCGTGCCACCCCGCCCGCTCCAATTGACTTGCTGCAGTTCTCCAGGCTGCCGGTTCCCGGAGCGGCTGTTTCGCGCTCCTCAGCCGGACGCCGATGGCGGCAGCTTGCCGCCGCTCACGTTGGTCACCGTCGTCTTGCCGCTCTTCAGGTCGATGGACTTGATGGTCTGCGAGGTCACTTGGCCACTGTCGGTGCGCCAGGTGCCAGTGATGATCTTCTTGCTGGCGGAGGTAACTACGGTGTTGTGTTCAAACTTCATGCGGACCCCTTCTGATGATGGGATTTTCGAGTCCCGTTTCCAGTAAGACTCGCGATGTGCCTTCAAAACTTGTTCCAGCGCGGGTTGGTAGCAAGCGCCGTCGGAAACGTTCGGTTCCTGAACTTCGTGCAACCGGTTGCACAGGCAAATTACCCTGGTGCAAGCTGTCGATGAACGTCAGCACCTCGTCCGAAGTCGCGTCCTTCCTGTGTGCAACCGGTTGCACATCCCGCTGGCCCATCTCTGGCACGCCATCGCTCCCTCTCCTCCAGACCGTTCGCCTGCCCGCGTTCCTCGCCATCGTCCGCGCCTCACTTGTGTCCTATACCTATGGTATACATTGCAGATTGGCATTCCCTGAGGATTTATTCGGCCCCAGCTCGCAAGAGCGCCGGCTAATTGCCGAGAGACTGGCGGATTGCCGCAGGCCCGCTGCAGACCCATCGGTAACTCCTGTATGAAACGGTGGTCAGGACTCGAGACCGCGGCCTAACAGGCGAATGTGCTGAGGACGAGGGGGAAGCTCTTCGAGCGAGAGGGAGATGTCGTGACCTTGCGCAGGGCGCGGTTGACGGGACGCGTTTCGGCCACGCGGACCTCGGCATCGTCGAAGCTCACAGGCGAGCTGCTGCCAGCATGGGCGTCGAGATAGCCGAGGAAGCCGCTGTGCCCCCGCCAGCTCCCCTCATCAAGGGAACCGGACGAGCCAGCGAAGAAGAACCAGCCCGGAGATCTCAGTCCGCTGATCCACGCTTCCCGCTTCCCACCCACAGTAAGGGTTCAACTCTCTGCTGAAGATGCGGTGCCTCTTGCTCGATGGCGTCCCATACAAGCTGCAGACTTGCCCCAAAGTAATCGCGAAACACGTTGTTGTCTTTTGTGCGAACGGTTGTGCGAGAGCGGTGTAATAGCCGCTGCTGTATTAGCCCCATTATCCTGGTGCACATTATCTACGGACGCAACCCTCAAAGGGCTTTATTGACGCCTTCACTTCTGAAAGCGAGAATAGCGTTTGCACCCGTAGCTCAAGAGCAGGGCCCCGAGGAAGGTCATGAGTACAGCCTGCGCTCGCTCCCACCCTGCTGCGCCCATGGTTTTCGGATTCGGAAGACACGCTGGCGAGCGAGCGCGCAGTATCGTGCTTGGCGGCAGCTCCAGGGCAGAACCCTCGATGGGCCTGCTACAGAGGAGTAGACCTGCTGGACGTATGCGAATGGCACGAATTCTGGGTGCTGTCCGTTCGCTATGTCGTGTAATGCGCACAATGGCTGCTGTCATTCCAACCCGAGTTCAATTGCCAGAGGGCAAGTGCCGCGTATCCGAAGGGCTTCGCAAGGAGGCGGAACATGACTTCCTCCGATGAGGGTTTCAGAGTCTTGTCAGGATGGAAAAGAAGGGGAGCGGCTCTGCACATGAAGTTACTAATCCAATCAGAAGTAAGTAGACATAAATGAAGCTATCGGCTATACTTCGGGCATGGTTACGCAAGATGCCCGGAAGTTGGATCACAAAACCCTGGAAGAGATTCGGATTCGCG
>Ga0181538_10002383_pt1 | contig 19593 bp, 14 predicted proteins | sample PEATcosm2014_Bin_40_FD_119773 | JGI IMG/M metagenome (GOLD analysis project Ga0181538, IMG submission 119773) | Peatland microbial communities from MTU Mesocosm Facility, Houghton, MI, USA - PEATcosm2014_Bin23_30_metaG | ecosystem: Environmental > Terrestrial > Soil > Wetlands > Peat | place... | reverse complement strand
TCTTCTTTTACGGCGGTCTATACCGTGATGTCAATATTCACGTGATGGATTCTCTGCACATCACCGACGCCGTCTATGCGGATAAGATTGCCGGCGGCGGCGTTTTCGTGACCGATTCCGCAGTGTCGAAGACGTCCGCGATTGTAAGGGTCAAAACCGATGTGCTCAACGAAGGTGTCAGCTCCAAGGGTTGCGTGCTGACGACCACGCTCATCGATTCGCTCGGCGTAGTACAAGGGGTCGTTACCTCACCCGCGACGACGATTGCCCCGGGCAGGGATTCCGCCTTCAGCCAGAGCGTTACAGTTTCAAGTCCTCGCCTGTGGAGCCCCTCCAGCCCGTACCTGTACAAGGTTATCTCCCGGGTGTACGACGGCTCGACGCCAGCCGATTCGACGGTTACGACGATCGGGATCAAGACCGTCTCTTTTACACGCTCAGGAGGTTTCATGCTTAACGATTCAAGTTTCCTCCCGCGCGGGGCAAACCATCACCAGGATTACGGCGGAATCGGTAATGCTGTCCCGGCCTCCGGCCAGTATCGCGATGCATTGCGACTTAAGGAGGCCGGCTTCAACTGGGTCCGTTGCTCGCATTACCTTCAGAACCATGCATTTATAGACGCATGCGATAAGCTTGGCATCATGGTCGAACCGGCCCTCGTTGGCTGGCAGTACACCGCAGGTTATTCCAACGCCATTTTTACGGCAAACCTGAAACGCGATCTCCATACACTGATTCATTACTATCGCAATCATCCTTCCATTGTTTGCTGGGAGAGCGTAATGAACGAAAGCAACCCGCCGGTATTCTTCGCCGATTCAGCGGAAACGATTGTACATGCGGAATATCCTGGCGCTTGTACGATTGGTCAGGATGCAGAAAATGGAGGTGTGGATTATGATAATGTACTGGATATCTATCAGGCGGCGGTCCAGCAGGGCGGCCGCACTCCTCCCTCCGACACAAAGCCATACGGTGTGTCGGAATACGGCCACTGGGAGTTCGGCGGATTCACCAGTACAAGCATGCAGACACGAGCGAACCTCGATACCGGCATGTTGATTGAAGCGGCAAACCACTCCTCTTCGCTGAGCACCGACCGGGGGCTTGCCGGGCTTTCGTTCGACGCCCTGTGGGTATACAACGATTACTTCGGTATGTCGAATTATGCCAATGGTTTTTGTTCGGGCGGCATTGTCGACCCGTACCGTTTCCCGAAATACTCCTACTACATGTTCCAGAGCCAGCGCGATCCGGCGATCATCATGCCGGGCGTCAGTTCCGGTCCCATGGTGTTCATTGCAAACCAGTGGCGGCCCGGTTCACCGATCTCGGTCAAGGTTTTCAGCAACTGCACCCAGGTTTCCCTCTATCTGAACGGCGCGCTGGTTGCAACGCAATCACCCGACGTTGGCGGCGCCACGGGCAATCTTGAACACCCGCCCTTTACTTTCACAATTTCGTCCTACAAAGCCGGAACGCTGGTAGCACAGGGCCTGATAGGCGGCGTTGTCAAGACTTCGGATACGGTGAAAACCCCGGTTACGGCAACCAAGGTTGTTGTCAAGCTCGATACCGCCGACATGCAACTGCAGGCCGACGGATCGGACCTGGCGATTGCCTATGCCTCGATAGTCGATACCAATGGAACGGTGATGCCGACCGTGACCAATGCCGTCACCTTTTCGGTATCAGGACCGGCTTCTATCATCGCTCCCGACGGCAATCCGGTCGCGGCAATCGGGGGAATCGCTGCCGCCTACATTCAAACACGGTACAATACTCCCGGTATCATCACCGTTTCAGCCTCCGTTACCGGGCTTGCTTCGGGCAGCGCAACGATGAACTCCGTCATGCCGCCCGCGACCGGTCCGGTGAGCGTCGAGCATGGCGTCGCTTACGTCGCGGTCTCTCCGGCAGCCATTCGCATGGTGCAACGCGGCGACCGGATGGTATTCATCGTTCCCGATGAGGTGATGCGCGGGTACACGGGCGCGCGGTTCATGCTGTATAACCTGCAGGGAAGATGTGTGAAAGAATGGAATTTCGGTCCGGGAGCGGAACTCTCGGTTTCGACGAGATCATGCCCGCAGGGTCTCTACTACGGTAAACTGGACGTCGGATTGCACGAGTATATCCGGCAGGTGGTGAAGGTAGGGCAGTAAAGACCGTCGAAGAGATTGATGGGTGCTTCAAAAATATATTCTTTCGTCAATGCTCCGGCAGTAGAGAGGGAGGAGTCCGCAGTGAGCAGTATCGAATTCGCCCGTCAGACGCTTAAGAAGGAAATAGTTGCTCTTGAAGAGTTGATGCAGGGACTTGGGCCCGCTTTCGACACCGCGGTCGATTTGCTCTGTGCGGCAACGGGGAAAGTCATTACCTCCGGGCTCGGGAAGTCGGGCATCGTTGCCGGCAAGGCGGCGGCGACTTTTTCAAGCACCGGAACGCCCGCAGTCTTTCTTCATCCGGTCGAGGCGATGCACGGCGATATCGGGCTCGCGCAGAAAAACGACATCGGCCTGCTTTTTTCCAACAGCGGAGAGACAAAAGAGATGCTGGAAGTGCTCCAGGCGTTCAAGCGGCTTGGGCTGAAAACTATTGCCGTGGTCGGGCGAAAGCGCTGTTCGCTCGGCGAATTTGCCGACTGCTCGCTTGATGCGGGCGCCAGGGAGGAGGCCTGCCCGCTCAACCTCTCTCCGACATCAAGCGTCATCGTAGCTCTTGCGCTTGGTGACGCCCTTGCCGCCTGCCTCATGCGACGCCGGGGATTCACGGAGGAGGATTACAGCCGCCTGCATCCATCCGGTTCTCTGGGGAAAAAGCTGCTGCTGCGCGTAAGCGAAATCATGCATGGCGGCGATGATTTACCGCAAGTCGTCACGGGGACGCCAATGTCCGAAATCCTTTATATTCTGACCTCAAAGGCCATGGGGGCGGTGATCGTCACCGATGCCTCACGCACGCTCTGCGGCATTTATACCGACGGCGATCTCAAGCGGACGATCCAGCAGAGTAAAGATTTTCTCGACGTAAAGGTTAATGAGGTCATGACCGCCGACCCTGTCGCCATTCGCGAAGATCGACTGGCGGTGGAAGCGCTCGCTCTCATGGAAAACCGTCTTTCGCAGATCTCCGTTCTGCCCGTGGTCGATAAGGAAAACAGGGTGGTCGGCATCGTCCGGTTGCACGATCTGGTTCGTGCGGGGCTTTAAAACATTCCAATCGGATTCACGGTGTTTAAAAACCATAATTGCGCCGACACTGCTCTGGTTACGGGAACGGTCAGTTTCCCGCGTTCCGATATGCCAGCGTAACTCTTTGCAAAACAGTAATGCCCGCGAGAGCCGAAAGGCTTCCGAGAATCCACACCATGACCGTGGGTCCGAAGAGAAGGCCCAGGCCGAGCAAAATGAGCCGTTCAGGGCGTTGCAGCAGGCCTCCCGAGCAGGTGATTCCCATGCCTTCGCACCGCGCCTTGACATAACTTACCATGAGCGACAGCGTAATCGCGGTGTAGCAGAAAAGGATCCCCTTGCCATGCAGCGGGGTCGGATTGCGGGCAAGATAGAAGCCGAGCAGGCCGAACAACAGGACGATTTCGGTGAAGCGGTCGCAGACTGAATCGAGAATAGCGCCGAAGAGAGTCTTTTTATTGCTCAGACGCGCAAGGAGGCCATCGAGACCGTCAGCGGTTGAGCCGATAACAACAACGCCCGCGGCGAAAGCCCAGTGGCCTCGGAAAACGAACCATCCGGAGATGCTGAACAGCATGACGCCCGTCAGGGTCAGATAGTTCGGCCGGAGACCCAATTTGACGCACTGCCAGGCTATCGGCACGAGAAGCCTGTTATAGGCAGGTTTGAGTCTTTCTATCATTTGACCTTTCCTTATGCACACAATGACGGTAATGAAAATATATTTTTTTTGCGCATCTGCGAATCATCGTATCGATAGGGGAAAATTTATCCATGGCCGATCGCAGCGCTTCCCTGCTTGCCTATCTCAATGCGTGCATCGAAAATCGCCTCTTTCCCGGCTGCGCCCTCGGCATAATCGCCCATGGAGAGAGGCGGATCATCGCCGCCGGACGATTGACATACGATCAATCATCGCCTCCGGTGACCGAAGAGACCGTCTATGACGTCGCCTCGATCACCAAGGCCATCCCGACCTCGTGTCTTGCCCTTGCGCTCTGCGATGAAGGGGTGTTGTCGCTCGCTTCGCGGTTCATCGATGTTGTCCCCGAGTTTACAGGGGACTTTCGCGAAAACATCACCATACGGCACCTTCTCACGCACACGCTCGATTTCGATTTCCAGCTCTCGGCGAAGAAACACCTGTCGCCCGATGCGATCATCGAGGCGATTCTGGGTGCATCGTTTCGCACCCCACCAGGAAGCCGCTTCGCCTATGCAAATGCCACGAGCGTCCTCCTCGGTCTCGCCGTGGAGCGCGCGAGCGGCATGCGACTCGACGAAGCGGCGCAGTACCGTTTTTTCGCCCCGCTTGCGATGACCCGAACTTCTTTTTTCCCGGCGTCGCTCTTCGGCGTATCCATTGCCCCCAGCGAAGACGATCCCTGGCGCAGTCGCATCATCTGCGGCGAGGTGCATGACGAAAGTGCATGGGCCCTGCGGCCTTCGGTGGTGGCAGGCTCTGCCGGTTTGTTCTCGACCGCGCCGGACCTCCTGAAGTTCATCGGAATGCTCCTTGAATGCGGAGAACTGAATGGTCGTCGTTTTTTCGCAAGAGAGACAGTCGCTCTCATGCATGCCAATGCGCTCCCGCCCGCCTTAGGCGCGGACACCGCTCTCGGGTGGGAGCTCAATCAGCCAGTTTTCATGGGAACGAGCGCTACGCCCGCCACTTTCGGCAAAACCGGGTTTACCGGCTGCGCAATTGTAGCGGATCCGGGGCGGGAGACGGGAATGGTGTTTTTGGCCAACCATACTTTTCCCAAAAGAAGAGACGACCGGAGCGCGATTAATGCGGTGAGAAGTACGCTGGCGGATATGGTTTTTGAGAAATTTTCAAAATAAATTAAGATCTGAGGGAGAAACCGCGAAACGGTATTCCCCTGCAAAAAGGTTAATGGAACCGGCCGTCCAAAGCGTTCTATTAATCCTCAAAAAAAGGTAATCAAAATCCCGATAAAAAACTTATTATCTTTCTTGACCTTGCCTACCATATATAGTATTTTCTTAACCATTATACATCAAATGGTAGTATATTCATTTCCCCTTCCTGGAGTGAGGGAACCTCATGATTCTGCGCAGGCTTTCCATATTCGGATTTAAATCGTTCGCGGAAAAAACCGAACTCGAATTTGGCGCCGGCATGACCGCCGTCATCGGGCCGAACGGGTGCGGCAAGAGCAACGTCGTCGATGCCATTCGCTGGGTTCTGGGGGAGCAGAAGGTGACCGTGCTTCGCAGCGCCAGCATGTCGGATGTGATTTTCTCCGGCACCCAGAACCGTCAGCCGCTCAACATGGCCGAAGTGACATTGACAATAGAAAACGACAAGGGGATCCTGCCGGTCGAATATGCTGAAGTCGCCATCTCCCGGCGTATCTTCCGCAGCGGCGAGTGCGAATATCGCATTAATAAGGTGCCCTGCCGGTTGCGCGATATCCACGATCTCTTCATCGATACCGGCGTGGGAAGCAGCGCTTATACCACGATTGAGCGTGGCATGATCGACTCGATTCTGAGCGACAAGGCCGAAGAACGCCGCGTTCTATTCGAGGAGGCGTCCGGCATCGGGAAATACAAGCATCGCAGAAAGGAAAGTCTGCGGCAGCTCGATAAAACCCGGCAGGATCTGCTCCGTATCAACGATAAGGTGCAGGAGGCCGACAGGCAAGTGCGCATGCTTGCCCGCCACGTCGAAAAGGCCCAGCGATTCAAAACCTACCGCGAAGACCTCAAACGGCTCGAAATCGGTCAGTGGAACCGGTCGTTTGTCGCGCTTACCGAAGCCCTTGCGGTACGCGCTCGAAAAATCGAGGAATCGGTCGCCGGGCGTGAAGCGCTCAGGGCGCGTATCAGCGCCATGGAGTCGCAGATCGAAAAAATGCGGCTTTTTGCACTCGAAAAAGAGAAGGATCTTGAAATCGCCTCGCGTCATGTCAGCGAAGCGAACGAACGGATCATCCGTCTCGACCGCGATCTCTCGGTCGCCGCGGAGCGGGCGAAGAGCCTCAGCGAAACCGTGGCCGTGGTGGAACGGGACATGCAGGTTATCGACACCCAGATGGAGGAGAACAGCGCCCTGCGCACGCAGGTGGAAACCTGCATTGTCGGGCGGGAGAGCGATCACCGGAGATGCGCCGAACGTATGGTGTCGATGAAAAATGAGATCGAGGCGTTCGATAGCCACCTGTGCATCCGCCGCGATGAGACCGATGCGCTGGCGCGCAATCAGATCGACATTATCAACCTGATCGGTAATTCCAAGGACGGTATAAGCGCCTGCAAGTCTACCCTGGCGGCCGGTCTGGCCCAACAGGAGCGTAACCGCCAGGAACTGCAAAGTCTCCATGCGCGTGAAGACGAGTGCCGCGAAGCGGTGGAAACCTGTCAAAAGCAACTCGCGGCGGCAGATGAGGAAAACCGCACTCTGGTGCAGTCGCGCCAGACCTTGGTTGCGCGCATAAACAAAGAGGATGAACGGTATCAGGGACTCATCGAGCGGGAGAAACGGCTCGAAGCGCAAGGGGAATCTTCAACGTCGCAACTGCGGTTCCTCGAAGGGCTCGATGCGGCGTTTGAAGGATATGAGGGCGGCATCAAGATGCTTCTCAAAGCCATGCCCGAAGGGCTGCGCGGCAGCGTCGCCGACCTTATCCGCGTCAGCGATGAGGCGAACGTTGCCCTCATTGAAAAGACCCTCGGAGGTGCGGTGCAGACCGCGGTTTTCGATACCGAGGAGCATCTTCGCGCGGCCATGCTGCATTTGCAAAGGGAGAAATCCGGCGCCGCGCGCATGGTGGCGCTCGATCGCATCGCCCATGACGCCGCGCCGGCGGTTCCCGCGGCCCTCGGAATTCCGATGCAATCGATGGTGACCACCGCCAAAGGTTGTGAAGCGCTGGCGGACTATCTGCTCTCGGGCGTCATGGTAACAGAGAATGGTGAAGAAGCATTGGCGTTTTCCCGGACTCACGATGCAGTGCAAACGTTTGTCGGCCGCGACGGCGTTATTTGCAAAGGCGATGGTACCGTCATCGCCGGGCAGCCGCAAAAGGAGCAGCCGGGCATTCTGGCGCGGAAGCTTGAGATGGAGAAGCTGACCGCCTTTCTTGATCATTGCGCAAAAGAGCACGCCGCGACGATCCAGGAGAAGGAGATTTGCATCATCAACCGGGACGAGGCTAAGAAGGCGCTCGTGGAGGTGGATGAGCGACTCAACAAGGGACAGCGATTCTCGCAGGAGCAGCAGGCTGCAATCCGGCACTACGACAACGAACTTGAAGCGATGGGCGAGAAGATCAATGCGCTCCTGGTTGAGGCGGGCGATCTTGAAGCGAAGATAACCCGGGCCGAAGCGGACATCGCGGTGCAGGAAGCCGGGGTTGCGGCGCAGCAGGGTCGCCTCGCAGAGCTCGAAGCACGGCTGGAAGAAACGAGGAAAACCGTTCGCGTCATGGAAGACGAGCGCCGCGTGCTCGCCGACCGGCTTAAAAACCATGAACTCGAAGTGCAGGGCATGCATAACCGGCTCCAGCAGGACCGGCAGGATGTCGAGAGGTTGATAAAGGAAAATATCCTGGCTTTTGAGCGGAAGCAGCGGAAACTTGCCGAAAAGCAAAAGGCCGAGGCCGAGGCAATCGCCCTTGCCGACAAGGCTGATGCCTGCCGGCAGGAACAGACCGCGCTTGTCTCGCGTCGCACATCGCTGGAAGCGGCTCGCGACGGCATCCGCGAGGAGTACAGCGGCCGACTGATCGAAATCGATGAACTCCGGAAGGTCGCTAAGATTGAGCAATCGAACTTCGAGGAGCTCAGCAACCAGATCCATGCAAACGAAATCGAGCAGACGCGCGATGAGCAGGAACAGCGCCGCATCCGCGAACGCATCTGGGAGGCGTGGGAGGTCGACCTCACCGCTCCGGTCGAAGAACTTCCGGTGATAAGCGAAACCGAGGCCGAGGTTCTGCAACAGATAGACATGCTGCGTGAACGGCTGCGTCGGGTTGGCGAAGTCAACATGGCCGCCTACGAAGACTACGAGACCGAAAGTAAACGGTTCAACGAACTTTCCGCCCAGCGCGACGACCTGCAGAAGGCGGTCGACGATCTTGAACATGCCATCCGGAAGCTCGACAAGGAGGCGCGCGCGCAGTTTCTTGCCACCTTCGAACTCGTGCAGAAACATTTTACCGACATGTTCACCTCGCTTTTCGAAGGCGGTGAGGCGAATGTCAGCCTTGAAGAAAATGTGGATCCGCTCGAAGCCGCCATCCATATCAACGTCCGCCCGGCGGGCAAGAAAATGCGCGGCGTGCAGATGCTTTCGGCGGGCGAGCGGGCCCTCACGGCCATCTCGCTGCTCTTTGCACTTTACCTTGTCAAACCCTCCGCCTACTGCATCCTCGACGAGCTCGACGCCCCGCTCGACGAAGCCAACACCGTGCGGTTCATCAATGTCGTGCGGAAATTCGCGGCCACCACGCAGTTCATCGTGATCACGCACAATAAACGCACGATGGAAGCGAGTGACATGCTCTATGGAGTGACGCAATGCGAATCGGGCGTCTCGACCATCGTCTCGGTCAAATTCGATGATGCGGAGCGACAGGCGGCGTAAGATAAAGCGAATATTATGTAAATTGAGTTTTGCTCCGGTCCGGACGCGTGGATTATAGTTTTAAAAGCGGTGGAGATTCTCGTGCGGATTGGAAACGTAAACGGATGCGTCTGATACCGTTATTTCGGAGTTTTTTTTCGCGGTATGCCGCTGAGACAGCCGTTTTTGCCGGTGCATTTCTTCTTCTTTTGCCGGGCCTCTTCTGGGGTATGCCATCGGAATTCCCCTCCGAAATCGACTCGATCCTGCCGATGGGGCCGATCCATTTTTTTCTTAACTACACCGGCTCTCATGATCAACTCGCCTATCCGGCGTTGCACTATCTGATACTCGGCGGCGTATACGCGGTCTGTTTTGTGCTGTTCAAGGTCGGCGGCATCCTCGGCGTTCCCACCGCCGCTTACCCCTTTGGGCTTCATGACCCGGTTGCGGCGATGACCATCCTCATCGTTGCGGGCAGGACCGTTACCGCAATCATGGGGGCGACGATCTGCGCCGTGTTATTCCGCACGATCAGGATGATGACCGATTCGACGACGGCGCTCTTCATGACGCTTTCCCTCATGACATCGGCCGTCTTCGCCTATTACTCTCGTGTTACGAATCTCGATATCCCTGAGTGCTTCTGGTGGGTGCTCTCCTACGCCATTTTCCTGCGATCGGTGTACGGCGCGCCGGTTGCGCCCCGGCGCGCACTGTTATTAAGCGGCATCTTCGGCGGTTTCGCCGTCGCGACCAAGGACGAAGCGATGATGTTCATCATCCCGCAGTGCCTCCTGCTCCTGTTCGACGGGACAGGTCGATTCGCGACCCGGCTGCGCAAAGCCATGGCCTACACCGCTATCGTCCTATGCGCTTATGTTCTGACCGCCGTTCTGCCGCAGCCGGTGCGCTGGGCAAACCACTTTCGTTTCATTGTCACCCTCTCCAACCAGAGTACGTTTCGGACCTTCGGGTACACGCTGCACAATCAGGTTGTTCTACTCTTCACCACCGTGCGATATCTCTTTATTACCGCATCGCCTCTCGTTGCCCTGCTCGGGTTGGCAGGGGTGATATCTCTTCTGGTCAAAAGGAGATGGGCCGTTGCAGTGCCGATAATCGTACCGGTGATTTTCTTCTATTGTATCATGATCGTGCCGATCGGTTTCGTGTATGAGCGCTTTACGCTCAACGCCGCCATTGTCGCCCTGGTCCCTGCGGGATACGTCTTTTACGGGATCCGGCGGAGATGTATCGGAAAGAAACGCGGCATCCTTTTTCTGCTCGCGGCGTGCATGGTGGTTGCCGTCGAATGCTGTTCGGGTTATGTACCATTGACAATAGCAATGACCGGCGATGCCAAAAGAAAATTGACGGGAGTCCTTACCCACATCGCGCCGGCGGGAAGCCGGATACTGACGCATGCATCCTATTTTTCCATGGCGAATGCCGATGCCTACCGGACCTTCACCTTCTGCTCGCAGGACCACTGGGCATCAGGCAACGAATCCCACCGCATGGCAGCGCTCATCGATCGCGATACTGCCGGCGCGAACATCATACTTGCCGACCACGATCTTCGCCATCGTTCTTTGTGGAAAAAGGGGGAGAAGATCGATACCGCATCGCTTGCTCTCATCGCGACGGTGCGGTTCCCGCCCTGGATCGAGCGGGGCAGCCGGGTTTACCGGGCATCCCACGCGGCAGGAATATTCTTTGTCGCGCAGGCCTACTACGTGTATGACAAATTAAAATGATGTTCAGTTCCTCGCCTCATCCTCCTGCTCTTGCATGTACTTTTCCGTCCTCTGCACGATCTTCAAATTCAGTTCCACGAGATTTTTTTTCTTGACGCTTGTGGGAATAAGCATGCGGAAGGTTTCGAGATCGAGGACTTTTGTCGCGAAAAAATAAGCCGTGAGCATGGCGCTGTTGGTGCCGGGAATGAAACCTTCTTCTTTGGCAATGTCGGAGACGGGAACGTAGAGCGCCCGCACGTCGGTGCGTCGCACTTTCCTGCCGACAATCGAGGAGTTGACGATAACAAGTCCTCCCGGTTGGACCGTGTCTTCGAACGCGTCGAGCGACGGGCCGTTGAGGGCCAGAAGAACGTTCGGCCGGTCAACGGCCGGCGAGCCGATCTCGGATGCGGACAGGATGATGCTCGTATTGGCCGTGCCGCCGCGCATCTCGGCGCCGTAGGAGGGGAGCCATGTGGCGTTGAGCCCTTCGGCGATGGCGCATTTCGCCAGCATGCTTCCGGCGGAGAGCACTCCCTGACCGCCGAATCCGCCGATCTTTACCAGCTGATCCGGGAAGGTTTCCGCACGGCGCGATCGTTGCGGCAATGCCGACTCGCTTCCGAGAAGGGAGAGCAGCGCCTCGTCGGAAAGGACGGGATGGGATGCCGAAAAGGAGGGGAGGGCTTCAGCGGTTGCGCCGTTGTCGCGGAAGACCTTTGCCGGAAAAACCGGTTCCATGTTTTTCGCAAGCCATTCGCGCGCCTCGGCCGGGTCCATTTTCCAGTTGACCGGGCAGGGCGAGAGGATCTCGACAAAAGAGAAACCTTTCTTTTCGATCTGGTTCGTCATGGCTTTTTTCACCGCCCGGCGCGCTTTGGCGATGCCCGCCGGCGTGGCGAGCGAGACTCGTTCGATGTAGACCGGGAGCGCAAGGCTGTTTATCACCTCCGCCATGGCGATGGGAGCACCGTCGAAGCCCGAGCGGCCAAGCGGCGTGGTGGTCGTCTTCTGGCCCAGGAGCGTGGTGGGGGCCATCTGGCCGCCGGTCATCCCGTAAATCGCGTTATTGACAAAAAATACCGAAAGGTTTTCGCCGCGGTTCGCGGCGTGGACGATCTCGGTCGTGCCGATGGCCGCCAGGTCGCCGTCGCCCTGGTAGCAGACGACAATCGCGTCGTCGAGGGTGCGGCGCAGGCCGGTGGCCACGGCGGGCGAGCGACCATGGGAGCACTGCACGTTGCCGGTGTCGAAGTAGTAATAGAGAAAGACGCTGCACCCCACCGGCGAAAGCATGATCGTCCGGTCCTGCACGCCCAGTTCGTCGATCGCGCCCGCGATCAGCTTGTGCACGGTGCCGTGGCCGCAACCCGGACAGTAGGTTGTGACAAGGGGCAATGCATCCTTGCGGTCGAACGAGGGGTACAAGGAGCGGGGCTTTTCGAATTTTATCATAGCGGCCCGCGTTTCATATCGGCAATGACTTTTCCGGTGATCGTCTCCGCCGTGGGAACGATGCCGCCGTACCAGTTGTAACGGAGGACCGGGCTCGCGGCCCTGACGGCGAGCTCCACGTCTTCGGCCATCTGCCCGTTGTTGAGTTCGACGACGATGATTTTTTCGAGGGACGGCGCGAGCGCTTCGAGGCGCGCTTTCGGGAAAGGAAACAGGGTCTTTGGCCTGAAAAGGCCGGCCCGAATGCCCTGCTTGCGCAGCTGGCGTACGGCGGAAAGACTGATCCGCGCGCTGATGCCGAAAGCAACGAGCAGCACCTCGGCATCCTCGATTGCCGTTTCTTCGTAGTCAACAACTGTTTCCCCGAAAGCCCGATATTTTTCCTGAAGCCTGGCGTTGAGCGCCGAGAGGCTTTCGGGCGTGGCGTAGATCGAGGTGATCAGGTTTTTCCGGCTTTCGCGATCGCCGTATACCGCCCAATCTTTGCGCTCCCCGTGCTTGACCACGGCGGGTAGTTCCAGCGGCTCCATCATCTGGCTGATGCAGGCGTCGGAAAGGATGATGACCGTTGAGCGCCAGGCGTCGGCGATCTCAAAAGCGCGCCAGGTAAAGTCGCACAGCTCCTGGACCGAGTTCGGGGCAAATACGATATTGTGATAATTGCCGTGCCCCCCGCCTTTGACAACCGAGTTGTAGTCGCTCTGCTCGGGCCAGATGAAGCCGAGTCCCGGTCCCGCCCGCTGCACGTTCACGATGACGCTCGGCAGCTCGGCGCCGGCAAGGTAGGAGAGCCCTTCGGCCATGAGCGAGAGCCCCGGACCGGAGGTGGCGGTCATGGCGCGCGCCCCGGCCGAGGCGGCGCCATAGATCATATTGATGACGCTGACCTCGGATTCCGCCTGGAGAAAGAACCGGCCCGATGCCGGAAAAAGGGAGGCCGCCGCATGCGCAATCTCGCTCGCCGGGGTGATCGGGTAGCCGAAGAAGTGCGTCGCGCCCCCGAGAAGGGCGCCGTAAACGACCGCCTCGTTGCCCATGACGAGCTGCTTAGACATTGATGTCCGCTGTTTCTTTTTCCTCGAAGACCGTGATGGCTCCGGCTTCGGGGCACACGTAGTAGCAGATGCCGCAGGCCGTGCAGGCGGTGGACTGGAATACCGCGTACTGGTACCCCATTTTATTGATGGAAACGCCGATGGCAATGCACTGCTTCGGGCAGAATTTAACGCAGAGTTTGCACCCTTTGCACTGCTCGGGTTCAATTAAAGCGTGGTTCATAACTATAGTACTTGGCGGTAGTCGGAAATATTGAAGGCTATCGACCTTCGCCGCGGGTAGGTCGGTGCCCTTTGAAATTTAAAAAATACCTCATTCGGCGGTTTCTGGTGGTAAATCCATCGATTTTGCGGGGATCATTTGGGTAAAATGGGAGACATGCGCCCTTAAATCCGGGTTTTTGGGAAAATGGATGCCACGGGAGGGACTTCTGCGGGTATCATGCCCGCGATACCCGCTCGATGGAAGGATAAGACGATAGCTTCCAAATTCTGCATGACTTCACGGGAGGATATTTTTGCTTGCCGGGAGGCAGGGAGCATTTTATATTAATCTTACAAAGGACCGTGAATACTGAAACCAAATCCGAATAGAGATAAGGTGGTTGTTACGGATTATTCCTACGACGCTGCGGGAAACAGGGTGAAAAAGGAAACCGTAGATTTTTCAGCGGTCGCGACTAGCCAATCGGGCGGGACCTCTGTTGGCCTTACCATCAGCGCCGGGCCTTCCAGCACGCCCATCACTTTTACCAGCAACGGAAATCTCATCGGATCTGTTGGCTCGTCGATCAGCGCCATCCCGCCCGGCGCGCTCGTCGTGGAATATACCAATAGCGGCGGCAATACGTCGGTAGAAGCGGTTTTCACTTCCAGCGGCGAGGTAAATTTCAGCGGCACGGTTTATCAGCAGAGTACGCTGACCTCTGCAAGCATAGACGATTTTACCCTGCTTTTCACCAACCACGGTCAATCATCAGTAAATACGCTCATTATGGATATGAACCAGACGGGAAATGTCTACCTTGCCGGCAAGGTGATCCAGGAGCTCTTCAGTTCGGGCGTCGCCTATGTCGATAACAACTATGTTTTTACCGCTAATTCCGACACTGCCGCCTTCCCCTATGCCATCTCCTATGCGCTTGTCGGCGGTGAGGGAAGGGAAGATTTAGGAGGTTCATCGACGCTGTTCAGATACTATCTGAAAGATCACCTCGGATCGACGCGCGCGGTATGGGCGCCGGATGTGGGTACGGGTCAGCTTATCGAGGCGACCGGCTACCTGCCCTATGGAACGCAGGTTTCGCTTATTACTTCTCCCGCCGATGACTCGACAAGGGAGAAGTTTAGCGGAAAAGAGCTGGATAATGATGGGGAAGGACCGGATGAGGCGGACCCGACGAACACGATTACGGGAGTGCAGTTGGACTATTTCGGGGGAAGATATTATGATGCGCAAGTGGGAAGATGGATAAGCGCTGATCCTGCGGATCAATTTTTTGATAAATACAACTACTGTGGAGATAATTCGATAAATGAGTTTGATCCAGATGGAAGAGGGGGCTATGGGGATGGAATGCTTCCTTGGATTCAGGCTGAATATGGAGGAGCACCATTGCCTTCATTGACTACTACGGGGTATGTATTTTATGGGGTGGGAATTGCTGCGACCGCATCTGCATTTTTGCAACCCGAAATTTTACTGCCAGTAGCTAATTTTTGTTTTTATACCGCAACTGGATTTGCGATAGCAGATGATATTTCAAAGATTAATACCACAGGGTTCGCTCCGCTTATATTTGACGCAGTAACGGCTGGTTTAGGGATTGGGTTTGGTGCTATTCTAACATCCCAATCATTGTCCATGGAGGCAAAAATAATTGGCAATGATATTGCAGCAGGTTATGGTTTAACAACCCTGCCATTCACAAATGCTATTCATAATGGTTTGTCTACACCTGCCACACCTGCCTCAACAGGTGAATTGGGAGTACAAATACCATCGGTTAGCAATCAAGCAAATGCAGACTATGCTGCTGGAATGACTTGGCTGGCTTCAATGCAGATTGGTGGATAGATGAAATGAAAATATCCTGACATAATGGCCATTTCAGAGTTTTTATGTAAAGATTTAATGTGTGAGTTCATCCTTTTATGTTTTATAATTGAGATCGGCGGGAGTTTTTTAGATTGTTCTTAAGGGAACCTCTAAAAATTCATTTTTTAAACGGCAAAGTGGCAAATGCTGCATAATTTCGACACCATTTTGACAAATGGAGCCAATTTTTAGAGGTCCCTTAAATAGAAAATGACTTTTTTTATAATAGCAGTGTTTAAGTTAACTATGTTAAATTTCCGGTATTTTTAGATTTTTAATAACAAATCAGCTCAACAGATGATAATTTTATTAATGAAGAATATTTTATAAGCATTACTTTATGAGGAGATTACATTGTCGAAATTCCCAATAATTCAGCCCATTATTCTTCTTATAGTTTCAATTATTGTCATGGCCTATGGTATTTGGGTTTATTTATCAATAAAACGTAAAAAAATAAAACCCATTTTTGGTTTTTATTTTACAACTGTGGGGTACTTGTGTTTGATGATTATTCTCATCTTTGTCGCAATTCTTGGCATTGTTAGCCACTGTTAATATCAATAATGGATTATATGTTTCGTTTTTAAAAAACGACTTATCGAAGCATAAAACAGCAATGCTGTCAGTAACAAGAATCATATAAATCAAGTATTGTATTCATAGAAAGACCATCTCAAAAAATGTCCGACGAAAGAAACGTCTGAACGGTGATTCTTATGATTTTTATGATTTACATGATTTAAAAATCAACTTAATCACCTGAATCACAGAAATCAAAGTTCAGACAATGGTTTCGATAAAAGTAATACGTAACTTCAATCACTGCATCATAGAAAGAGCAACTCAAAAATGTCCGACCAGAGAAAATCAGCCTCAGGAATCGTACCGTCGATTATCGTTTCAGCAATTATTTCCTTAGCCATCGCCGGTGCGCTCTTTTTTATAGTGGGCGCAAAGGCTCCAAAGATCGCTTACATTGACACCGGCAAGCTGCTCGTCGGGTTTTCGGCGGCGAATGAGGTGGAAAAAGAGGTCAAGGTCGAAGATGACAAGTGGCAGGCGGAGTTGAAGATTCTTCAGAACAGCTTGCAGGCGACTTGATGGATTAACGGAATACAGGATTATAAAGATGATGGTTAAAATGAAAATGTCGTTTCAATCGTGTCCATCTTGCAATCCCTTAAAGTGTGTTCAAGACACGGGTTTCGGGCGGAAGAAATACCAATATGACAGGGCGGAATTGAAGGGAGAAGCAGTCAGAGGACTATCAATATGAAACCAACACTCCTCATTCTCGCCGCCGGCATCGGTTCCCGCTTCGGCGGATTCAAACAGCTCGAACCGGTGGGCCCGCACGGCGAACTCCTGCTCGATTACTCCCTGTATGATGCCCGCAGGGCGGGTTTCGGGCGGATCGTCTTCGTCATCTCAAAAAAGATAGAGTCCGATTTCAAGGGATACATGACCGCCCGGTACGGGGTTCAGGATGATTTCGTCTATGTTGTGCAGGAGATCGACACCGGCCTGCCGCCGGGATTCCTGGCGCCGCAAGAGCGGACCAAGCCGTGGGGGACCGGCCATGCGGTGCTCGCGGCGAAGCATGCCGTCGCGACCCCGTTCGCGGTCATCAATGCCGACGATTACTACGGGGCCGGGTCATTCCGCGCGCTCGGCGCGGCGCTTGCGGCCATGCGAAACGACGCGGAAGAGCAGGTGATGGTCGGTTTCAGCCTGGAGAATACGCTCTCCGAGCACGGCGCCGTGGCGCGCGGGGTGTGCTCGGTAAGGGACGGGTTCATGTCGTCGGTCGTGGAGAGGGAAAAAATCCGGCGTGAGGCGGAGGGTGTCGTCTCCGAATCGCCGCAGGGCGAAAAACTCGCTCTCGATCCGAAGGCGACGGTTTCGATGAACTGCTGGGGATTTGCTCCCCAGACCATGTTTCCGAAGTTCGAGCGCGATTTCGCCGACTTCCTGCGCCGCCGGGGCAGTGAACCGAAGGCGGAGTTCTATCTCCCGACGGTTGTCAATAACGGGATCGCGGACGGCTCGATTGCGGTCAGGATGCTTTACTCGGGCGACCGGTGGTTCGGCATGACCTATGCCGAAGACCGGGCCGTGGTGCGGGAATTTATCGCGAAAAGGATTAGTGAAGGGATATATTCGGAGACGTTGTCTCTCTCTTGACTGCAAACTGCAAACACGTGAGGCGGCTTTGTGAGGCCGCCTCTTTCCGGCGCAAACGTTATCTCCCTCTGCCTCCACCCCCGCGATTCTCCTCCTGTTGAGGCGCGGATCGGGGCTCGGGTGGGGGAGTGCGAACCATCTGCTCGGCATTTCTACTCTGCTGGTTCTCCCGCTGCGCCTCGTTCTGCACCTGCGCCCGGACCTGCGTGCGCGCCTGGTCCGACCAACCCGGAGTCGATTGCGGAATAACGTGTGACCGGGGCATGATAACCGGGGCATTTTCCGATGGCGGGCTCCACTTTTTAATGCTGTTCACATGCGCGCTGGCCTGCTGCGCCCGCATCGATTGAACGTCCGCCTCGGCCTTGAAGGCGGCCTGTTGCTTTGCATCCGGCGCATTTTGCGCCTGCTTTAAGAGCGTGGTTCGCTGCCGCTCCGCGGTATTCGCGTTAGCCTGCTGTATCTTCAACGCCTGGTGCCAGGCATCATTCTGGCGCTGTACGCGATCCTTACTGTTGACATTAGCTTGTACCGGAAGGCCGCCGAACGGTCTTTTCGCGAGTTCGGCCTTGATCACGAGAGGGCTGCGCGGCGCCTGCGGAGATATTGTCGGCTTGTAAATTACCAACCGGCCTCCCTGTCTCATTCCCCGGGGAATGGGCTCTCCCGGCCGGACGTTATTCTGCTCAATGGTGACGGGCCGGATATCCCGGTGGGAAGCCCGGCTGATATCGTCGACCGGCGGCCCCCCGTTGAAGACATGATCATTGTCGAAGCGGTAGGCGTTCTTTTCGAAGACCGTGCGGTCATATACCTCGCCCGCGCGGATGGAAGGCACGATATGGACCCACGGGTGCGGATCGCAGAAATTGCCCTTTGGCAGAAAGAAATAGTCGCCCGCGGTTAAATTGAATTCAAAATCCGCGCCGACGCGGGCGTCTCTGAAATAAAAGCCATCCCGTTCGAAACGGGTTCGCGGCGGCAGGGGCGCCCAGCCGCAATAGTCATCACCGGTACGCCATGAAACCCATGCCGGTCCCCATTGCGCATCCGGGACCCAGCACCAGCCGTTCTGCGGGTGGCGGAACCAGCGGCCGTAATGGAACGGCGCCCATCCCCAGGAGTAATCGGATTCCCAGCACCATCCCCAGTCGGACCAGACCCAGTGGCCGTGGCGGCAATAGGGCGCCCAGTCCGGGCTCACGCTCGCCGCAGTGGGTTGCCAGCACCACTGACCGTCGATATTCAGCCAGTTGCCATAGGGATAAAGAGACTGATAGAAGAACGAGATATTCTGATCGTCGGTCGGCGGGGCGACCGCGGCTGAGGTCGAAACTTCCGAGGTTTCAGCCGGTTCTGCCTCCTGCGCTCCGGCTTCTGCCGCAGGTGCTTCAGTCGCTGCCGCCATCGCTGCAGCGGTATCGCTGGTAGCCTGTTGGATCTCTTCCTTTGCGGCGGTTACCATGGAGGTATCGGCGGGGTGACCATGGAGCAGCGCTTCGCTGATAACCTTTGACGGGACCCCAAGATCCTTGAGCGTTATGATGTCGTCGGCGCTCAGGTCGAAGGTATCGGCTGCGGCCTTGATATAGGACATGAGCACCTCTTCATCCACGCCGGACTTTGCCAGCCGTATCAGGTCATCGGCATCGGGCGACGCCCAGCAGGCGGCGCTGCCTACGAGCGTTACCGCCGTCATAAGGCGAACCCACATCAGCTTGCCTCTCATAATCGCTCCTTCCATAGGGTCATATGTTGTATCGTCCTCTGATATTCATTCAATAACCGTGCCACTGTTCACCGTATATTAACCAAGGAAATTATCTTGAATAGAGCGATTCTGGTAAGAATAATGGGCATTGATCAAATTCCGCTATCGTAAGCCCTCAAGGTTAGACCAAATGGGAGATTCTGATGCACCAAAACGTCACGGAGGGTTCGTTTTGCTTTTCCGTATTACTCAATATAATTTTTTAATGCCATGGACTCCACCATTAAGCTGATTTTCAATGAGGTGATCCGGAGGGAGCGTCATGTCGCCGCCCTCGGATGGGCTATTCTCAACCCGGTCGCCGATTTGATCGCAATGGTGAACGCTCCTCACCCAAAGTGATCGATGCTTCAGACTGCAACTACTATATTCTAATACTTAAAAGTTCCCCGGCCTATGGCCGGGCGGTATAGAGGGAAAGCTTTGCTATAAATGCGATCCATGAAGTACCTCCAGTGGTACCAAGTTACCACAATTAACCAAAGGAGGTAC
>Ga0181538_10002377_pt1 | contig 19619 bp, 18 predicted proteins | sample PEATcosm2014_Bin_40_FD_119773 | JGI IMG/M metagenome (GOLD analysis project Ga0181538, IMG submission 119773) | Peatland microbial communities from MTU Mesocosm Facility, Houghton, MI, USA - PEATcosm2014_Bin23_30_metaG | ecosystem: Environmental > Terrestrial > Soil > Wetlands > Peat | place... | reverse complement strand
TGACCCATATGTGCCATTGTGCGGCTGATTTTGCAGTGGTGCACAACTTAACCTTGCCATGTGGTATAAGGTCCTCGGCCTGAGAGGTAGCCCGTGAGGCAGTCGCAATCACACCAGAATGACTACGCTTGCCTTGCCGACAAACTCGATGCCCTCCTCGTTCGTCTCGGCTGCGGCAACCTAAGGCAGGGATCGCTACAGCGCCTGACCGGAGGCGCCAACAAAGAAACCTGGGCCTTAGAAGCAGTAGGCAGCGCAGGTGCGGTGCCGCTGATTATGCGCCGCCTTTCTGCCGATGCTTTGCCGAGCGAGCGCACCATCGAACCCGACTGCGAGGCTCGCCTTATTCGCCGCGCTGGCGAATGCGACGTGCCGACACCCCGCGTCTGCCACATCCTCGAACCTGGGGATGGCCTCGGTGCCGGATTCTTGTCGGCGAGAATCGAAGGGGAAACGCTTGCGCGCCGCATTCTGCGAAATCCAGAATTCTCCAAGATACGATCAAAGTTGAGCTTCCAATGTGGCACGATTCTCGCTCGCATCCATGCGATTCCTGTGGCGACCCTCCCGCAACTGAAAAAGCAGTTTGCACGCAGCGAGCTTGACGAGCTTTACCAAAGTTATCGATCCTTCGGCGGCGGCAGCCCGGTATTCGAGGCCGCATTTCGGTGGTTGCGCGATCGCGCGCCGGACGAAGCGCGTATGCCGCGGCTGGTACACGGGGATTTTCGCAACGGGAACTTGATCGTTGGCCCGGAGGGGGTGCGCGCAGTGCTCGACTGGGAGCTCGCGCATCTGGGGGATCCTGCCGAAGATCTAGGTTGGATAACGGTCAACAGCTGGCGCTTTGGAATGATCGATGAGCCAGTCGGCGGCTTCGGAAGCGTCGAGCAGATGCTCGAGGGCTATCGTTTCGAGGGTGGCGAGGACATCGACGTTGACAGGGTACTGTATTGGCGCACTTTGGGTTCGCTCCGCTGGGGGCTGATCTGCCGCGCGATGGCGTGCCCAGCACAGGCCGGCGTACGCATCACGGTGGAGCGGGCGATGATCGGCCGGCGCATCTCTGAAACCGAACTCGATCTTTTGGACATCCTTGCTCCGGAAAGCGCGCAATGAAGCATCCCCCGGCGACAGAGTTGCTGGCGTCAGTGGCGCATTTTCTCCGCGACGACCTGCTGCCGTCTTTGAGCGGCGGTCGCGCCTTTAACTTGCGTGTCAGCATCAACGCCATTGATCTGGTCCGTCGGGAGATCGAGCAGCAGGCCGCCGCCGACAAGCGAGAGCGCCGCCGCCTGGCAAAGCTCCTCGGCAGGAATGACGAGCTTGAGGTGATGCGGGAGGAGCTTTGCGAGCAAATCGCCTCTGGAAAAATCGCGCTCGATCACCCGGAGCTGCGCGAGCACCTGCGCGCGACCACTATGGATCGGCTTGCCATCGATCAGCCCAGCTATTCCGCTTACCTGGCGGCGGTCGCGCCGAGCGGAGCCGCGGATGCGACTAAAAAAGATGCAGCGGAGGAATAGCCTTGTCAACGAACCTCGACATGAATTTCAATCTGCCGAGCGGACTGACCGAATATCTTAATCGCCTAGATGCCTTCATCGAGGCGGAAATCCGCCCGCTCGAAAACGCGGACGACAACATCCGCTTCTTCGATCATCGGCGCGAGTGGGCACGGACTGATTTCGAACGCGGCGGGCTGCCGCGCCCCGATTGGGAGGCTCTGCTGCGGCGCGCCAGGGACCTCGCCGATCAAGCCGGCCATTACCGCTTTGCCTTGCCGAAGAAGTACGGCGGCCGCGATGGTTCAGATTTGTGGATGGCGGTGATTCGCGAACACTTTGCAGCGAAGGGTCTCGGCCTCCACAACGACCTGCAGAACGAGCATTCCATCGTCGGCAATCTGCCGCTGGCGACCATGCTCGACCTCTACGGCAGGCCCGAGCAGCAGGCAATGATTGAGGGCAGCATTACCGGAGAATACCGCATCGCCTTCGGCCTGACGGAACCAAATCATGGCTCCGATGCTACGCACATGGAGACGCGAGCGGTCCGCTCGACACGGAATGACGCCGCTGGTTGGCTGATCAATGGCGAGAAGATGTGGACCACCGGCATGCACGTCGCCACCCATTGCGCGCTGTTTGCCCGGACGTCGGGGCAGCATGGCGACGCCAACGGCATCACCTGCTTCCTGGTGCCGGCCCACGCCGAAGGCGTCAAGGTCGAGGAGTATTTATGGACCTTCAACATGCCTACGGATCATCCGCGGGTCAGCTTCACGGACGTGTTCGTTGCCGAGCATGCACTTTTCGGCAAGGTCGGCGATGGCCTCGCGTTGGCGCAATGCTTCGTGCACCAGAACCGCATTCGCCAGGCGGCGAGCTCGCTCGGCGCGGCGGTCTATTGCATCAACGAGAGCGTGGGTTACGCGCGCCAGCGGAAACCGTTTGGACGCCCCCTCGCGGAGAACCAGGCGATCCAGTGGCCGTTGGTCGAGCTCGCGACCCAAGCCGAGATGCTGCGGCTTTTGATCCGCAAGACTGCCTGGGAAATGGACCAGATGACGCAGACTGACATCGAGCAGAAGCTCTCCGACAAAGTGTCCATGTGCAATTATTGGGCGAATAGGCTCTGCTGCGAGGCGGCCGATCGCGCCATGCAGGTGCACGGCGGCATCGGGTACTCCCGCCATAAGCCGTTCGAACACATCTATCGCCATCACCGGCGCTATCGGATTACCGAGGGATCGGAGGAGATCCAGATGCGCAAGGTGGCACGCTTTCTGTTTGGCTTCGTGGAACCGCAGCGCGAGCCGGCTAGCGGGCGCGCAAAGTGACGCGGATGACCGTTGCGCCGCAGCGATATTTCCAGTTTCAGAGCCAAACCGGAATCATCCGCCGATCGTAGTTTTGCTTGCGGTTTGATTTACTCCGCTGCGCTCGCTTCGGGCCTGCCGGCGCAACCTTAAGCGATCAATCGCCCTGGCGGGCCGTCTCTTCGTCACGTGGGTGCAGCCAATTATCCACGATGATGGCGATGAGCAGCACGACACCGCGGATGATGTTCTGCACCTCGGTATTCACGTCCATGATGGTGAAGGCGTTGAGCAGCGTGCCGATCAGTGCGCAGCCGACCACGACACTGAGCACGCCGCCGCGCCCGCCAACCAGACTGATGCCGCCGAGCACGACAACGAGGATCACGTCGAAAATTTGCGTGCCGATGATCACGATATTCGTCTGCATATTGCCGGTTTGGCCGATCCAGACCAGCCCGGCGAGCCAGGCGAAAACCGCAACCAACACGTGCTCCAGCACCGTGAGCGGCCGCAGCGCGATGCCCGACAGCCGCGCCGCCTCGGGATTGTCGCCCTGCGCGTAGATGAAGCGGCCGATCGAGGTGCGCGACAGGAAGGCATGCATGACCAGCGCGGCGGCGGCGAATACCAAAATCGGCATCGGTATGCCGAATAACGTCCCGCGCCCGGCGAACAGCAGCGCCGCGGCGTCCTGCGGCGCATAGACGACGTAGACCGGCGCAATCCAGTACGCGGCGCCGTAAACGACGAGAGTCGTCGCCAGCGTGACGAACAACGCCGGGGCCTCGACGAAAGCAACCATGACTCCGTTCACGCATCCGACAGCGATGGCCATGACGAGCGCCAGCAAAGCCGTCCAAAATGGTGGAAGCCCATGCTGGTTGGCGATCAGAGCCACGCCCCAGGGGCACGCCATGAGCGCGATCTCGCTGAGATCGATGCTGCGACTGATGACGATCAGCCCCATGCCGAGGCCGAGGATGCCGAGAATCGAAATGCTGCGGACGAGGCCGAGAATGTTCCGTGTCGTCGCAAAACCGGGAAGAGCAACCGCGAAGACGATCAGCAGAACGATAACGATTGCCGCGACGACCTGTTCTTGGCTGAGCCGGTTGAGGTTGCGCCACCAAGGTGCCTTCTTGCCGGGCGCGGCGGTTGTGACGGAAGCCATGTCGCGGTCCTTCTCGGCAAAGCCGGTGCGATCAATGAATGGCGGCGTACATGATCTTATCCTCGGTCGCGGTCGCGCCGTCGAATTCGGCGACGATGCGGCCGAGGCGAGCCACCAGGATGCGATCCGAGACAGCGAGGATTTCCGGCAGATACGAAGAGATCACCACGATCGCCTTGCCTTCGGCGGCGAGACGGCGGATCTGCGCGTGGATTTCGGGAATGGTGCTGACGTCGACGCCGCGGGTCGGTTCGTCGAAGATGACGATCGAAGGATCCTGCGCCAGCGACTTGGCGATGACGACTTTTTGCTGATTGCCGCCGGAGAGTTCGACAATGCGTGCCTTGCGCTGGAGCGCGGCGATCTTGAGCCGTTCGACCCAATAATTCGCCAGCTTGCTGCGCTTAAACGGCGACAGCAGGAAGCTCCAGCCGGCTTTCGTCGCGAGTTTGCTGACATAGACGTTGTCGTCGATCCGCATCGTTTCGAAGTAACCGTTCAGCTTGCGGTCTTCGGTGATGTAGCAGATGCCGTCGTTGATCGCCTGCTTCGGCACGCGATAACGGATCGGCTTGCCGCGCAGATAGACCATGCCGCCGTTGATGAGATTACGCTTCAGGGCGCCGTAGATGATCTTGGCAATCTCGGTCCGCCCGGAGCCAATCAGACCGGCGATGCCTACGACCTCTCCGGCGTAGACCGAGAACGACATGTTCTTGACCACCGCGCCCATGGTGACGTTCTCGACAATCAGCACCTTTTCGGTTGTCTTGTGCCGCGACCCGCCATCGTGATGGGCGGCATAATGGGTCTGCGCGATGTCGCGGCCGACCATGTAACGCACCAGCTTCTCGCGCGTCATCTCGGCCGTCTTGGCGGTAACGACCAGTTTGCCGTCGCGCAGCACGGTGATCCGATCGGAAATCTTCAGCGATTCCTCGAGCGCGTGCGAAATGTAAATGACGGCGACGCCGTGGGCGCGCAGATCACGCACGAGATTGAAGAAGTGCACGATTTCTTCCGGCGTCAGACTCGCGGTCGGCTCATCGAAAATGATGATACGCGCCTTGTTGTAGATGGCGCGGGCGATCTCGACCATTTGCCGCTTGGCAGTGCCCAACAGTGCCACGGGCAAAGCCGGATCGACCTGGAAATTCAGCGATTGCAGTAGCTGCTGCGCCTGGATGTTCAGCGTGCGGAAGCGCGTCAACAGCTTTTCGTGGCCGAGCTCGATGTTCTGCGCCGCGGTCATGGTCGGCACCAAGCTCGTCTCCTGGTAAACCATGCAGATGCCTGCGCCGAGCGCATCGCGCGGTGAATGGAAGTCGACCGGCCTGCCGTCGACGTAATAGCTGCCGGAGGTCAGGCGGATCGCGCCGGCGATCGCCTTGCATAGCGTGGACTTGCCGGCGCCGTTCTCACCCACAAGCGCATGTACTTCGCCGGGGTACAGGTCGAAATCCACCTCTTCAATGGCATGCACTCCGCCGTAGATCTTGCTGCCCTTGCTGACGGCAAGCACCGGCGCGCGCGCCGGCGGCGGCGGCGTTTCGACCGGGCGATCGCGAACGGTAATTTCATTCATCGGTGCGCATCCGGTTGTTGGAGCAAAACCCGACCGCTGCCTTTGGATACGATGACGACCCCCTGAGCAGTTTCGATGGCTGCGGTGATGCCGTGATAGCGGCCGCCCACGCGGCTGTGTAGCGTTTCCACCACTTCGCCGCCGGCGTCGACCCGCGCCAGTAACCCGTAGGAGCGCGGCGGCGCCCACGGCTTCTCGATGCCGAGCGCCCGCAGGCCACCCAATTGCAGGGGTTCGAGACAATCGCTGCCGCTGGCGAGTGCCGGTGCAATCCAGTAGGGCTGGGGAACTGTCCGCATCATTTCCTGGCGGAAATCGTCCTCGCGCAGGACGAACTCCACGAGATGCGTCCGCACGGCAAAGAGACTAAGCCAAAAGCCGCCTTTGGCGCTGCAGCCAAGCCGTGACGGATAACCCGGCATATTGCGGATCGCACTTTCCGGCGTGGCGATCACACCCGGTGCCGAAATACGCGCGCGGCTCAGGCAGTGGCCGAAGCTCTCGGTAAACCACAGGTAGCCGTCAGGCGCGACGGCGAGGCCGCCCGGATAATTCAAGCCGCGCAACAATACGCGCGCACCGTCAAGCGCCGGCCCGCAGCTCATGATGCGTCCGAGCGCGTTGCCCTCCATCAAATCCACACACCAATCGCTCGCGCCGTGGTGCGTGCCGCCGTCGCTCACGAATATCGTTCCGTCAGGCGCGACCGCCACAGCGGTGAGGCACTTCAGCGCCTCACCCTCCGCCTCCGCGAGAACGATCTTGCGACCCGCTTTGTCGACGGCGGCGAGGCCGTTCGCCGTGCAAGCCAGCAACCGGCCGTCGGGATGGTAGGCGAGGGCGCCGACGTCGCCGTCGAACTCTGCCAAGACGGCGCGATCCTGATAGCCGGCGCCGCCGAGACGCCAGACCTTGCTACCGGCCGACACACAGATCGCGCCGTCCGGAGCTTCAGCGACCGCGTCGGCACCCAGTAGCGGCTCGCCGATCGGCGTCGTGCGGTCAAGACGATCATTCGGGCTGAACGGCCCATCCATGGATGGAATCGCGTGCGGATCCCGATCCTTGAACACGATCTGTTCGAGGTCACGCCGCAGGTATGTGAAGAAGCCCATCGTATCACACCCGCCGCTTGTTGCCCCAATACGCTTCGTATCCCGTCCAGGTGGGATCCGCGTTTTCCAGCTTGATGCGGCCGATCCGGTTGTTCTCGAGACCGGCAAGATAGAGGTAACCCTTGTGCTCGCGGATCGAGGTCACCGAAGCATGGGAGATGCCGGTCGGATCCCAATACGATTCGAGGACGTTACCGGCTTCGTCGAACTTCACGACGCAACCATAGTTCAGGTTTGGTCCCAGCCACTCGTCTGTCGGCACCTGCTTGACCATTCGCCGCCGAAACGCTGCTTTACGCATCGCAAGGTCGGAACTCGGCGTGCGGATGCCGATCAGCGCCAGCCAATAGTTACCGTCGGATGCGCGATTGATGTTGTCGGGATGGCCCGGCAGCTCATCGATCAGGATTTCCGTCTTGCCGCTATTCGGACCTGCCCGCCAATAGCGGTAGATGCGGCAAGCGGTCGTCGAGGCGATAAGCACCGAACGGCCGTCGTGGGACACGCACACCCCGTTTGGGAAGTAAAAGCTCTTGATGAGTTTCTCGGTCTTTCCGGTGGCCGGATCGTAGCACAGCACGCGACCGTTCGGCCGGCCCTCCACGACCTCGAGCGGATAGGTCGTCGCCTCATAGCGGGTGGTGCAGTCGCTGAAATAGATTTTGCCGTCCGGCGCGATGTCGAGATCGTCCGCCATTCGCACGCGTGAATCATCGTTGAGCTTGCTCCACGTGCGGCTGGTTTCGTCGGTGACCTTGAAGACCTCGCCGCTTGGCTTTACCCCGTACACGCCCATGCCGCCGATGCAGACGATGAGGTTCTCGTTCTTGTCGAACTGCATGCCATAGGGGCGGCCGCCGATGTGGGCGAACACTTCGCGCTTTTCAAAATGTTCGCCGGAGAAGCGGATAATGTTGCCGTCCCGCGTGCTGCCATAAAGCCGATCTTGCCGATCCAGGATCACGTCCTCCGGACCCTCGACCTGATCAAGTCCGATCGCTTCGGCGCCGACGAGGCGGTCGTTTTGCGCGTAGGGCGATTTGCTGCCGCGATCGATCGATGGCGCCGGCGAAAGCGATAGCAGCGCCGGATTGACGTAGATTTTCTGAATCACTTTGCCGCGGTTCTTCGCCCATTTCACGTCGAAGCCGATGGCGACGAGCAAAATGACGCCGGTGAGCGAGGACGTGACATAGCCGGGGATGCCGATGCGCACGAGCCCGTTGGCAATCATGAAGATGATGATGGCGCCGAGCATCGCCCGCCACACCGTGCCGCGGCCGCCGAGGACCGAAGCGCCGCCGATAATGACCGCGGTCAGCGCCTGGAATTCCCAGCCGACGCCGGTGGTCGAATCGGTGCTACCTTGGCGCGCCGCATAAAAGATGCCACTGGCGGCGCACAGCGTGCCCGACAGCATGTAGGTCACCAGCAGCATGCGATTGACGCGGATGCCGGCATGGCGTGCCGCCTTGCGGCTGGCGCCGATCGCGGTTAGATGCCAGCCGTAACGGGAGCGGCTGAGAAAGATATGGCCGATCAAGAGTACGACGATCAGCGTTGCCGCGTTAATCGGCACGCCGAGCACGCTGCCCTCGCCGAGAAAGTCCCAGGCATTGCTCTCCACCGAATTGGTGGCGAAGACGGTCGCAAACCGCTCGTTCAAAAGATTGACCCCGGCGCGCACGATGATCAGCGTCACCAACGTGGTCAGAAAGGGTCGAGCTTTGAGATAGCCGATCAGGAAGCCGTTGCAGGCGCCGATGGCCGCTCCGGTCGCGAGCGTGGCGAGCACCACGAGCCCGACCGGCAGGCCGAGCACGAACAGGCAGAATAGAGCAGTGAAGTTGCAGAACGCGAAGATCGCCCCGACGCTCAGGTCGATGCCGCCGGAAATGAGGCTGAAGGCCATGCCGAGGCAGACGAAGCCGAATTCGGCAAAAAGCCGCATCAGCGACACTGAGTTGGCGAGTGTGCCGTAATCCGGGATGGTCAGCGAGAAGTAGACCGCGAGCGCGATCATCACGGTGAAGGGGACGATCGGCTCGAACCATTGCTTCAGCAGCAATTCAGAAAGGAACAACCGCGGCGAGAAGGAATGTCCCAATCGCTGCGCCCGATGGTTCGGCGCCTGCAAGGCGGTGGTCGACATCGGCCTGACTCCGCACCAGGATCCGCCCCGCCTCTGCGGCGGGGCGGCGATTTCGATCGACGACGATCGCTTCTTTGTTAGTTTGACGCGGTCGAGGTTGGCGGCTTAGGCACCGCATAGCAATTCGCGCCGTTGGCGTTGCTCTTATCGAGCCAGACCGGACGCGTGTAGTATTCCTTGTGTGCGGTGCCGGGCTTGTTGCCGCCTTCGAGCAGCGTCTCGGCGGCAAGAAAGGCGTCGTGACCCTGTTCGGTCGCTGTATAGCTCAGGAACTTGTAGAAGTTCCCTTGCGTGACCTGGTCGCAATCGAGCTGCGAGCCTTCGCCCGAGGCATAGACCTTTACCTGGTCGATCTTGCCGGCATTGCGAATGGCTTGCGCCGCTCCCGATTCCATGATGCCCCAGAACCCGATGCTGGCGCAGAGGTTGGGGTGCTGCTCGATGACGGTGGCCGTGATGTTGCGCGCATTATTGGCATCCCAATTCGCCGCTTGGTTGGACACGACCTTGATCGCGCTATCCTTTTTGAGCGTGTCCATGACGCCGGCGATCTGATCGACGCTCGCTGCGGCGGCAAGCTCGCCCTGGACGATCTGCACTTCGCCGGAGGTTCCGCTTCCCGTTCCGCACGCCTTGACCACGTCCTCGGCGAGCATGCGCCCCACTTCGTACCAATCGGCACCGACGAACGCGTCCGATTTGTAGTTCGACGACATGTTCATTTGCACGACGTGGATGCCTTGCGCCTCCGCGCGCTTCAGCTCCTTCATCAGCAACGTCACGCTCGGATTTTGCACGACGATCACGTCGGGCTTCTGGTCGACCAGCGCCGTGAGCGCCTGCTGCATCGCTGACATGTTCAGCGCGGGATCGCGAATGATGAACTTCATACCGCGCCATTCCGCCTCGGTCTTGATCACGCGTCCCCACTCGTCCATCAGCGGCACGCCGGTAGCGATCGGCAGAAAAGCGATGGTTTTGCCCTTGAGATCCTTATCGTAATCGGCACGCAGCTCGTGCGCCGTCTTGGTTTCGTCCTGCGCGCGCGCAGTGCCATGCAGGCCGAACAGGCCCACAGCAGCCAGCGACAGTGCAATTCCTGCCCATGAATGTCCTTGGGTCATCCCTTTTTTCCTCCGTTGTGAACCGAAAACTTCCTAGATTTTCTCGGCATTTAGGCGGCTGGCGCTATTGCTATCCTGCGAAAGCTCAGGCGGGCGCCATGCATGGTCGATTGTGCCTATAATTTACCGGGTGTCGAGAGTTTTTGCGTCGGCTTGCGTGTCATCAAGCGCAGATCGAACGCACGACGATGCAGAGCCTTGGCCTAGCGTGCGATGCGCGCCGCAAGACACAGGGGCGGACGGGGCACCGCGATAAACGTAGTCGGTTACTCGTGCCTCATTGGTCGCAGCTGCGGCCCGTGCAACAAAGGCATCGCTCAGAGGAGTCATATACCGTCCAGTGTTTCCGGTACCGAATTGGTCGCTGAGGCCTACAAATCACCCACTCTAAGTCCAATGGATCTCATGGCGCATTACGAATGGATCGAGCGTTTCGTGAACCTGCTGCGCAACAGCCTCTCGTGACCCGATGGGTACGCCTTGTATCGTTACGGTTGCCAGACTGCCATGCGTGTCATGGGGCCCGACGCTGACTTCATAGCGTATGCCTTGCTCGATCAGCGGAGCCAGCGTCTGCGTGAACACCCGTTGCGCCGCATTCCACCGCAGCTGGGGCTTGAACACCTTGCCGACGCCGGTCACCGGCATCGGATCGATTAAGACGATTTCTACCGGCACCGCGGCCCGCTCCGGCGTGCGCTCGCGCACCCAGGCTTCCAGCTCACCGGGCGCGACGTTCGCACCGTCCTTTAACTGAACATACGCCAGCGGCAGTTCGCCCGCGTAAGCATCGGGCTGGCCAACCACCGCGGCAAGCCCCACGGCAGGATGCTGAAAGAACACCTCCTCGATGGGCGCCGGGTCGATATTGTGGCCGCCGCGGATCACAGTGTCCTTGGCGCGACCGGTGATCCACAAGTAGCCGTCTTCGTCGAGGCGCCCTAGGTCACCGGAGTTGACCCAGCCAGGCTCAACGAACGCGCCCTTGTTGTGAGCGTCGTTCAGATAGCCGCTGAACACGCCGGGCCCGGCCATTGCAACAACGCCGATTTCATTGCTGGCACAGTCGCGCTGATAGCGACCGTCCGCATCGACAATAACGACGCGAACGCGGCTGTACGGTACGGCGTGGCCAACCGAGCCAAGTCTTATCGATCGGTCTAAGTATGCGAGGGTATGCACACTGGCGGTCTCGGTCATACCGTAAACCTCGACCACCGGGACGTTCAATTTGTCCTGCAGCGCCTTACCCACCGCAACCGGAATTGCCGACCCGCCGCCTCCCACATAGCGCAGACAGGAAATGTTGGCGTGACCGATCGGTACCGCGAGCGAAGCCGCGAGAACCGTCGGCACGCTCGAGAAGATTTCCGGACGATAGCGCTCAACCAGCGCCCAAACATTTTTCAGTACGGCCGGATTTCGCCAACCAGCTGGCGACAGCACCACCAGACAGCATCCACTCGAAAAGGTTGCAAGGGTTTGCGTTAGAGCGCCACCCACATGGTATAGCGGCATGCCGTACAGAAGGTTGCGGCCCGGTGAGGACTTGAGCATCAGATTGCATGCCCAGGCCTGATATACTTGGTTTGCGTGAGTCTGGCGAACAAGCTTCGGCGTGCCGGTGGTACCGCCGGTGTGAAAGTAGGCGGCGACATCGCCGGCGGCGATTTGTCGGCCGCTCACCAGGCAGTCTGCCGGCTGCTGGCTTAACAGTGCATCGAAGGAGTAGATTGAATTCGCCGCGTCGCCCGAACCGTTGATTTGAACGATTGCCTTCAGCTGCTTCAGTCGGCCGCGTACTTCGACGACCTTATTCCATATGTCGCTGCCCTCCGTGGGTCCAAGCGCGATCAGTACCTTGGTGCCTGCCGCCTCTAGAATCTCGGCGATTTGATGCGTTTCGAGCAAGGGATTCACGGGATTAGCAATGCCGGCAGCTTCCGCGCCGAATAGGGTGAAAAAACTCTGCGGCAGCAGCGGCAACAAGAAGCTGACGACATCGCTAGCGCCGACGCCCAGGGCGTGAAACATGTTCGCTGCCTGCGTGACGCGCGCGACCAATTGACCATACGAGATCACGGTAGGCGTGTCCTCAGGACTAGCATTCGGCAGGAATTGAATCGCCGACGCATCTGCGTTGTGCGCGGCACCCAACTTTATGGCATCAAAGGTGCTGGCGGCGGCAATTCGCTCTTGGTACGGCACCTCTTCGAAAGCCGTGACGTCAGCGGCGCTGGCCAGACTCGGAAACGAATCCCCGATCACGCGGTCCAATAGCATTACGCGAGACACGTGCTTTCTCCTTGGTCAAACTCAGCAAAATTAGCAGTTCGCCCAATATTCCGAACGCAGCTTACAGTTTATCATTAGGTTGCCGAAATTCTAACTACCCCACAATCGATGGCCGCCTTTCGTCGCCGTTGGCGGGAATCTGCGGACTTCCGCGCTGCAGCAATTGCTTTCGGTGGTCAACGGAGGTGACGGCGAGGTCGGCGACTCGACTCCCAGACCCTGGACACGGTCAGATTTGGCGATGCGTTTAACCGTCTCTTCCAGCAGCGGCCGGTCGCGGTCCCAGATGCTGACCGCTCCGCTCAAGGCGAGGATGCGGTTGACTACCGCTAAGCCGATACCCTGCGACCGCCGGTCACGATTGCGATTCGCTCATTCAAATCGTAAACATTCATGCCGCGCCGCCACAGCTATTCCGCTCAAACGGGTAACGGGCGGCGGTTACGGTAGCAAGGCTCTTCCCGTTTCCCAACCACGTTGCGCATGGGGGCTTTTGGTGCGAGTCATTTGGCGCTCCCTCCAGTCTTGGCAAATCGGAGGGAATAGATTGCAGCATGAACGCCGAAGCTCGGTCCACGCCAACGGAGTTTGCATCCATATTCCGACGCGCCGCCGTGTGGGGGCCGGCGCTACTGTGCATGCTTGCCGACACCGACGCCGGAAATGTGGTGGCCGCCGCCCAGGCCGGCGTGCAATGGGGTTACCGCCTCCTGCCGCTGCTGCTTCTGCTCATTCCCATGCTGTATATGACGCAGGAGCTGACGGTTCGATTGGGCATTCACACCGGCCAAGGGCACTGCGAGCTGATACGCCAACGGCTCGGCCTCGGATGGGCGTTGCTGTCGGTGGTGGCGCTTGCCGCGGCGACGATCGGCTCTTTGATCACGGAATTCACCGCCGTTGCCGGCATCGGCGAGTTGTACGACATCTCTCGCCGCCTGACGCTGCCGATTGCGGCGGCCGGACTTCTTGCGGTTGTTGCGACCGGATCCTACCGGCGGGTCGAGCGGATTGCGCTCATCGTCGGCCTCTGCGAGCTCGCCTTCTTCGCCGTCGTCTGGGAGGCGCATCCGAGCTTGGCGGCGATCGGCAAAGACGCAGTCGATCTGCCGCTGGGTAATTCGGAATTCATGTATCTCGCGGCCGCCGTCATCGGGGCAACCTTCAATCCTTGGATGATCTTCTATCAGCAGTCGGCCACGGTCGATAAGATGCTGCAACCGGCCGACATCAAGCATGCCCGCTGGAGTACCGGCGTCGGCGCGATTGTCACTCAATTCCTGACCGGCGCGGTGCTCGTTGCCGCGGCAGCTACGCTGAGAACCGGCAGCCTTTCGTTGAGCCTCTCGAGTGTCGGGGAGATCAGCAATGCGCTGACCCCGGTTCTCGGCGAAAATATGGGACGCCTGGCATTCAGTGTCGGCGTGCTGGGCGCTTCGTTGGTGGCGGCCATCGTGTCTTCGCTGGCGCTGGCCTGGGGCATCGGCGAAGTCGCCGGCTACCGGCGGTCCTTGGAGTATGGGCCGTTCGAGGCGAATTGGTTCTATGCTGGCTATCTGATCTGCGTGGTTGGCACCGCGGTCCTTGTCTTGCTGGTGCGGGATCTTGTTTGGCTGACCATCGCCGCGCAGGTGTTGAACGCCTTTCTTATGCCCGTGGTCATCGGGCTATTGGTCGTGCTGGCGGTGCAGGTCCTGCCGGAATCGGTCCGCCTTCACGGCTGGTACATGTGGCTTATCATCATCGTCTCGGCCATCGTTTGCGCGCTTGGCCTATTCGGCGGCGTCGCGCGGCTCCGATAGGCGCCGTAACCGCGGTTCCGCGCCACGCTAGCGAAAGGGAGGGTGACTACCCGCAGACTGGCGGAGGGTCTGGTACGGTATTTCGATATGGGCTGCTCATCAGGAACCTCCGAAATCTCGATTGTAACCGTCGTTCATTGGCTTGACTACGCGTGTCTGTCCCGCCAATGCCACCAAAACACCGCGCCAATTGCCAACACGCCTGGCACGACAATCAGAGCCGAATTTTCGATCCACGCTGTCGCGGGGATGCCAAGCGCCATGATCAGCTTGAGTAGGCAGATTTGCCAGGAAAGGATATGGACACCGGCGGTAAAAGTGCCGAGCGTCAGCAATGTGAAAACTGCCAGCCCGGTAGCACCGGCTGTGAAGACACACTGGACGCTGGGCAACAACAGCAAATTCATCGCCACCAAGAACGCCAGCCAGTGCAGCACCTGGGTTGTAATCAATCGCACCCGTGCAGCGTTGCCGACTGCGCTCGCCCAATACAGACCAGCCCGATGATCGGCGCGAGAATTTCCCAATAGCCGATAATCGGTTGCTTGGAAAAGCCTGCGAACCCGGTACCACCGCCGGCACAGGATGTGTCGGCCGCGCAATACACCATCCTTGGTCCCCCTCCCGGGTTTCGCTTACTCTACCATGCAGGGGGTCCCGCTCGCAGCGCCTAATGTCGGTTCAAGTGTCAGCGCCCGATGGTTTGTCTTTTTTTTGCTGCGCATAGCACACGAACACAATCAATGACCCTCTCGCTGTCGGTCGAAGCGGAAAATACCGCGGCAACGCCTGCGTCGCGCATTTTCTGGCCGTCAGCCGCCGAGATCACGGAGCCGCCTACGATGACCGGGATGGTCGAGCCGCGCCTCCTCAGTTCTTCCACCAACTGTGGGACCAGGGTCATGTATTCCCACGAATGGCAGCTGATGCCGACCAAATCGGCGTCTTCCGCTATCGCCTTGTCAGCGACCGAAGCCGGTGTTTGAAATTTGCCGAAATACGCCACCTTCATCTGCGCCTCGCGCAACGCTCGCGCTACAGCGACGATGCCGTTCTCGTGCTGGTCGATGCCCATGATCGCTAGCGCGACGAATTCACGCGACATCGCGATTTCCCGCATCTTGCAGCGGCAGCGGCAGCGGGTGATCAAAAATATCTGCCGGCATTCCGACCGCCGAACGCATGATGGTGGCAATTTCTCCGATTGTGGCGGACGCATCGAGGGCCGCTATCACCGAGGCAATGACGTTGCGTGAACCGGCCACCGTGGCGGCCACGTCGCCCAATGCCTCATACGCCAACGAGTTGTTCCTATTGCGTTTGAATCGCTCGATTTCCGTCGTAAGGCTATGCCATGTCTCGATCTTCGATGTGGCGATCTCCCGAAGCAGCGTGTCGTCCTTGTCCGCCATTGTGTGAACGTTCACCCCAACCAGCGACACGTCGCCCTTCTCGACCGCATGTTGACTGTCTTCCATCGCCTTTTGGAAAATATTATGGAAAAATCCCGATGCGGATAGCTCCTCCGGATTGCCGGCAGTCTCGATTTCATCAATGCGCGCGCGGATCCTCGATTCAAGTTGATCGGTCAGCGATTCGACGAGATAAGAACCGCCGAGCGGATCGAGCACCTTTGCCGCGCCGGTTTCGAGATCGATGATCTGTTGAGTGCGAAGTCCGATGATATGCGCGTCTTTGCTCGGCGTTCGATATGCCTCGTCAAATGCTGAGATCTCTAGTGCCTGCACGCCTCCAAGCACGAGTGAGAGAGCCTGAATGGCGCCGCGAACGATGTTGTTGACGGGTTGTTGCGCCGTCAGCGAGAGTCCGGACGTGTGGCTGGTGATCGCTACCGACAACGAGCGGGGGTTTTTTGCGCCAAACTCGTCCCGCATCATTTTGGCATATAGCCGTCGCGTGGCGCGCATTTTGGCAATCTCTTCGAAGAAATCCATGCCGCAATTTACCAGCATGGCAATTCGCGGTGCAAAAGAATCCACGCCGACGCCTCGTGCGAGAAGCTTTCGTACGAGATGGCGCAGCTGGACGAAACCCAATGCCATTTCTTCAACCGAGCCAAGTCCGGATTCGCTGAAGAAATAAGTATCTTCGAGATAGGCGTGGAACTTGGGCATGTGCTGCGAACAATACTCAATAGAGTCAAGCGCGAGCCGGACGCGAAGCTCTACGGGAAAATGCCACGCATAGCAGCAATCCTCAGTGTAGAGCGGACCGTGCAGAATAGAGCCGCGTATCTGGTCGAGCGGAAAACCCGCTTCGCGGGCGGCCAGAACCAGGCCGGACAAGGCGAAGAAACCCGGTGCCGAGTTGGAAATCGAGACACAATCGAACGGTACGCCATCAAACAAATCGATGAAGTCTTGTTTTCTGCATAGAGAAACGCCCTGCGTTCCCACTGCTTCACGCGCCAACGGGTGATCTGGATCGAGAAGCGACTGCGTCGGCGCATCGCCGATCACGTCAATTCCGGTTTGACCGTGTTCGAGAAGGTATCTGATCTGCTCATTCGATCGTCGCCCGTCTCCTTCGCCGGAGAGTTCCCGTTGGATCCACGCGGCATTGGCGTGCGGGTTCGACAACCGACCGCGAGTGAAGGGAAATTCTCCCGGCCGCTCGCCACTGCCGTCAGGCGCAATATAACAACGCTGCAACGGCACCCCAGACCTCGTTTTCATGCTCATGGCGCTTGAGTCTCCTCACGGATCGGTCGTTGTTCGTCGACGTCCTCAGTTGGCAAGGCCGCCGCTAACCTCCAAAATCTGGCCGGTGATGTAATCGGATTCAGGAACGCAGAAGAACAGGACGGCTCCCGCCGCTTCATCAACCGTCCCTGCGCGCCCCAGGGCAATGCGCCCCTTGATCGCCTCGATCATGTCGCGGGTCAGACCGACGCGCCGCGCGTGGCCGCCAATCTTCACGGCGGTCTCTCCGACGATCTCCTGCGTCAGGCGGGTCTCGATGTAGCCGAAGGCGATACAATTGACGTTGACCGCCAACGGGCCCCATTCTTTTGCCAGCGAGCGAGTGAGGCCGTGGAGGCCCGCTTTTGCCGTCGCGTAGTTCGCCTGGCCAGCCGTCCCGCCGGTCGCCGCGACGGATGAGACGTTCACCACCTTCCGATGAATTCTTACACCGGATTTACGTTCTTGCGGAACACGCGTGTCCAGGTACCTGCTCAGCTCGCGCAAGATTCGGAATGGTGCCTTGAGATGAACATCCTGAATGGCATCCCATTGTTCGTCACTGATCTTCTGCAGTGGGCCGTTCCAAATATAGCCAGCATTGTTCACCAGGATGTGGATATCTCCGAAATGCTCCAGCGCGGCAGCGATGAAGCCGCGAGCGAAATCCTTTTCTGTGACGCTCCCGGGATACGCGGCGGCTACGCCCCCGCTTTTCCGTATCGCCAGCACGGCCGCTTCGGCCGGCTCCGCATCGAGGTCGTTGACGAGCACCCGAGCCCCTTCAGCTGCAAGTCGGCGGACCAAATTGAGACCGATGCCGCGCCCTGCGCCGGTGACCAGCGCCACCTTTCCCTCCAGCCGCATCATCTCCCGATCTCCCGCAGCACCCGACCAGCCGGAACACAAAACCCGCCGGCATGGCGGTTACCCACCTGTATCAGTGCGCGGCCGCGCTTTCCGCTCTCCTGGAGGGGATCGCGTAGTACGGCGTCAACGACGCTGCAGAACTCGGCGATGATGCCGTCGCCCGTACGCTGCACCACTCCCCCGTTATGCAGGGCAACGGTTGGATCGACCAGATCACTCCGGAGTGCCCGCAGCCGCGCCAGTATCCGAACCTCATCGGAGCCGGCAAGCCGGCTATAGCCGACCACATCCGCCGCCAGTCTCCGGGTCTCGGCCATGGCCTTCCGCCAAATCCGTAGGGCAACGGCGAGTTTTTGCCCGCCGAATGGTGGGAAAGGATATCACGCCTCAATACCGAGTTCTGTGACCTAATTGAGGTGCTCCGAGCACCGGGGAATGTCGCCTTCTGGCCCATAGCGACGGATATTGCGCCGCAACCGAATGTCCGCTGTTAGGGGTATAGCGACCGTGGCTGGTGCACGCTCAAAGGGGGCGATGGCCGGCGATGTTGGTTGGGGGGCGACGGCGGAAGCCTGACATCACACAGACAAGACTTGCTAGGAAATCAGCGGGGATCGTGCTTGATATGTTGCCGCCTGCCATTGGCAAAAGAACGAATGAATTTAACGCTTTTCAAAATCACTCAGCAATTTTGTAGAGTGATTTGATAGTCTCATGGGTACGTTGAGCCTCTGCAAGCGCAATAAACGCGCCCGCGTTTGGACAATAAGTTTCCCACACCGGGTTGTTGGGATCGCGCTTTAAGTCCAGCGCACAGGCTTCCCGATAACTGCAACTCGTGCAGCGTCTCACGATCTCGTTGAACGTGTCACTGTTGGTCGCGTCGAGATTGAGACCCAGCATGGCCAACCGGCAGTCGAGTAGCTCGTCGTACTCGTCAGGGGTCGTTTGCATCGAAATCCTTGTGCGTTCTTTGGATTAAATCAGGCTGAAAACTATTTATTCGTGCATTGACATAAATCAACGGTAAAGAAATCAAGCAGTCCCGCAACCGTGCCATGCGCAGGACGTCGTGGCGGTTCGATTTCTGCCCGCAACTTCCCGATAGGCATCAGTTTAAGTAGCCTCTCGTTTTAAGCCACGCCTCGCACCCCTTGCTGGCGAGCCATTCCTTAGCCTCTGTTTCGCTGTGAAAGCCGACAATGTGCTCTTGCTGCCCGCTAAGGGCATGCGTCGCCACGAGGCCCCACGCTACCCCCAGCCTAATCGGCTTCGGATCAAAGGTGACCTTATCGGCACGGTCCACCATACCTAACAATATGCGCCGCTTCAACCACTGACGCTAGACACCCTGTTTCGCTTGGAAGATCATACGCGCCAGGCGGAGTTCGGGCATGTCATGGACCTCGGAGGTTGGCTGCGGAACCTGAGCCTCGAACAGTACGAGGCTGCATTCCGCGAGAACCAAATCAACGACACGGTCCTGCCGAGCTTGACGGCGGAGGACTTGAAAGACCTTGGCGTCGTCATTGTTGGCCAGCGCCGCACGCTGCTCAACGCCATCGCTGCCCTGCGCGCTGACGCCAACGGGAAAGCGCCGCCATCCGAGCCTGTTCCGATACTCGACAGGTCCGCCAACGACAATGCCGAGCGCCGCCAAGTCACAGTGATGTTCTCGGACCTGGTCGGCTCGACGGCATTTTCGGCCCGCATGGATCCGGAGGATCTGCGTGAGGTTATTTCCGCCTATCAGAAATGCGTCGCCGAGACGGTGCGCCGCTTCGGCGGCTTCGTGGCGAAATATATGGGCGACGGCGTGCTCGTGTATTTCGGCTATCCGCAGGCTCATGAGGATGATGCCGAGCGGGCGGTCCGGGCAGGGCTGGAGCTGATCGCGGCGGTGAGCGCCCTCAAGTCACCTGCCTCCTCCACCATCGGCGAGGAGAAGGCCTTCAACCCGCGGCTCCAGGTAAAGTCGA
>Ga0181538_10002375_pt1 | contig 19625 bp, 18 predicted proteins | sample PEATcosm2014_Bin_40_FD_119773 | JGI IMG/M metagenome (GOLD analysis project Ga0181538, IMG submission 119773) | Peatland microbial communities from MTU Mesocosm Facility, Houghton, MI, USA - PEATcosm2014_Bin23_30_metaG | ecosystem: Environmental > Terrestrial > Soil > Wetlands > Peat | place... | reverse complement strand
GGTTCTCCGGTTTAGACCGAAAACGTCGGGCACGAACGAAACGCTCACTTGCGGCGTGTAGAGGCTGTAATACAAGGCACTGGTGTTGGTTACAGGGGAAAGGTCAGCCGATGACTTCGCCCGGGTCGCCGAAAAACTTCCCGAAACACTGGGATAGTAAGCACCGCGTTGCGCCAATACATTCTCTCTTGCAACCAACAATGCCGCCTGCGCCGCCTTGAGGTCGGGATTGGCCTTGAGCGAGCGCTCAATTAAATCGTTGAGTGGCTTCGAGTGAAACAATGTCCACCACTCTCCTGGAATGTCACTCCCATCAACAAGGTGTTGTGCCTCTCCACCGGCAACATTGCTCGTGCTGCTAGTGGTCGAGATTGGAGCGGGTGTATAACCACTGACATCCGGAGCAGCAGGCTTCTTGAACCTGGGCCCAACCACGCAACCTGTCGTAAGCAGTAAGGCCGAGGTCGCAATCAAGCAAGTGAGGCGCGATTTGTTAGTGCGAATGATTTAGTTCCTTAAGGCCTGCGGGTCATCCGGGTTCCGTTGATCGCCCCGGTACTCCCGCTGTATGAGTTTGCCGCTCCACCAACGACTGCCGGGTTGGGACCGCGATGACGGACATTGTTGAGCGATGGATTGAGCGCATTGTTGAGCGATGCCACGGTGGGCCGGACGACGCTTGGCGGACGAACAGGCAGGGGGCTGTTGAGTGCTTCGTTTCGAATTACTCGGCTTTTCGCATCGCTGCCGGATTTGTCTGCGCCCGATTGACGAAGGTTCGTGGCATTTCCAGATACGGAATGTTTCCGGTCATTCGGAAGCTGCTGAGGACGACTTGCCCCAGTTAGGCTGGCACGGCTGCGTGTGTGATTCTTGGAAGATGTTCGTTGCGATGGAACCGCGTAGTTTGTTCCCCGCATCGACGCGGCGCAGCTCATCGTCAGAATTAGGACCAGGAAAAGAAGACAGGTAGCCTTCATTTTGCTTCCCCTGTTACTTCTAATGTCGGGCTATTGTCGCGGCCTAGAAATATCATTCGCAGCGCGGGCACAGCGAGAAGCAGCATCACGGGACCGAGCAGCATGCCGCCCACGATCACCGTGGCGAGCGGGCGCTGCACCTGGCTGCCGATACCCGTGGAAATCGCCGCTGGAAGGAGGCCGATGCAGGCTGAAAGCGAAGTCATCAGCAGTGGACGCATACGGGTAGATGCGGCGCGGTACATCGCATCCACCGGCGCCAGGCCGTGAGCTCTTTCCTGGTTGTAAAAGGTAATCATCAGAATGCCATCCATGACCGAGACGCCGAAGAGCGAGACGAAGCCAATGGCAGCGGAGATGCTGAAATTTTGACCTGTGAGATAGAGCGCGAGGATGCCGCCAACCACCGCATCGGGAATGCCCGCGAGCGCCAGCAGGCAGTCGCGCAAGTTATTGAACAAGGTGTAGAGCAACCCGATAATCAGCACCAGGCTGATGGGCACGATTATCTCCAGGCGTTTCTTGGCTTCCTGCAGGTCTCCGAACTCTCCGGCCCAAATCAGCCTGTATCCAGACGGAAGTTGCACGTTCTTCGCAATTCGCGCCTGCGCCTCCTCGACCGTGCCGCCAAGATCGCGGCCTCGGACGCTGAACTTCACCGGGATGAAGCGCTGCACGCTTTCGTGATAAATCCAGGCCGCTCCTGTATCCAATGTGATCGTCGCCAGTTCGTTCAACGGTATGTAGGCGTTGGCGCCGCTGCTGGTTTGGTAGGCGACTTTGATGTCGCGAATTTTATCGATGCTTTTGCGGTATTCAGGCGTGTAGCGGAGGACCAGATCGAACTGCCGGTCGCCCTCCAAGACCTCTGTCGCTATCGCTCCGCCCATGGCCGCTTGAATGACCGTGTTCACATCTCCGGAATTGAGGCCATAACGCGCGGCCTTGGCACGATCTACCTTGATGTTCAGGTTCGGCTGCCCCAGTACCGGGAAGATGCCCAGGTCGGTAATGCCGCGAACCCCGCCCATTTGATCCCGGACTTGCCCGGCCAACTGCGTCAGGGTTTCGAGATTGGGGCCGACGATCTTGACCGAATTGACGCCTTTGACACCCGAGATCCCCTCCTCGATGTTGTCCTCAATGTATTGAGAAAAATTGAAGACGACTCCCGGCAACTCGTTGTTAAACTCCGTTTGCACCTGCTCGGTTAGCTTCTCCTTAGTCAGACCCCGCGGCCACTCGTCAAAAGGCTTCAGCGGCGCGAATAATTCGACATTCGAGAATGGCGAAGCATCGCTGCCGTCGTCGGGCCGGCCATGCTGCGAAACAACGGTGAGAACTTCGGGGTGCCGCAGGAGAATCTCGCGCATTTTTCTCGATGCCGCCTCACCGTCGTCGAGCGAGAGCGTGGTCGGCATGGAAGCGCGAATCCAGAAGTTGCCTTCTTCCAAGTGCGGAAGAAACTCGCTGCCGAGGCGCGAAGCTATCAGGAGGAAGGTCCCAATAGAAAGGGCAAGTTCGATTCCCACCACGAGAGCGCGGTGATTCAGCGCAAAACGCAGCGCTGGATTATAGATACGGTGCAAAAAGCGGACGACCAGCGTTTCGGTTTCTTTGACACGCTCCGGCAGGAGGAAGGAAGCGATGACGGGCGTGATGGTGAAGGTTGCAATTAACGCACCGGCCAGCGCGTAGCCATAAGTGCGGGCCATGGGGCCGAAGATCTGACCTTCCACTCCCTGCATGGTGAAGAGCGGCACGAACCCAGCTACGGTGATGAGCGCCGAGAACAGAACCGCCTTGTCCACCTGTAACGCGCTGATCAAAATCAGCCGCAAACGATCCGTCCATCCGTTGGCGGACGCTTCGTGTTCCAGGGTTCTCGTTGGGTCGGGTCCCCACGCGCCTGAGGACAGACGTTGGAGCAGACTCTGTCTGTCATCCTGGTTTCGTTGAAAATTCCGGAAGACGTTCTCGACCAAAATCACAGCCGAATCCACGATGATGCCGAAATCCACCGCGCCCACCGAGAGCAGATTTGCGCTTTCTCCCAGAATCACCAGGAGAATGGTGGCGAAAAACAGCGCGAATGGGATGTTCAATCCAACAATGACCGCGCTGCGGAGATTGCCGAGGAAAATCCATTGGATCAAGAAGACCAGCAGGCATCCGAAGATCAAGTTGTGCAGAACCGTGTGGGTGGTGAGGGCGATCAGCGACGAGCGGTCATAATAAGGAACAACCTTGACTCCCGGCGGCAGACTCCCGTCGTGATTTATTTTGTCGATTTCCGCTTCGACCTTTGGGATCATGTCACCGGTCTGTTCCGTGCGCCTCATCACCACGATCGATCCAACCACATCATCCTGATGGTCGCGACCCAGAATGCCGAGTCTTGGCCGGTAACCGACCGATACCTTCCCGACATCCTTCATCAACACCGGGACACCGTTTTCCTGCGTCAGAACCACATTCTCGATGTCATCAACCTTGTAACCTTGCCTTAAGTCATCATTGCCGCCGTCATCAATCAGACCGACGCCCCGGATATTGACGGACTGCTGGCCAATGCGGATTTCGCGTCCGCCCACATTGATGTTCGCGTTGCCCAGCGCGGTTAGGATTTGGGGCACGGTGGTGCTGTAAGCTTCGAGCCTGTGCGGATCTACCTCGATCTCGAATTCCTTAGTGGGGCCGCCCCAGCTGTTGATGGCTGCGATGCCGGGAATGGTCAATAGCCGGCGCGCCACGATCCAGTCCTGAACCGTGCGCAGATTCGTGACTCCGAAATGCTTTGGGCCGACGACCTGATAACGATAGATTTCGCCGGTCGAGCTGTTGGCTTGGATGTTCGGGACCTGGCCGCCTGGCAGGTTAACGTTCTGTTGCATTGCGACCGACGCCTGGGCGTAGGCAAAGTTATAGTCCACCCCATATTTGAAGCTGACGCGAACAAAGGAGAGGCCATAAAACGAAGTCGAGCGGATGACGTCAATGCCGGGCGTGGTGTAAAGCCCAATCTCCGTGGGGCGCGTGTAGTAACGCTCCATCTCCTCGGCGGAGAGACCCGGCGCCTGCGCGGTAATTTCCAGGATCACAGGCGTTGGGTTCGGATACGCCTCGATGTTGAGCATCTTGAACGCAACGAACCCGGCGCCGGCAAACAGCAGCAAGCCCAACACCACGATCGGGCGGCGGCTCAGGCAAAACGCAATGAGAGACTTGAACATGTTGGCTCGTCTTTTACTGAAATGAAGGCGGCATCAGATCTAGTCGGTTGGTGGCGCCTGCAGCATGTTGCTAAGAAACACGGCACCGTCCGCCAGGACCAGTTCTCCACGCTGCAAACCATCGAGAACTTGAACCCGGTCGTCTTTTCGCAGGCCTATCTTGACGATCCTTTGCGCAAAATGGTGGCGATCGGTTGTCACCCAAGCCGTCATCGTGCCATCGGCTTCGCGGACCACGCCATTCGCGGGTATAGCGGTCGTTTCCACCGGGTTGCGCACCTGAATGACGAAGTTCGCTAGCATTCCAGGACGCAGTTCATCGTTGGGGTCCGCTATCTCGGAACGGATCGTTACTCGATGAGTGTTTGGATCAACCGTCTCGTAGATCTTCGAAACCTTTCCTATAAACACACGGTTGGGATAGGCCATCACTTTGACTTGAACCGGCTGACCCAAGTGAAAAAATTGGATCTCACTTTCACTGACATTTGCCAGCATCCATTTGAGCGAGACATTGGCGACCGTATAAGGCGCCGGCGGATTTCCCGGTTGCACCAAAAGCCCCGGTGGCCCGTTGAAGGATGTGATCTTGCCGGAAATCGGGCTGCGCACAACCAGGGCGGGATCGGTCTTGCGCAAGGCGATCATTTGATCGATTTCGGCATCCGTCTTGCCAAAGACGAGGACTGCATCGCGCGCGGCTTTGAGAGCACCATCAGCGGTTTGTTGATCCGAGGTCGCCTGTTCTTTCTCGCGTTCGGCGATGCCGGCAAGCCCCTGGACACGCGCCAATTCCTTGTTGGTCAGTTCGAAAGTCGCCGCCGCGCCAATCAGGTTCGACTCAGCTTGAATCAGGTCGGGGCTTTTAATCGTATAGAGAGGCTGCTCCTTTTGAACCCTGGCACCGAGTTCCAGAAAGGTCTTGATGATGGTTCCCTGATAAGCCGGGAAGACTTGGACCGACAGGTCGTCGGCAAAATCAATGTTACCGACCGCTTCCTTCTCAACTGGAAACTGGTAGCTTCCCGCCGGTTCGATCTTGATCGAGTTCAGTTGGCTGGGTGACAGGTCCAAGGCCGCTTCGGACGGAGAGGCGTTCGGATTTGCACCCGATTGCTGCGGCGTATTCGCGTTTGCAGCCTGACCACGACTGCGGCCGGATTCCAAAAGTGCCGTTGCCACAATGATCGCCGTGGCCATCACAGATACCACGGCAATTCGCGTGCTGATGTGAACCGGATATTTCATCGTTTTCTCTTGATCTTCAAGCCCTGGATGCGCTGCGATTATTCTGCAAGGCGCTCAGTGCGAAGGGAATCCTATCTTTCAGTTTCCAACACTATCTTGGGTGAGCCCTGAGCCTATCTTTTGGCGTCTGAAGCCGTAGTAACAGCAGCACTGAAGAAACCTGAGCAAGCCAACTAGTCTCGAGCCCGATGCTACGGTTGGTGACCATCCTATCTTTCGATAGCGTTGACTATCTTTTGGATGACCGGCGCCTGGTTGACAAGAGTCAGGTGTACATTCCTCGTGCAAACGGTTGAGCGAACCGGAGACTATTTTCGTTCTTCTGCTGAGAGAGAGAATTTGTGGATGTCAGAACCCGTACAAAAGAGAGTCAAGATCCTGCTGGTAGACGACCATACTTTGTTCCGGGAAGGTGTGGCTCGGCTCCTCGGAACAGAGCCGGAGTTCGAGGTTGCCGGCGATTGCGGGTCCCTCGAAGATGGGCTGCAAAGTCTGAAGGAAAAGTCCATCGACTTGGTGCTCCTGGATTTTTATCTGGGAGAACGCGACGGCAAGGAATTCCTCCGTTTGGCCAGGGATCAGGGATTCCTCGGAAAGGTCTTGCTTGTCACAGTGGGAGTGCCTCGATGCGAGGTGGTGGATCTGATCCGCGCTGGTGTCTCTGGGATTTTTCTGAAACGTGAGTCGACCAGCTTGCTGGCGCAAGTGATCCGCCACATTATTGCCGGAGGACTTTGGTTCAACCAAGAACAACTTCAGAGCGTAATGAACCCGCCCACCCGCACCTCACCAGGAGCCCAACACAATCGATTCACAGAACGCGAACAGAAGGTGCTTTCTTACGTGTTCGAAGGGTTCACGAACCGGAGAATCGCGGAACGAATTGGAGTGTCAACCAGCGCGGTCAAAGCCACACTCCAGCAACTCTTCTCGAAGACTGGCGTTCGAACGCGCAGTCAACTGGTGCGCATCGTCTTGGAGCAACATCGGGATCAGCTCTAATACGGCAAGCCGCGAGGGCCCCTGACAAACGCTTTTCGGCTAGCTGGCGATGGCGAAGGCCCGAAGCTCGACATCTTCAAGGGACCCATTTTCGGGCGGCTCGCCACATACAGCGCGACTGCGGACGCGAGGACCGCCACCAGGAGCGAGGCCAGAACTGTCGGCCAGTGATATTCGACGGGCACTGGCAGGCGGAAGGCCAGCATTCCCTTGAAGTGCATCGCCCAGATGCCGATGCCCATCGCAATCGCGCCACCCGCTCAACCGTGCCAGGCGAATTCCGCTCTTTGCGGCAGTTACGCGTCCCGCAAGATCGAGCGCAGCATACGACGCGACGATGGCGATGAACACTGAGCGCGCCACTTCGGCGTAGTCGTAGGAGCCAGTTAAAGCCGCGCTTGCAGAGATCATAACGAAGAATCTCCTCTGCCGGTTTGGGAGAGCCCCTTAAGTCGCTGCAAATCAGCAGCTAGATTCTCTTACGGCGCGCGCTCCCAATCTTGCATGAGCCAAACCCACTTTGGGGACAGTTTACGCCTCGTCCATCGGGCCTGCATACAATCCGGAGATTTCAGACCCAAGGCTACAAAAGGTGTTCACTTGTTCAGATAACAAACAATCCGCTGCGAGATCGGTGGCAATTTGGCTGCATCCTGCTCTAGGTAAAGTGATCGGGGAGAACTCCTCCAATTGTTGCGCGGACAGAAATTTCCTGGTGGAGCGCTGATTGTTGTATGTCCAAGAAAGGGTAAAACGCACCTAGGCATCGGATGTACGGCGGCGCATCGCGCATGGCCATGCAAAGCACGTCGTGAATGGCTGATGAAAGAACTGGAGTTGCGCGGGACCTTGGAACAGTAGTGCACACATGATGTGGCTCGAAAGTTCTTGGTATGCTTGGCCCACGGCTTTCCGGCCTGGCTACAACAAAAGCCGGAAGCAGGCTTTCGGGAAACCGCCAGCAGGAGGGCCTTGACCGTTGGGTTTACAACCCAATTCTTTGCGGAGTTGTTGAGGACAGTTTGCGACTAAAGCTGCGAGCACGTTGGGGTGACGGATTATGAGAACACAAGAGGGACTTGCGGCGTTTTGAAGGGTTGCTGCGTTCCTGCCATTCACTCTTGAGCCATTCGACCGGGGCCTCGGGTAACCCACGCTCCCAATGTCCGCAACAGCAGCCGCGACGTATCATAATTTGTCCGACCACAGGCGCTTCTGTTTGAGAGGACAATCTTTCTGTGCGTTCACAACGCTAGACTAGTATCTCCAACACCTGGTCTCACTGCCCGATTTCGGCACTCCGCGGCAACAGTCTCGTGGAGTTAAGAATGAATGCCATCTCCGAGCTAACGTGAATGAATGCTGCCAGCAGTGGATTCAGAAAGCCGCAGGCCGCCATTCCGACCCCAATGCTGTCCACCACAAGAGTGCCCACGAAGTTCTGCATGATGATGCCGCGACAGCGACGCGCGATCCGCAACGTTTCGACAAGCTTGGAGAGATCGCTTCCGATCAAGATGACATCGGCACTCTCTCTGGCAACGTCCGTTCCTGAACCCATCGCGATTCCAACATTTGCTTCCACCAGGGCTGGAGCGTCGTTGATACCGTCCCCAACCATCGCAACTTTGCGATTCCGTCCGCGAAGTTCGTTTACCCATTTGGCTTTCTGGTCTGGCAGGAGCTCTCCCACCGCTTCGTCGACGCCGAGTTCACGCCCCACTAACGTAGTGACTCCTTGTGCGTCGCCGCTCAGCAGAACCGTCCTGAATCCCATCTCTCGCATTGCCGCAACTGCACTCTTCGCTTCGGGGCGCAGCACATCTGCAATACAGATCGTGCCCAACATCTGCCCACCCCGAGCGACATGAACCTCTGAGATCCCACCTTGGCCGTTGCCATTGACAGGCACGATCCCCTTCACGGCATGCTCCATCAAAAGCGTCCGGCTGCCGACCAGTATTTCCTCGCCGCTGTATGTCACCCGGACCCCTCTTCCTGGCGTGTAAGAGAACTCATCCGGTTCGACGACAGGAACCGCAAGTTCCGTGGCCCGCGCAATTATTGCCTTCGCCAGTGGGTGTTCGGACTTTCGTTCAGCGATGCTGGCAGCAGCGATGATTTCGTGCGGAGTGAACCCGTCGCTGGACACGATCTCCCGAATTTGAGGAGTTCCGAAGGTCAACGTGCCAGTCTTATCCAATAGCACGGTATCGACCGCGGCCAGCGTTTCCAGGTAAAGACCGCCTTTCACAATCGCTCCATGACTCGCGGCGCGGCCAATCGCTCCAAGAATGGCCAGAGGCGTTCCCGCCGCAATGCCACACGCCCCAGCAACGATTACGACCGAAATCGTCGACCTGACATTGTGGGTGATGACGAACGTGAGAGCTGCGGCCCCCAAGGCGAAATACACCAAATAGCCGGCCAGACGATCGGCAGTTTTCTGAATGGGAGCCCGCGATTTCTCCGCCCGCTCAACCGCTTCGATGATCCTTCCAAAGGTCGTATCGCGGCCCAGCTTCTGCGCTTCGACTTCCAAGGCTCCCGACTGGTTGATGGTTCCTGCGTAAACAGGATCTCCCGGCGATTTCTCGACCGGCATGGCCTCGCCTGTGATAGCCGCCTGCTCCACAAAGGACTGCCCGCCGACGACGAGGCCATCCACGGGGATACGCCCACCCGGCCTCACAATGGCTACGTCACCGAGCAGGAGATTATCGGCGGGGATTTCAACCACCTCGTTATTACGCCTGACGGAGACTCTTCGGGGCAGGAAATCAATCAGATCCTGGATGGCACGTCGGCCGCGTCCAACCGTGAGACCCTCCAAGACCTCGGCGGCAAGCACGAACGCCGTGATGACAAGAGCGGTAAAGAATTCTCCAATGGCCAAAGCCGAAAAAAGGGCGATGGTCATTGAGAGTTCCATCGTCATCTTTCGTTCGACGATATTCTCGACGGCTTCCTTGAAAATTGGATAGCCGCCGATCAGGGCAGCGGCGATGCCAATGACACTGAAGCGTGAGAACGGCTCCCACACCCGGAACCAGACTGCGGCTGCAGCCAATGCAACGAACGCAATGCGGACAAGTTCAACTCGTTCAAACCTGTACTCGGAGCCGTGCTCTTCGGAGTCGTTCTTCGAACCGTGTTTCTCTGAGGACTGGTTCGGCTCGATAGGAGAGAGCGGAACAGTCGCCAGATTGCTTTTTCCAAGTAAGGGGCGAGTGTTCATACCGTTGCCCTTTCCCGCCATCTGCGAATCGTCACTTCAGGTAAGACTTGACCATATCGATGACTTCATCCGCCGCGGCTACCTGCCCTGAAGTTGGGCGTTGCTTTCCGTTAAGGACGTGACTGCGGATGTGACCTTCCAGGAGCTCAGCCATCAGGCTGTTCATCGCCCCTCTGGCCGCGCTCATGACTTGCAGAACTTCAGAACAATCGCGCTCCTCGGCAAGGGCTCGCACCAGAGCTTCAACCTGCCCCTGAATGCGCTTGGCCCGCAGAAGAAGTTTTTGTTTGTCCTTGACCGTGTGGCTCATGGTTTGATATTCACTTGGACGATACCATACCAGGTAAGGTATTTGCATTTTGTTTACGGTTTTGATATAGGTCAACACATCGGTTCGTGGGGTAGCACTGTGCGTTCGATCTCGAAGCGGATAGCGTGCCTGTTGGTCTTGCTGACATTCTGGTCGGCAATCGCAGCCGCTGCGCATCAACATTCGAGCGTGGTCGAGTCGGCAAAGTGTTCGGTCTGTGCCGTCGCCCAATCAGCCTCTCCCAAGGCGCCGTCCACACTGACGCCTGTCACGTTCGTTATCATCGCGACCTTTCAGCCGCAGTCGGTTCCCGCCAAGCAACGCCTGATAGCCTTCGCCTTATGTGTCCGTCCGCCTCCTAGCGTCTAAAGATCAAATTTCAACTGTGTACAGGACGGTTTGCGTCTCGTGAACCGTGTCCCTTGATCTTTTGCATCGACCAATTTCTTTGGAGGAATTCATGCTGACTTCATACAAGAAGTCGCTTCACGCGGCTTTTAGGGTGGTTTTCTGTTTGGCGCTGGGTCTTCACGTTTACGCGCAGTCGGGTGGGAGTTCGGGATCGATTAACGGCGCCGTCCTCGACCCTTCGGGCGCTGTGGTTGCGAATGCGAGCGTCGAGATTCATCAAGCGGTCAGCGGCTATGACCGGACGACCACTACAGACAGTAAGGGGAATTTCAGTTTCACGAACGTTCCATTTAATCCGTATCACATGACGGTGACGGCCGCGGGATTCGCTCAATACGCGCAGGATGTTGAGACCCGGTCGGTAGTGCCGGTGACGGTGAAGGTCACTCTGACGGTCGCCAGCAGCCACGACACGGTCACGGTCGAGTCTGCCGGAGACCTGGTGGAAAACGATCCCACCTTCCATTCCGACATCGACAAGGAGTTGTTCGCCAGGCTCCCCTTGGAGAGCGCATCGTCGTCGCTGAGTTCTCTGGTTACTCTCTCCACGCCGGGAATCGCTGCCGATTCCAATGGCCTCTTCCACGGGATTGGCGACCACGCGGAAAATTCGTTCTCCATCGACGGCCAAGCCATCACGGACCAGCAAAGCAAAGTCTTTTCCAACCAGCTTCCTGTCGAATCCATCCAGTCCATGGAAGTCATCTCCGGCGCGCCGCCAGCAGAGTACGGAGGTAAGACCAGCGTGGTGATTGTGGCGACTACGCGCTCGGGCCAGGGTGTGACGACACCTCACGGCAGCGTGACCGCTTCCTACGGGGCATTTGGATCCTCCAACGTGGCGGGCGATCTCGCTTACGGCGGGAAGAACTGGGGAAATTTCATCTCCATCGGCGGCTTGAATACAGGCCGGTTCCTGGATCCTCCGGAATTTGCTGTATCGCACGACAAGGGCAACGAAGAAAACGTGTTTGACCGGGTGGACTATCAACTCTCGTCCGCCGACTCGATTCACCTAAACTTCGGCTACAGCCGGAGCTGGTTCCAGACACCGAATTCACTGGATGCCCAGAATGCGACGCCATGGAATGGGCTGAACGGGGTTCTTCCGGCAGTGGAGAACTATGCGGGCGTAGTTCCCATTGGTAATCCCACCGGTTTTACCGAAGGTGTTACTGTCGGGCCGACCGACCAACGCTCCAAGATTGGGACCTTTAATATTGCTCCTTCGTGGACGCGCGTGGTGAATACGAACACCGTATTTACTTTGGGCGCATTCGTGCGCCGCGACGACTACAACTACTATCCCAGCAGCGACCCGTTTGCGGACCTGGGGCCACCAAGTCTACAGAGACAGTCGGTGGGTCAGAACCGAACGCTCACTAATATGGGGCTTCGATCCGATATCTCTTACGTCAAAGGGGTGAACAACATCAAGGCCGGAGCCACCTACGAGCAAACGCTTCTCAGAGAGAATGACACTGTCGGCATCGTCGATCCAATCTTCAACGCGCCCTGCATAGCTGCATCACCAGTAACGGCCCTGAACCCGTTCCCGTACGTTCCTGTCCCGGGTTTCACGGATCCCTCACAATGCACCGGCGCCAACCAGCCCAACGTTGGTCCCGGCACGGACCCGCCCTTTCCGGGTAACCCGAATGCACCCGGCACCGCTTTTTACCCTTATTTCAATCCGCTCCTGCTTACCTACGACTTGACCCGGGGTGGAAGCCCGTACGCCTTCAACGGTCGCACGGACGTGAAGGAGCTTGCTCTCTATGTTCGCGACGCGATCACGGTGGGAAACTGGTCTTTGAACTTCGGCTTGCGCGGCGATCTCTACAATGGGATCACCATCGCGCGGCAAGCCGAGCCTCGTCTTGGGATCGCTTACAACTTCAAGAAAACCAATACGATCCTCCGGGTTTCGTACGCTCGCACCTTGGAATCTCCCTTTAATGAAAATCTGGTGCTTTCGAGCATCGGATGCGCCAATGCTGTCCTGAACCCGCTTCTCGCATGCAATCCCGCCACCGGGCTGGCAGCGAATCCGTTGAGTCCGGGCTTTCGCAATGAATTCCACGCTGGCCTGGAGCAGGCTTTCGGGCGGTACCTGGTGTTTTCCGGCGAGTACATCACGAAGTACACGCACAATGGCTATGATTTCAGTGTGCTCGGCAACACGCCGATCACGTTCCCTATTGAATGGCACAATTCGAAAATTCCCGGATACGCGGGCCGCGTGAGCGTGCCGAACTTCCACGGCTTTTCGGCGCTTATGGTCTTCTCCAGCGTGGCGGCCCGGTTCTTCACTCCCCAGATCGGTGGAGCCGGGTCGACTCCTATCCCAGTGGGGCCGTTCCGTATCGACCACGACGAGCATTTCAATCAGACAACGCACCTGCAATATCAGCCCTGGAAGCGTGGCCCATGGTTTGGCTTCAACTGGAGGTATGACAGCGGACTGGTGGCGGGCGCAACGCCATGCTACGGCGTAAACCCCGGCAACAACTGCCCACAATCAGTCACTATAGGCGGCGTGCAGAACGTGAGCCTGATGGCTGCCAACGTGGGCCAAGTGCCCCTTTCTGCCGATCAAGAGGCGGAGGCCGGGTTCTATTGCACATTGCCGAGCGGAGTCCAGCATGCAACTCCGACAGCGCCCCTGCCTTACAACTGCCCCGCATCGGGGTTTGGCTCCACGCTCATCAAGGTGCCGACGCCGAACACCGAGAACGACGATCTCCATCCGCCGCGCATCGCGGCACGCAACCTGTTTGATGCTTCGGTGGGGGACGACAACCTGTTCAAAGGCGACCACTACAAATGGAGTCTTACGCTCACTGCCATCAACTTGGCCAACAAACTCGCGCTGTATAACTTCCTTTCGACCTTCAGCGGGACGCACTATGTGACGCCGCGTGCGCTGACGGCTCAACTCGGGTTCCATTTCTAACCCGACGTGCAAAAGGTCTCTGGTCGATTCAAGACGAGAGCCCTACTGCTTAACGCATGCTCCTTCTTCACTGCGGTTGCGGAGTTTCTATGGGCAAATATTGCTATGGTAAGGGCAGGAGAAAAGTCATAGAGGAATTTACGAACCGGCAGGGCCTTTGGATACTGGGCGTGCTCAGTGCATTTGCGATCGGAACCCTGCTGCTGTATATGCTCGGTTACTTGCATCTCGATGGCGACTGATCAGATTGGATGAGTTCTCGTCAGGTGTTTCTTATCGCAAAGCACAGCGTAAACTGTTTCGAAACCGTAGGTACGGAAGGACGGCAAGAGAATTAGCGTTTCCCCTACAATTTTGCCTATCAGAGATAACAGCGGCGTAGATATGGCCTTCGATGGACGGCGTTCAGATTGGGACCTCAAATACGAACAAGGCCTCCCCTCCCTTGAGAAGCCAGACCCCTTTTACTTATCCGCGTTCTCTCGATTTGTAGCGGATCTATTTCCCAATGGCGGCACTGCCTTCGATCTAGGTGGCGGGATTGGCCGACATGCGCTTTGGCTGGCCAAGAGAAACTGGCGGGTCACCGTCGTGGACATCTCCGAGGTTGCGATCCGCAAACTCGATGAGAAAATGCGACAACTCGATTTGACGTTGGACCTGTTTGCGCTCGATGCCAAGGAGTATCCGTTCAAACCCGCCTGCTTCGACCTGATCGTGATGTTCTACCACTTCGATCGTGACATCTGTTCGAGGGTACTCTCAACACTAAAGCCAGGCGGCTTTCTGATTTGCAAGAGCAGTTTGAGTTGGGATGGCAATGAAGGAGCCGCTCCGACCAGCATCAGGCCACTGGAGAGGAGCGAAATCCTGTCGATGTTCCCAGGAATGCGGCTGATGCACCATCAGGAGCGGCCTGTACGCGATCGTGGTGTGGTGGAGTATGTAGGGAGGAAACCTGCGGTGGAGTGAAGGGTATTCCGCGTGCAGGTGGATAGATCCCTGTAAACGCGCTTGTGGTGAGTGAGGACGCTCATTTCTGGATCGTCGGCAATTCGGAAACTGGCAACACGTGGCGCGTAGTTCACGTTGGGAAGGACACTTACCCCGCCCTGTTCAGGCTTGCATATGCCTGCCTGCCGGACCCGGATAAGCTTCGAAAGATCATTGAGGACGGAGGCGAAGACCTCTTGGTCTCTCGCTTGATCCCACGCAGCTTCCACGGAAGCAGCGGACTGCCGATGTCAGGAGTCGGCACGACGGAGGAGGATCCCAAGGGCAACCTTGTCGAACTCTTCGGGAAAGACCTCCAGTCCAAGATGATCTATATGGTGCTCGGCGTACGGGCCGCGCGGGAGAAATTCAAGTACTCCGCTTCACAGCTAATCGATGAGATGCTCGTCGGCTCCCCTCTCTTCCGCGAAGACCGGCGCGAATTTTTTGAACAAGGCCCTAGCTGCCTACGAGAGCGGCGACTACATGAAAGCGATTCATATTCTTGTGCCGCAAGTCGAGAACATGATGAGGGAATTACTCGGACTGATTGGGCGGCCCAAGATGAAGCGGGCACCAAACCAACCGAAGTTTTTCGAGTACAAGAACATGAACGACTTTTTTCGAGAGCCCCGAATCGAGGAAGCGCTGGACGAGAATCTCTATCTTTTCCTAAAGACTCTCTACATCGATAAGCGTGCCTATAACCTGCGCAACGACCTTGTCCACGGTCTCGTTGACGCCGCGGCATTCAATGAACAGATAGCGAGCCTTGTCCTTCAGAGCATTATTCTGCTCTCAATGCCAAGACCGGACCAGGTATTTGTACCGGTTCAGGAAAACGCAGAAGATCCTGAGCCTGGCCAGTCAGGCTGAGGACGAGAGTCCTGACGAAACGGCCCAGGAACGCGCCGGCGGCCGGCTCTGGCACGATTCCAGCCGCTCCAATTGTAAGCGTTAGAGGAAACACATGGTTGACAGATCAAATCCGCAGCCGGCGTGACTTCGCCACTTGGATCCAAAAATTCTCAGTTCGCCGCGGTTACTACCGGTTTGCCCGTTAACCGACCAGAGCCGTCGAGATTAACGAGCAACGTGTTTGTTAGACGCCCACGAGAACGGAATCCCTCGTCTGAAGGCTCACTTCACGGACTTCTTCTTCAACTTGACATGCATACATCCTCGACTTTGGAGGAAAGCGAATGACCACTTACTTGTTCAGCAGTGCCGGCCAGTTGAGCAGTTTCAATCCGTGCGCCACGTCGGCTGAACCCGAGAACCGAGACCATCTCGGTCATGATCTCATCATCGGTTTCTTATTTTGCTAACTACCGCCTTCCACGATCTTCTCCATCTGCCCCAGATGGTTGAGGTCGTGTCCGGCATACAGCCTGACAAGATGGGCAATTGATTCCTTGCCTCGCTCCTGATGCATGCCATAGTTCTCCCACAACTCCTTAGGCAGCGCTTTGAGCATGGCCAAGTTGCGGGCACGCAGCACCTGAAAGAATTCCAGGGACTCTTTGGCATCGCGGTGGGCGTAGTCGAAAGTTTCAGCCCAGACATTCTGGTCGTATGCCTGGATGGGAGCGCCATTGTTGCCCAAGATGTGACGCAGCCGCCAACCAACCACGATCTCGGTATCCGCCAGGTGGGCCAGAATTTCGCTGATTGACCATTTACCCGGAGCCGGCTTTCGTGTGAGCTGTTTCCGGCTTAACCCGCGAATTAGACCTGCAAGTTTCTTTGGTGCCTCGCGTTGCACTTTCAAAGGGTCTTTACCCTCGATATGGCCCAGAATGCGCTGAGTGTACTGTTGTGGCGTCTCCTGCATGTGCGGCTCCTTAATTGTCCTCACCTATAGATTGCAGCGATCAGTGGGAAATTCAAACAAGGGCTCTTCGGCGCAATCGCTGGACAATTCCTGCAACATCATTTTCCTGGAACATCCGAATAGCTGCAATCCCATCTGCGCCCGCAGCGATACATTGCCCTACATTTCCCAGCGTGACTCCTCCCAGAGTCAGTACCAGCGCAGCACGATCCGGCTTCTCGCATACCCTTCTAAGTTTCTCCAAGCCATCGCTGATGGCTCCGCCATTTTTTTCAAACACCGGCCCAAAGACTGTGAAGTCGGTGCCGTCTGGTCTTTAGACCGGCACTTGAACGTATCCAGGCTCAAGTCCGGAATCCAATCTTGCTGCCGTCCAAGTTGCCAGTTTCCTGACTTCTGACTTCTTATTCCAACTCGAACCCATCCCACTTCCACCCCGCTATGCCCAGCTTCTTTTCCAGTTCACTGAGCACGAATCTGGCGACCTCGGGCTTTCGGAGAGCTTCAAAGACCTGTTCACTACCCCACGGCTCGAAAAAAACACCGTTCTTCGATGTGCTCCAGGTATTCAGCCAAGAGGTTGACGACTTTCAAGTCTGGCGATGAGCTCGATTTCCACTGCAACGTCGGCAGGCAGGCTGGAAACGCCCACCGTCGTCCGCGCGTGCCGCCCTGAATCGCCGAAGATGCCGACCAGGAGAGTGGAGGCTGCATCGGTGATCAGTGGCAGGTCATGGAATTCTGGTGTGCAGTTCACATAGCCATTCAGCTTCACGATCTGGCAGACCTTATCCAGTGACGAGAGGGCGTGCTGAAGTGACGCCAAACAGCCCAGCACTGCACTTTGCGCCGCACACTTTCCTGCCTCCACATCAACTCGCGGCCGATCTTGCCCCGGTACAGGAATTCTCTGTGATCGAAAGGAGCATGCCCGGAAACAAACACAAAATCGCCGATTATATTGACGGGGAGAAATTCGTGCGTTGGCGCCAGATCGGGCAGCTTAATCCCCAACCGCTGCAGCTGCTGATAGACAGTCACAGAGCCTCCGCGGTCGCCAGCGCCTGGTTGATATCTTCGATGAGATCGTCCTGATGTTCAAGCCCGACCGAGAGGCGAAGCAGGTCCTCTGCCAGCCCCGTGCCGGTACCGTGCGTAGGACTTGACGCCTGGTGCTGGATCAGGCTCTCGATGGCGCCGAAACTGGTGGCGTTCTTGAAGATCTTCACGTTCCTGCAAACCGCGATTGACACATCCCGACCACCACGCACTTGCACCGAAACGATCCCGCCGTAACCGCCGACGAGTTGCCGGTTCGCGAGCGCGTGATGAGGATGGGACTTCAGCCCGGGATAATGGACCGCCGCGACTGACCTGTGCCCCTCGAGTGCCTGGGCGACCGCGAGCGCATTGGCTGCGTGCACGCGCATGCGGCACGGCAGCGTCTGGATGCCGCGGTGGATCAGCCAGCAATCGAAGGGAGAAGGCACAGCGCCTTCGAGCGACTGGATCTGGCGGATCTCATCAATGCGGGGCCCCGCCTCTGCAGCCACCACAACGCCGCCGAGGACATCACCATGCCCGCCGATATATTTGGTCGTGGCGTGGACGACCAGGTCCACGCCATCGTGAAGTGGCTGCTGAAATATAGGTGTGACGAAACTGTTGTCCACAACGCTGAGCGCACCGTGGCTATGCGCAATATCGGAGACTTCCTTCAGGTCCGTGACTTTCAGCAATGGATTCGACAGCGTCTCCATCCACACCAGTTTCGTATTCGGTCGGAAGGCGGGCCCCACTGACGCCATGCGGCTAAGATCTATGGCACTGTATGTGATCTGCCACTTTGGCAAGACCTCGCGCAGGATACGGACCGTGCCTTGGAAGACATCGTCAGGAATGATGACGTGGTCCCCTGGCTTTAGCGTTCGCAGGACCGCCGTGATGGCCGCACACCCAGAGGCGAATGCGACCGCTACTCTTCCGGCCTCAAGCGCCGCAAACGCAGCTTCCAATCCGTTGCGATTCGGATTGCCTTTGCTGGAATAGAAGTACCCGCGTGGATAGCTGCCATCGCTGTCATTTTTAAACGTGACGGACAGGTTAATCGGCTTAGCAATGGCGCCGGAGGCCGTATCCACCTCGTGGCCGACATGCACGGCTTGCGTCTGAAGTCTCATCTGTGTTCATTTCACCAACTGGTGGCTTTTGACGGTTGGATCTCTTCTTCAGGTGCCGCCCGGCAGACCTTTCTGGCGTGTTTCACATGTACGGCAATGGTTACCAAACGCATGAATTCAACTTTCTCGGCCATCCTCATCCTCCTCGGGTCCGGAAAATGACTTCCTGAACGCGTCCTTACGGGAAATCCGGCCGCTGCGGAATTCAAAGATGTCGCACCCGCGGACCTCACCATCGGCGTCGGGTCCGGCTCGAAATAGATAAGACCACTCGCTGACACCAACGCTGCCTGCAATGAACACCCGGCCAGCACGAGACACGCCACCTGAATCGAAAGCCAACATCGCTAAAAACCCCTCTCGAACTGCTTCCCTGCCCACATACGTCGTTCCTGGCTCGGGTCCGACCGAAGCACAGTAAACACAATCGTCCGTCATCATGCTCATGAGCTCGTCAATGTCCCCTGCATCCCATGCTTCTCCGAATTGCTTCAGCAGGCGAACGTACCGGGAGTCCTCGGCTTGACTTGTTTCTGTCCCCATCATGGTTGTCTGGTCTTTAGACCGGCACTTGAACGTATCCAGGCTCAAGCCCGGATTCCAATCTTGCCGCCGTCCAAGTTGCCAGTTTCCTGACTTCTGACTTCTTGTTCCAATTGTTCCAACTCGAACCCATCCCACTTCCACCCCGCTATTCCCCCCAGCATCTTCTTCACTTTTCGATTGAGGCGCGCGAGGCGCACTGCCGCTTTATCCGCTCCGTTGCAGTGGGGGCCGGTGCAGTAGACCACGAAGGCGACGCCGGCAGGGAATGCGGCGAGGTTGCGCTCGACGATTCGGCCGTGGGGCAGGTTGATGGCTCCGGGGACGTGGCCGGCGGCATAAGCTTCCGGGCTGCGGACATCCAGGATGACGTAATCGGGCTTGCCGGACTTCAGGTCCTCGTGGACATCCCAGCAGTCGGTTTCGAATTCGAGCAGTTTTTCGAAGTGTTCGAGGGCGGTCATGGGATTACTTTCGCACGCCTGGGCGGAAGGGGTCGAGAGGCAGAAATGCCAATATGCGCTAAAATACTGCCATGGCGCTCCGCGATCCGCGCAAGCTTGCCGCCATGGCGTATGACGGCATGGGCACATTCGAGCTGGGAATCGTTTCGGAGGTGTTCGGGCTGTCCCGGCCGGAGCTGAACGTCCCCTGGTATGAGTTCCGCGTGTTCTCCCTGGACCGCGCGCCGCTGCGG
>Ga0181538_10002371_pt1 | contig 19636 bp, 10 predicted proteins | sample PEATcosm2014_Bin_40_FD_119773 | JGI IMG/M metagenome (GOLD analysis project Ga0181538, IMG submission 119773) | Peatland microbial communities from MTU Mesocosm Facility, Houghton, MI, USA - PEATcosm2014_Bin23_30_metaG | ecosystem: Environmental > Terrestrial > Soil > Wetlands > Peat | place... | reverse complement strand
GCGGGTGAAGACGTGGAGTTGGGCATCTATCCGCTTGACATGGTTGGGCATGCACTGACGCTGACGGGCCTCACTTGGGATGATGCGAACAGCAACGGAGCATTCGATGGGCCCGACACCTTGATGCTCAACACCGTTGACCCGGCCAACCCGCTCGGAAACACACCGTTGATACTCACCCCGGGCAATCCCATGACGATCTCGGGCGGGCCTTACGACGGGTATTCCTTGGAAGTCGCCCTGGCGGAAAGTCCGGTTCCTGAGCCGGCGACAGCCAGCTTGCTACTGCTGGGTGCCGGTGTGCTTCTTGGCAGTCTGCGATTACGCCGCCGATCATCGTAAACTGTTTTTATTCGTTCCTGACTCGCTCGGTATCCACCGACGATAAAGCCGAACCAGAAAACTGGTTCGGCTTTTGTTTTGAACGTCAGACAATCTGCGGTTGCACCGTTTCCGGGTCCACGCCTAAATCCTTGATGGCCTTTTCGACAAGTTGATGCTCAATCAGTCCTTTTTCTGCCAGTGCAAAAAGCGTGGCGACGACTGTGGATTCCGCGTCAATTTCAAAAAATCGCCGGAGCCGCGCTCGTGTGTCGCTCCGGCCAAAACCATCCGTACCCAGTGTCATCAATCCGCCCGGCACCCACGGCGCGATTTGATCGGGCACCATGCGGATATTGTCGGACACGGAGACGAAGGGGCCTTGCTCTTTCGCCAGCAATGTTTCGATGTAGGATTTTTTTGGCGTGGCAGTCGGGTGCAGCATGTTCCAACGTCTGCAACGGAGCGCATCGGTGCGAAGTAGTTTGTAGCTGGTTGCGCTCCATACATCGGCGGATAAATCATAACGTTCGGCCAGAATTTCCTGCGCTTTGAGCGCCGAGTTGATAATTGAACCGCTGCCCAAAATATGGGCTTTGAGCTTTTTGCCTTCCGGGCCGGGTTTGAATTTATACAAGCCCTTCAAGATGCCGTCTTCGACGCCTGCCGGCATCGGCGGCATGGCATAGTTTTCGTTGTAGAGCGAGAGGTAATAAAAAATGTCCTCGCCATCGACATACATGCGGCACAATCCATCGGCGATAATCACGGCCAGTTCGTAGGCGAACGCCGGGTCGTAAGCCAGCAACGTCGGGATTGTGCTCGCGTGCAACAGGCTGTGGCCATCCTGATGTTGCAACCCTTCCCCGTTGAGAGTGGTGCGGCCCGCTGTCGCGCCGAGCAAAAAACCTTTGGCGCGAATGTCACCCGCGAGCCAGAACAGATCGCCAACACGTTGCGGGCCGAACATTGAATAATAAATGTAAAAAGGAATCATCGGCACGCCATGCGTGGCGTAACTCGTGCCTGCCGCGATAAACGATGCAAATGAACCGGCCTCGGTAATGCCTTCCTCGAGAATTTGTCCATCCTTCGCTTCGTGATAATAAAGAAGCGATTTGCTGTCCACCGGGTCATAAAGCTGGCCTTTGGGCGAGTAAATGCCGATGTCCTTGAACAACGCATCAAAGCCGAAGGTACGGGCCTCGTCGGGAATAATCGGGACGATTTGCCGGCCTACGGCCTTGTGCCGTAACAATACGCTCGCCAAGCGTACGAAAGCCATCGTCGTTGAGGCTTCCGTGGTTGAACCTTTGAAAAACTCGGTGAAGTAATCCAGCTTCGGCACGTCCAGCGGCGGTGCAGTCACCTTGCGTTCCGGCAGGAAGCCGCCAAGTGCCTTGCGCCGCTCAAACAAATACTTCATCTCCGGGCTTTCGGCGGGCGGACGATAAAACGGCGTCTCGGCAATCACGTCGTCGTTGATGGGAATGTTGAAGCGCTCGCGAAATTCACGAAGCTCCTTCTCATTCATCTTTTTTTGCTGATGCGAAATATTCTTGCCTTCGCCCGCTTCACCCAAGCCGTAGCCTTTCACCGTTTTTGCCAGAATCACCGTCGGTTGGCCTTTGTGTTCCACAGCCATTTTGTAAGCCGCATACATTTTACGGGCGTCATGTCCGCCGCGCAGGAGTTTGCGGATTTGGTCGTCGGTGAGGTGATTCACCAGTTCGAGCAGTTCGGGATATTTGCCGAAAAAATGCTTGCGCGTGTAGCTGCCCGGCTCGACGGAATACTTTTGGTAATCACCGTCCACCGCCTCTTCCATGCGCCTGAGCAACAAACCAGACTTGTCGTGCGCGAGCAAATCGTCCCAGTCGGTGCCCCAAATGACTTTGATGACGTTCCAGCCCGCGCCGCGGAACAGACCCTCAAGTTCCTGGATGATTTTGCCGTTGCCACGCACCGGGCCATCCAGCCGCTGCAAATTGCAGTTGATGACCCAAATCAGATTGTCGAGGCTCTCGCGCGCGCCGAGCGTGATGGCGCCGAGCGTCTCCGGTTCATCACATTCACCGTCGCCCAGAAACGCCCAGAGTTTTGGCTCATCCTTCCATTTCACCAGGCCACGTGCCTGTAAGTAGCGGTTGAAACGCGCCTGATAAAGCGACAAAATCGGGCCGAGCCCCATCGAAACCGTCGGGAATTGCCAGAACTCAGGCATCAAATACGGATGCGGATACGACGACAACCCGCCGCCCCCGGCAAGTTCCTGCCGGAAATTTTGCAGTTTCTGCTCGTCCAATCGGCCTTCGAGAAACGCGCGCGCATATATGCCTGGCGCAGCGTGGCCCTGGAAGTAAACAATGTCGCCGGGAAAATCTTCCGTGTGCCCGCGCAAAAAATGGTTGAACGCCACTTCGTAAAGCGTCGCCGCCGAGGCGTAAGTCGAAATGTGACCACCCACGTTGGTGGTGGAATTTGCCTTCACCACCATCGCCATCGCGTTCCAGCGGATGTAGCTCTTGATGCGGCGCTCGATATCGCGGTTGCCCGGAAACGGCGCCTGTTGTTCGGGCGGGATAGTGTTGACGTAAGGCGTGTTGAAACAGTGACCAGTGCCCTGTGCCAGGGCGCGCAACTTTTCGGTCAGCTTTTCCAACAACCGCGCCGTCCGCTCCGGCCCCTGGCTCTCCAACACCAGTTCAAAAACCGATTGCAGCGATTCCGACCATTTGTCGCCGTTGCCGGACGACGAAGTCGAGCGGGAACCGTAAATTTCTTTTGTCTGGATGCTCACTGTGTTACCCACTTATTTCTGTCGCGCAAAATGCGCGTAACAATAAAGCTCAACTTGGCCGCCAACGCCAGCGAAATCAGCTCAACTGCAAAATGAGATTTCTCGACCTGACGCTCCCCTCGCCCGCCGAAAACCTCGCATGCGACGAGGTGTTACTCGAGTGGTGCGAAGACGGCGCCGGTGAAGAAGTTCTTCGCTTTTGGGAATCGCCCCAATATTTTGTCGTTGTTGGCTATGCAAATAAAGTGGCATCCGAAGTCAACATGGCAGCTTGCGAGACAAATGGAATTCCCGTTTATCGCCGCTGTTCCGGCGGCGGCACCGTGGTGCAAGGTCCCGGTTGCCTTAGCTACTCCCTTGTTTTGAAAATTACGGAAGACGGTCCGCTTCGCAACATTACCTCGGCCAACCGGTTCATCATGGAACGTAATCGGGCGGCGATTGAATCGCTTTACCCCAAACCCAAGACGCAAGATCCGAGACCCGAAATCGTCGTTCACGGTCATACTGACCTTTGCCTCGACGATTTGAAATTTTCGGGCAACTCGCAACGGCGCCGCAAACATCTTCTGCTTTTCCATGGAACGTTTCTGCTGAACTTTGATATTACACTTCTGAGCAAAGTTTTGCGGATGCCAACTAAACAACCTGATTATCGCGAGAATCGTGCGCATGCCCATTTCCTGACGAACCTGTGTCTACCGGCGGAAAAGGTGAAAGTCACGCTGCTAAAGGCGTGGCAAGCCTACTTGCCATTGAAAAATCCGCCGATGGGGAAAATCGCCGTCCTGGCACGGGACAAATATGCCACCCCAAAGTGGAATCAGAAGTTCTGACAGCGGCACGCTTCAGAGTGCGATATAGATCACCTCATGACACCAATTTGCGTAGCGGTGAGGGCGATTTGCTTTTCTTTAGAATCTGCCCGTTACCTCAAAACAAGCCATTTTTCATGACTTTCCTAAGTTAAATTGACGTATCCTTCAGCGGTTGAAGGGCTTGGCTTTGCCAAGCCCACTTTGGTTTCTGTACGATTTTTTGGCACAAGAACGGCTTTGTGGACATCATCAAAACCGAAACAAAAGGTTCACAAGTGAAAAGCAAGGTTGATGCGAATAAAAATGGACATGGTTGTCTAGTAAGTGGACAAAGGCCGGAACTCTCACCATGGCCACGCCATCTGTCACAAGAAATCAGCAAGGCAGTGTTAGTCCTGATGGCAGCAGGCAGTTTGGCCATGTCAACGCAGGCGCAGAGCAACATCGTCTACGCCGCCGAGTACAATCAGCGAACCAACCTTTTTGGCACCATCAATTTAGTGAACGGCAATTTTACCAAAATTTCCACATTCGGCAGTGCGGTCGTTAACGACATCGCTTACTGCCCCACGAACGGGACGTTGTTTGCCATATCAAACTCCACAGCCTTGGTCACGTTCAACCAAACCAATGGCACGATGCTCAGGATTGCGCCCTTTAGCACAAATGGCATTGAATCCTTGGCCTTCAGGCCAAGCGACAGCGCGTTGTTCGGGGCTACGAGGAACCAGTTGTACACGATTAACATCGCCAATGGGGCTGCGACTTTGGTCGGGGCTTACGGCAACGTCCACAACTTGGGCAACACCGGACAGAACATCCGTTTTGCGCAAGACGGCAACCTTTATGTCAGCAATACCAGCACGAATACCGACATTTACCGGCTCAACACCACAAACGGCAGCGCGACTTGGATGGGAGAAGCCATCGGTTTCCCCTATCTGACCCTTGAGAACGGCGGCACGAATATGTATGGGGTCTACATCAATTTGGGATCTTCAACCAACCCGACCCCCGTGTTGGTGGATTTCAATCTCAGCAGTTTCGTTGTCGGCGGGACCAACGCCAATGGCAGCACTCACCAGATTACAATAAATCTGGTGGGCGCCGGCACCAACTTTCCAGCCAATTTCAACTTCTCGGGCAACAATTCTCAGGCAGTCACCAATCTCACGATCGCGGTTAGCGCAGTGGGCCCAGTAGCCCAGACCGTTTGTCCTGGTGATAGCGCGACCTTTAGTACGGTAGCCTCAGGGACTGGACCCTACAGCTATGCGTGGTTGAAAAATAATGTCGCCATCAGCGGCCAGACCAACAGCAGCCTGACCTTGAATAACGTGAACTCCGGTAACGCGGCAACCTACAGCGTGATTGTTAATGGGCTAATGGGCAGCGTGACCAACAGCGCGACGCTGACAGTGAATGTGCCGGTGACGGTGACCGTGCCGCCCGTCAATCAGACGACCCTGGTCGGCAGCAATGTGACCTTCGGCGTGACGGCGACCGGGACGGGCCTGAGCTATCAATGGCTGTTCGGCAGTTCGGTGATTGGAACCGGCAGCAGTCTGACCTTGAATAACGTGACCACCAGCCAAGCGGGGGTTTATACCGTGATCGTGAGTGGGCCCTGCAGCAGCGTTACCAACAGCGCGACGCTGACAGTGAATGTGCCGGTGACGGTGACCGTGCCGCCTGTTAATCAAACGACGGTGGTGGGCGGCAATGTGACCTTCAGCGTGACCGCAACCGGGACGGGTTTGAGCTATCAATGGTTGTTCGGCGGTTCGGTGCTTGGTACCAGCAGCAGTCTGACCTTGAACAACGTGACGACCGGCCAGGCCGGGGTTTACACTGTGATTGTGAGCGGGGCCGGCACACCCGTGACCAACAGCGCAACGTTGACAGTGAACGTGCCGGTCACGGTGACCGTGCCGCCCGTCAATCAGACGACCTTGGTGGGCAGCAATGTAACCTTCAGCGTGACGGCCACTGGGACGGGTTTGAGCTACCAATGGCTGTTCGGCGGTTCGGTGATTGGAACCAGCAGCAGCCTAACCTTGAATAGCGTAACAGCGGATCAGGCGGGAATTTACACGGTGATCGTGAGCGGGGCCGGCACTCCGGTGACCAACAGTGCAACGTTGACAGTAAACGTGCCGGTGACAGTAACCGTGCCGCCCGTCAATCAGACGGCGCTGGTGGGCAGCAACGTGACCTTCAGCGTGACGGCAACCGGAACGGGTTTGAGCTACCAATGGTTGTTCGGCGGTTCGGTGATTGGAACCAGCAGCAGTCTGACATTGAATAACGTGACAACGGATCAGGCGGGAATTTACACGGTGATCGTGAGCGGGGCCGGCACTCCGGTGACCAACAGTGCGACCTTGACAGTAAACGTGCCGGTCACGGTGACCGTGGCGCCGGTGAGCCAGACGACGCTCGTAGGCAGCAATGTAACCTTCAGCGTGACGGCCACTGGGACGAGTTTGAGCTATCAATGGTTGTTCGGCGGTTCGGTGATTGGAACCAGTAGCAGCCTAACCTTGAATAACGTGACAGCGGATCAAGCGGGAATTTACACGGTGATCGTGAGCGGGGCCGGCACTCCGGTAACCAATAGTGCAACGTTGACAGTAAACGTGCCGGTGACAGTAACCGTGCCGCCCGTCAACCAGACGACGCTCGTAGGCAGCAACGTGACCTTCAGCGTAACAGCAACCGGAACAGGTTTGAATTATCAATGGCTCTTCGGCGGTTCGGTGATTGGAACCGACAGCAGTCTGACGTTGAACAATGTGACCACCGGCCAGGCCGGGATTTATACGGTTATTGTGAGCGGGGCCGGCACTCCCGTGACCAACAGCGCGACCTTGACAGTAAACTTGCCGGTGACAGTAACCGTGCCTCCGGTGAGCCAGACGACGCTGGTGGGCAGCAATGTAACCTTCAGCGTGACGGCCACTGGAACGGGTTTGAGTTATCAATGGTTTTTCGGCGGTTCGGTGCTTGGAACCAGCAGCAGCCTGACCTTGAACAACGTGACCACCGGCCAGGCCGGGATTTATACGGTTATTGTGAGCGGAGCCGGCACTCCCGCGACCAACAGCGCCATGCTGACGGTTGACTTACCGGTGTCGGCGAGCTCCCTCAGCAATCTGGTGTGTTGTCAGGGTGACAATGCGGCGTTCAGCACGGTGGCTATGGGGACCGGACCGTTCAGTTACGTTTGGCTGAAAAATGGAGGCGTCCTCTCCGGCCAAACCGGCAACAATTTGACCTTGAACAATGTGACCACCAATGATGCGGCCGCCTACACCGTAATTGTGTGTGGGGCGTGCGGCAGCGCCACCAACAGTGCCACCCTGACAGTCAATATCCCCGTGCCGCCTACGCTTTCAATCGTTTGCCAGGGAGATGGAAGTGTAAAAGTATGCGCGTCGGGTGGTGTCTCCGGTCAAAAGTTTGTGCTTCTGTCTTCAACTGACCTGATCAACTGGTCCACCATTAGCACAAACGCGGCTGACTCAAGCGGGGTAACTACGTTCATTGACTCGGATGCTATGAACTATCCTCACTGCTTTTACCGAACCGTAACACCGTAATAAATTCTGGTGGGGATGCGCGGAACGCGTGTCCGAAATGGGAAGTAGAACTTCTACCGAACGCCCCAGCGAGGCATCCCTTCTCACAATCTCTTTGCCAATTCTGCCTGGCTCTTCGCTAAGATGTCCTTGTGCAGCGAATTGCCATGCGCATCCATCGTGACGACGGCAGGGAAATCCTGCACTTCAAATTCCCAGATCGCTTCCGGCGCGCCGAATTTTTCCATCATGTAAACATTGCGCACTCCTTTGATGCACTCGGCCAGCACCTGCGCCGCGCCGCCGACCGCGTGCAAATACACGCAACCGTATTCCTTGCAAGCCCTCAGCGTCTTGTCGCCCATGCCACCCTTGCCGATGACGCCGCGGATGCCAAAGTCCTTGATGATTTGCGCCTGATACGGTTCTTCGCGGATGGAAGTCGTCGGGCCGGCAGCGGTGGCCTTCCAGGAACCGTCGTCCTGTTTCATCACCACCGGGCCGCAATGATAAAGAATCCCGTCGCGCAGGTTAACGCCAGCCGGCAGCCTGCCGCCCTCGTGTAGATATTTGTGGACCGCGTCGCGCCCGGTGAACACGATGCCGGAAATCAACACCTCGTCGCCAACCTTCAGCATCCGAATCTTTTCTTCGGTGAAGGGGAATGAAAGTTTAATCATGGCATTCGCCTTTCGCACTTAGTAAAGCCACTTCCCAATTTTCCCATCCGTATCCAGCGTCACGCCGTGACGCCGATAAGCCCAGCACATGTAGCTGATGCTGACGAAATAGGACGCGGGCAGGCGGTTGGCCGCGCAAATCTTCACGCCCAACAAAGTTGTTTTGCCGCCAAATCCCATCGGACCGATGCCGAGTTCGTTCGCCGTTTTCAAAATGTCCTGCTCCAGCTTGTCCAACTCGGGGTTCGGGTTCCGGTCGGGAATCAGCCGCAAGAACTGCGTCTTGCTCATCTCGTAGCCGGTCGCACGGTCGCCGCCGATGCAGACGCCGAGGATGCCCGGTCCGCAGCCCTTGCCCTGCGCCTGCAACACTGCGTCCAGAATCGCCTTGCGGCAGCCGTCGAGATCGCGGTTCGCGTTGAGCTTCTCGCTCGGCAACGAGTATTGCGCGCCAACGTTTTCGCAGCCGCCACCCTTGAGCACAAGCCGCACGCTTACCTCCGGCGAGCGATGCTGATGAAAATGAAAAGCGGGCGCACCCGGCCCGACGTTCGTGCCGTCGTTTTTTCCGGTGAGCGAATCTACGGAGTTTTGCCGGAGATAACCCTTCTTCGTCGCCAGCTTCACGGCCGCTTTCGCTATTTCTTCAAACGCGATCTGGTCGAAGCCGACCGGACAATCCACATAAAACAGGATGCTACCGGTGTCCTGGCAAATCGGCTGCGATTTTTGTTTGGCGAGCTCAACATTGCGCTCAATTATTTTCAATGCGTTCCGGGCAATCGTGCCCTTCTTCTCCTGTTCCAACGAATCAAGAATCGCCTTTTGCACGTCGTCGGGTATTTCCGCCGAGGTGCGCCGGATCAATTCGAGCAGTGAATTTTGCAGTTCGCTCATAAACTTCATTCAGCGTAAGCGTTGATTTGTGCGGAGTCAATTTGTAGCGTCGAGCCTGTGGCTTGATCGAATCAGCACAACGCTTTCCAGGCACAAACGCAGGCTTGACGGAAACGTCAAACCGGATTCCATTGCCTCATGCGCGCCATGCTCTTCGAAACGCCGCGGCAACCGCTGCGGGCCGTTGACATACCTACACCAGAACCCCAAGCGACACAGGTTTTGGTGAAAGTGTCCGCCTGCGCCGTCTGCCGCACGGATTTGCACGTCGTGGACGGCGAACTTCCCAATCCAAAACTTCCGCTCGTGCCCGGACACGAAATTGTTGGTGTCATTGTCGAAAAAGGCAAAGATGTTCGACGATTCAAAGCCGGCGACCGCGTGGGGATTCCGTGGCTGGGCTGGACTTGCGGCGGATGCGAGTTTTGCCGCGGCGGGCGCGAGAATCTTTGCGATCGCGCGCGGTTCACCGGCTATACGCTGGACGGCGGCTACGGAGAATTTGCCGTCGCGGATGAACGATTTTGTTTTCCAATTCCCCAAAACTATTCCGATGCCGAGGCCGCTCCCCTGCTCTGCGCCGGATTGATCGGGTACCGCTCGCTCGTCAAAACGGGTAGCGCCAAGCGGCTCGGCATCTATGGTTTTGGCGCAGCGGCGCACATCGTCGCGCAGGTGGCAAAATTTCAAGGCCGCGAGATTTTCGCCTTCACCCGGCGCGGCGATTCAGAAGCACAGGAGTTCGCCAAATCATTCGGCGCAGTTTGGGCGGGAGATTCCGAAACTTTGCCGCCGGAAAAATTGGATGCCGCCATTATCTTCGCGCCGGTCGGCTCGCTTGTGCCACTCGCGCTACGGGCTGTTGCGAAAGGCGGCACGGTCGTCTGCGGCGGTATTCACATGAGCGATATTCCGTCGTTCCCATATGATTTGCTCTGGCAGGAACGGACGCTTTGTTCTGTGGCCAATCTTACGCGCCATGATGGCGAGGAATTCTTCGCCCTGGCGCCCAAGGTGCCGGTGCGGACGACGGTCCAAACGTTTCCGCTTGAGGAGGTCAACGCGGTATTGAGCCGGTTGCGCAACGGCCAAATCCACGGCGCCGCCGTGCTGATGCCGTGACGTGAAGTGCCAGCGCGCGCCGCCGGAGACTCGACGCTATGACAAAGCTGGTTTAACGTCGCACCATGAAATGCGACATCCGCGTCGCTGCTCCGCCGCCGAAACCGCTGATGGTTTTCGACGGCGACTGCAATTTCTGCACGCTTTGGATTCGTCGCTGGCAGCAAATGACAGGCGATGCCGTGGATTACCTGCCCGCACAAGACCCGCGCATCGCCACGCAATTTCCCGAAATCCCCCGCGAACAATTCGACACGGCCGTCCAACTCATTGAGACCGATGGCTCGATTTATTCCGGCGCAGAAGCAGTGTTTCGCACGCTGGCGCACAATCCCCAGCGGCAATGGCCGCACCGTTTTTACGAAAGGTCTGTTCCTTTTGCCGATCTCACCGAATGGGCTTACGGCCTTGTCGCCGATAACCGGACGTTGTTCTCATTGCTGACGCGATGGTTTTGGGGACGGCACGTCGAACAGCCGGCTTGCTTTCTCACACGCTGGGTTTTTCTGCGAGCTCTGGCCGTGATTTACCTCATCGCCTTCTTCTCATTGTGGACGCAAATCAGCGGGCTCATTGGCCACGATGGTATTTTGCCGACCGACCGATTCATAGCGGCGGTGCAACAACAATGCGACACACAGGGAATTGGCATGGAACGATACCACCTCCTGCCAACGTTGTGCTGGCTCAACGCCTCCGACGGTTTCCTCCATTTCCAATGCGCGGCGGGCGCCGTGCTGGCCGCCTGCTTGATTGCCGGCATTGCGCCCATGCCGTGTCTTGTTTTGCTGTGGCTGCTGTATCTCTCGCTTGTGACGGTTGGACGTGATTTTCTCGGCTTTCAATGGGACAACCTTTTGCTCGAAGCCGGTTTTCTCGCCATCTTCTTTGCGCCGTTGCAACTCTGGCCACGACCTTCACGGGAAGCGCCTCCTTCCCGACTTATTTTGTGGCTGCTGAGGCTGTTGCTCTTCAAGCTCATGTTCTCGTCCGGTTGCGTGAAGCTGTTGAGCGGCGATCCGAACTGGCGCAATCTCACCGCGCTCACGTTTCATTATCAAACCCAACCCCTGCCGACTTGGATTGCCTGGTATGCCAATCAACTGCCGCTGTGGTTTCAAAAAGCGTCATGTCTCGCGATGTTCGGCATCGAACTGGGCGCGCCGTTCCTGATTTTCGCTCCGCGCAGATTGCGGTTTTGCGGCGGCGCGGCCATCGTGTTTCTCCAAATTTTAATTCTGCTCACCGGCAACTACACGTTCTTCAACCTGTTGACGCTGGCCTTGTGCCTTTTGTTGTTCGATGATTTCGCGTTGGGAAAGCTGGTACCGCGTAGATTTCTTGGCGCTTTCAAAGGAAGCATCTATCTGCATGGAGCGCCGGTCTCCGACCCGGCGTGTGCCACCGGAAATAAACTTCGTGCCGGACCGGAGGTCGGCGCTCCCAACCATCCACGCCGCTGGCTCCCTGTCGTCACCGTCCCGCTCGCCGGCGTCGTGATTGTCCTTTCGCTTTTCCAAATGGGACTGATGTACCACGTGCGGCCCGTCTGGTTGTTCCCGGTAGCGGTCGCGGATGAATGGCTTGCGCCCTTTCGCAGCTTCAACGGCTACGGCCTGTTCGCCGTGATGACCACCGACCGTCGCGAAATCATTATCGAAGGTAGCAACGACGGCGTGAACTGGTTGCCTTACGAATTCAAATACAAACCCGGCGACGTGAATCAGCGGCCCGCATTTATCGCCCCACACCAGCCACGTTTGGACTGGCAGATGTGGTTCGCCGCGCTGGGTAATTACCAGCAAAACCCTTGGTTCGCGAATTTCTGTGAGCGGTTGCTGCAAGGGTCACCGGAAGTTCTCGGTTTGCTCGACAAAAACCCCTTCCCGAATCATCCGCCGCGCTACATTCGCGCCGAGTTCTACGATTACCATTTCACTTGTCCAGCCGAACGCCGCGCCATGGGCATTCGCTCCGACGTGAGTGTCGGGGCTTCGTCCCCACAAGCGGGTGCCTGGTGGAAGCGCGAATTCATCGGGGAATACTTGCCGCCGATTTCACTTCCTGAATAGACTCTGGCCGTAAAACTCATGAGCGAGACATCCGAATCCCGCGCGCCCGACTGGTTTACGCCCCTGCGCTTCGGAATCCTGCTGGCGCTCCTGATTTTCGTCGCGTTCCCGCAAGTCCTGCTCGGACTGCAAACGTTTGTTGTGCGCGACTACGGGTTCTTCGCCTATCCCCTCGCCCACTTTCAGCGAGGGTGTTTCCGGTGCGGCGAATTGCCCTTCTGGAACCCCTACAACAACTGCGGCGTGCCTTTTCTCGCGCAATGGAACACGATGTCGCTCTACCCGCCCTCGCTGATTTATCTGTTGCTGCCATTGACATGGTCACTGGGCTTTTTCTGCCTGCTGCACTTGTGGTTCGCCGGGTTCGGCATGTTTTTCCTCGCACGCCGTTGGACAGGAAACAATTTCGCGGCGGCCTTTGCGGGTGTGGCCTTTTCGTTCAACGGGCTGTCGCTCAACCTTCTTATGTGGCCAAGTCACATGGCCACGTTCAGTTGGATGCCGTGGGTCGTGCTCACGGTCGAACTGGCCTGGCGCGGCGGCGGACAAAAAATCATCCTGGCTGCGCTGGTGGGCGCCATGCAAATGCTTGCCGGCGGACCCGAAATCATTTTGCTCACCTGGTTTTTGCTGCTTGCGCTCTGGATCCAACAAGTCATCCGGGGCGAATCTCCACGCGGCCCGATGTGCTGGCGTTTCCCGCTGGTGGTGTTCCTGGTGATGGCGCTGACGGCCGCACAACTGCTGCCGTTTCTCGACCTCTCCGCCCATTCGCAACGCAGTGTCGGTTACGCAGACACGCGCTGGTCCATGCCCGGCTGGGGCTGGATGAGTTTTCTCGTGCCAATGGTGCATGGCAGCACCCGGACGGAAGGCGTTTTTTTCCAATACGGTCAATCGTGGACGTCATCCTATTACCTCGGCATCGGCGCGCTCTGGTTGGCGCTGCTCGCACTTTGGACAGTGCGCGAGCGCCGCGTTTGGCTGCTGGGCGGAGCAACGGTTATCGCCCTGTTTTTTGCTCTTGGCGAGAACACGTTTGTCTATCCCGCCGTGCGCAACATGATTCCGCAACTCAGCTTTGTGACTTATCCGGTCAAGTATGTCACGCTCGTGGCGTTTCTGACGCCGTTGCTCGCGGCGTTTGCCATCGCTCAACTGCAAGGTTTGCGAAGCGAAGACAAAATGAATTTTAAGAAACGCCTGATTCTTGTCGGCGTAGTTTTGTTCGCGCTCCTTGCGGGAATTCTTTTTTGGGCGTGGCGCTTCCCGTTCCCGACGGATGAAGTTCACGCGACGTTGCTCAATGGGCTGTTGCGCGCAGTCTTTCTGCTGGTGACCGGGTGGCTGTTACTCGTCTTGACAAGGGAAACCCGACCGGGATTGCGCCGCATCGCGCCATTGCTCTTGATTGTGGTCGCGTGGCTCGACGTCTTCACGCATGAACCGCCACAAAACCCGACCGTGCCGCCAAGCGTCTATGAACTGAATCTGGCGCGCGCCGATTTGAACATGAACCCACAGCCCGAACTGGGCGGTTCGCGCGCCATGATCACCACAAAGGCGTACATGGACTTCATTCATTTCCCGCTCAGCGATCCGAAAAATAATTATCTGGCCAAGCGGGCCGGCTATTGCGCCAACGTCAACCTGCTCGACGCCGTGCCGAAGGTGGACGGTTTCTTTTCGCTCACGCCGCGGGAAAGCGATGATTCAAATTCGCTGCTTTACGGCACTACAAATGAATTCCCGCGACTCGAAGATTTTATGGGCGTCTCGCAAATCACCGCGCCGGATGCATTTTACCACTGGCAACCGCGAAAAACTTTCCGGCCGCTCGTGACCGCCGGTCAAAAGCCGGTTTTTCTCGACGACGCGAACACGTTGCGCGCGTTGACCCAGCCGGAATTCGACGGAAACAAGGTGGTTTTCCTGCCGCTGGAAGCAAAAGCGTTCGTGACGGTCACAAATCAAACGGCCGCCAGCCTGCTCAAATCGCATTTTGGGACTCAGAACGTGGACATCGAAATCGAAGCCGGCGCGCCGTCACTCGTCGTCGTGGCGCAGACCTGGTATCACAACTGGCGCGCGGAAGTGGACGGCAAACCGGCGCCTTTGCTGCGGGCGAACCATGCGTTTCAGGCAATTGAAATTCCGGAGGGGCGGCATCGTGTGCAACTGATTTACCGGGACCGCGCGTTTGAAATTGGCGCGGTCGTTTCGCTGCTGGCCGTGTTCGCGTGCCTCCTTTGCGTGGTGGCTTCGTCCCGACAGAAAACAACACCCGGCTAGTTACCCGGCGGTCATTGCGACACTGAACTGGATTGAAAAGACGCGACGCAGCGCCAGGAGGCAGAGAATCTCACGAGCTTAGTTCTGCCCACTCGCCGGAGTGAAAAACGCCGAGATGCGATTCTCATGGAAATAATATGGCTTGTACGCATCACAAACCGGCGACGATCTCTCCTGCATCGAAATATTAGTAACATCACCCACGACTCGAATGCAGCCTTGTGGTGCTTGGGGGATCGACAGCCAACTCAGCCAGCAAATCAAACCGGTGACTATCAAGAGAACCGGCCAAATAGTTCTTGCTGCTTTCATAAAATCAAATCCCACAATGTCGCCTGACGATCCAAAGCTATCTGCCACAGCGTAGCTCAGCAAGTGCGAAGATGGGAACCACCGCCAGCCATCTTTGCTCCAAAGCCACGACCGGACACGTCGCCCGTCTTCCGCTGTAACTCTGCTACAGAGGATGGAGCAGCTGGCTCATACTTGCAATCTGGAATTCCAAACTTCAAGGCTCAACCGAAAACTGACCTGTCCGCCGAACCATGGCGAAGGCGGAAGGGTCAGTGGCAAGACCGCTCACGATGCCGTTTATCGGAGTTGGAGCCAGCGCGATGTTATGTCGCCTGCTCACTTGGTCTGCAGGGGGATCAAATGCGGCCCCTGGTTGGTCTGCCAGGGGGACAAATGTGGCACTTGGAGCCTTCGCACTTCCTGCTGCAACTTCGCGGTGGACTGCTCTAATTAACGCACTTGCTGTTCCAATGCGCTTGTCCGAGCAATGACCCCCTCAAGCTGCTCCTGGGTTTGCTGTAACTCCGTACGAAGCGCCGCCAAATCGCCTGCCGGTTTTGGCGAACTGCTGCTGGAGTCTGCTACGCAGAGCGAGGCGACTGCAACAATGCTGGCAACTATAAGGATAGCAATCTTCATTTTCATAATGTGAACCTCAGTTTAGCGGCCTAACGCCAAAGCTCAGGTCCAGCCGCCGCAGACTGCGCCTTGATGAAGCCGGGGAGCAGCGAACCTCCCACATCGTCGAAAACTGCAGGCGCAGCGGCTGCCGGCCGGGGCGATTCGTCAGGCCACCTGTCTCTCATCTGGCCGTTTACTTGACAAATAATTTCTAGCGGTCTTCCAAATCATGAAGCCAGAAATTGCAACCAGCGCAAGGCTGACCAACGCCCCGAATATTTTAAGCACCATTCCAGCGTCTTGAAAGCTGGCCCCAAACAATACCTTAACCGCCCAAACCGCCAACGCACTGCCGAGGGTGACAGGGGAAAATGCTGCCACCAAAGCGCACCCATCAAACCAGGAAAGCCGTGATTGCTGACGTGAACCCACCAAATCAACAGCGATGGCAAAGCAAATCGCGGGAGTCATCATCAATATCAGCATCCAAAATACAGGTGTTGCAGACCAATCGTCTTTGAAAGCACTGGTCGCATAACACGCAACAAACCAAGCAGCCGAACAAATGAGTAGCGCAATCGAAAGCGCTGCCGGGAAAACGCGGCGGTGAATGACGTTGTGTATTGTGTTCATAAAAGTTTTTGACAACGCCGACCGTAAATACTCATGCGCGAAGTGGTCTGCCGATCCAAAGCTGAGCGACGGCCACCGGCGGCCACCTCAGCGATGCAACGACGATAATCAAATTTCATCGCCCGGTCAAAACTCAAGGGGCCGTGGCTTGCTTCAGGTGAACAAGGCGCTTCGCGCGTTTCATAATTGAAACAGAGGACTTGGATGCCGTGCGCATCCTCGGCCTGGGGCCTTTCCCCCTGCCAGACAGGTAAACTGATCCCGCCTGTAAATGTCACGGTCCTATCTGGAATCTGTAGAATCGGGCTGGTCCGGTGGAGTTGGTATCCGTCACGACGAAAGGAATAGGCGGCGAATTAGTAATGAATAACGTCTGCCAATCCACCAGGTTGGTCGAAGTCCACAAGGTGTAATCGGGTCCCTGCGGCCCGTTGACAATCATGCTGACTTGCCCCTGGGAAAGATTGAGTGAACCTATCACGGGGTTGGTGATGGCGTTGACCACCACATTGAAGCGGTTGGATGCACTTAAATTCGGCGAGCCGCTATCGGTGACCTGAATTTGAACCACATTGGTCGTATTGGCCTGGCTGACGAGCGGACGCCAACTGAAAATTCCGCTGGAGGAATTGAGCGTCGCGTTGGCCGGGAATGTATTTGCAGGACTAAACGTCAATGTCTGGACCGGCAAATCTGAATCGCTGGCTGTGTTGGTCACCAGCAATGTCACACCCGCATTGACCGTTTGATTGGGCACGGCTCCGATAGTCGGCGGCGTGTTGCCCCGTCCCACAAACGTTACAACACTCATGGCCGGCACATCGTAGGTAAATGAGGAATTGGTGACATTCACTGGTGTTTGCGGGGCAAGTGAAAGTGTGGCTGAAGTAATCCATGGCGTCACGGAAGCCGCGGTAAAATTGGTCAGGTTGAAAGTTTGAATCACATCGGTTGCGGCATTGGTATTGACGACGACAATCGCAAATGCGGTTGATGCTGAATCTTTGTAGGCACTGATCAAGGCTGATACTTGAGTCGAAGTTGCATTGATGCGATAGAAATTCGGACGAACAAACCGGCTGTATTGTCCAAACGTGAACAGACGTTTGGTGGGAGCGGCGCTGGTATCCAGCAGTCCTTGATTTCCCGTGGCGTAGCTGGCGGCAACCAGCCACCAATAATGGTAGGCGTTTGCCTGGGCTTGAGTCATGTAAAGGTAAATCCGTTGCGCATAATAAACGCCATTGGCGATGCTGCTGTCGCTGCCGGAAAGCAGGGACACTTCTGTTTCCCATAGCGCTTTTCCCGAAGTTGATAGTGCTGCCGGGGTTGTTTGATCTCCAACCGAATTGTCACCAACGTAATCGTGATTGGCGATAATTCCCACCTCCGCCGCCGCGTTTGGATCGGCCAATGTGGGCGTATAAAGAGCGGTGTCGCCCGACCAGCTCTCACTCTCCGGGATGATAATTTTGGTCGAACTCAAACCCAGAGCTGCCAGCGCACTGTAAAGGTTGGTGACAAAATCATGAATCTGCGCCCCCGTCCACTGGCACGCTTCATAACTATTAACGCTTGCATCCGGCTCATTTTGGACGGAGATAGCATAGAAGTTGGTGATATTGTAATTAGTTCTCATACTGGCAACATAGTTGGCAAGCTGGCTGGCATAATTCAAATTGGTAATGTTATTGCCACTGCCGAGAAAAGTTCCGCCGTATATCGAATTGGTGATTGGCAAACTATCATAAATGTCGTTGGTGCTTTTGAACCCGACCGCCGGCGTCCATGGCGTACTCCAAACCCTTGCGCCACGGCCTTGAGCCAACTGCATAATACTTGTCTCAGCGGTGGTCAGCGTCTCGCTGGCTGAAGTCGTATTGCCATAAATGATGTGATTGCGCAGCAAAGACAGACCAGCGCCGTTATAGGTGCCGGACTGATAACTGATATTGTTATTCGTGGAGAAAAGCAGGTCGGCCTCGGGTGTCGTCCAACTGCCGTTCCAGGCTGACGAAGCGCCGAACCCATCAATCCGTTGATGCACATTATTCCAATCCACCGTAGAAGCGCCACTGATTGGCGGATTGGTGACCGGGGTGCCACCAGTAAGTTGGACGTTATCCACATACATTTTTGAAGTTCCAGTCAAAGCGTTGCCATACGTTTCCAATTGAATCATTATCCCGTAAATACTGGAGCTTATATTCACCGGCACCGAAAAATATACCCAGTTTGTGTTATTGGCCGGCACGGAATAGTAGCCGCCAATCTGCGTTTGCGGATAGGCGCCACCGGTAGTCGTATCCAAATAGAAAGCAATCGAGCCGAACGAAAGGGTGCTGGCATTGGTTGGGGAACCGGGGTCGAAACGGATGTAACAGGAAAAATTGGTGATTTGCGCTCCGTTCAACGACGGATTGTAGTCACCGGTCCATACAACACTTTGCTGATTTGCGCCGGTGAAAGTGCTGGTAATTAACAAGGAGCCCGAATTCGGATTGTTGCTTACATCGCTGGAATTCCACTGATTCGTGATGTATTGATCAACCCCGCTGTTCCAAACCCGCCAAACCGGAGGATTGGCGGAAGCAGACGTATCAAAAGTGTAATTCGTAAGTATGACAGTTTGGGTCTGGCCCGACACACTGAATATCGCCAGCAGCACGAGCCATAAAAGTCCTGGAACATATTGTAGAATTATGGATTTTTTCATGGATTGATACGGCTGAACCTTTGTTACAACTGGTCTTCCATTCCTGGCGATCACGGATTTGACAACTCTAATCGTTTTTGTTGGAAAATCAACCGACTTTTGCCGACATTCAGAATCCCATCAAACCGCCAAGGCGGATTTCTCCGGCCCCGGCGGATTTTAGCCGGACAGGAAGGCCTGATTTTATGGATTTTTCCCTGATAGCAACTGTGTGCTTGTTCGTTTGGACAAATGGCTGTGATTCTCGCCCTTGTGACGAGAATAAGTGCGCGTTTAATCGTCATCGGATTCCCTTTGTTGTCATGGTCATAAATACTCACGCGCGGTGCCTCCTAACGATCCAAAGTTGGGCCACGTTTACTGGCGGCCAGGCTCCGAATGCAATAACGACATCCAATCTTCATTGTTCAATGCACAACTGAAGGGGCAGTGGCCGTTGGCTATGGCGCGGTATTTGGCGACCTGCTTGCCCTGGCGGTTATGCGCTGGATGAACGCCGTCTTCCCTTTCGTGTAGGCGACGCGGTCGTTCGGGTGAGTGGCAACCAAGTCAGTCTTGAGTTGTGCGTATTTTTGGGCGGTCTGCGGGTGGGCAATAAGGTAGTCGCGGAAGAGCAGCCGGTCCCAATGCTCCCGAAACGCGCTCCGGCGAGTGACCATGTGGATGTGGTGGGTGCGCCTGCCGCGCTGGTCGCGCCGGATGAAGAACGCATACCACGGCGGAACATCGTCGCCGAAGCTCGGACGCCAGAAATAGTCATAGCCCTGCGCCTCCAGAATGGGCGCAATC
>Ga0181538_10002370_pt1 | contig 19636 bp, 18 predicted proteins | sample PEATcosm2014_Bin_40_FD_119773 | JGI IMG/M metagenome (GOLD analysis project Ga0181538, IMG submission 119773) | Peatland microbial communities from MTU Mesocosm Facility, Houghton, MI, USA - PEATcosm2014_Bin23_30_metaG | ecosystem: Environmental > Terrestrial > Soil > Wetlands > Peat | place... | reverse complement strand
TCGGCCTTGCCATCACGCTGATTTCCGCGGCGGTTCTGAGAAGAAAGCCGCAGGCGCAACCGGCACAAGCGCCCTTGCCGGCATCCCATTGAAACTGTTCCAGCGAATCCGCTGCTTCTTCTCTTAGCGCCGGCGTTAACGAACGAGCTGCGGATACGGTGATTCTGTCCGATTTGTCGGCGACCCGGAGACAATCCTGAAATTCACAAATTAAGCAGCCGCGTCTTGGTTAATGCCGAAACTGCCGACCAATCGCCACGTAGGCCATCTCTGTCTTGAGCCCATTTCAATCTGCACTAGTGGTAGATTAATTGTCTAGACGCGCGGAAGAATGCGAGCAACGAGACTCGGAAATCCAAATTGGAAGTTCCTGCTTCATGAAGGTGAGAGATTTTTGACTTAAGAACCTCAAGGACCTTTGCGCCATGCTGACTATTAGGAAAATCCTATTGCCGGTTGATGTCCCAATTGTCTCGCTAGGTATTTTTCATCAGGCAGCGACACTCGCGCGGCATTTCCACTCCGAGATGGTGATGCTCCACGTGGGGACACCCCAGAGCCAAGCCGCAGGTGTACCGCAGGACACCTCCCAATCAACCGGCTGGAACTTGCATACGGAGATTATCAAGGAGGCCCGGAGGCAGCAGGACAAGGCTCTCGAAGAGGAGCTTCGAGGGCTTACGATTCGAAGTGTGTTGAGTGGAGGGGACCCGGGTTGGGCAATTGTGAACACGTCTGAAGAGGAAAAAGCCGACCTGATCATGATGCCTTCGTACGGTTCCACATTCGAGCAGTTTCTTCTGGGATCCGTGGCGGCAAAAGTGTTAACCAGGGCCGAATGCCCGGTTTGGACTGGTGCGCACGCGAAGGGAGCGCCAGTCCGGAAGTTTGCGGTCCACAATATCTTATGCGCGGTGGATTTGGGCCCGCGGAGTAAGGATGTTTTGTTGTGGGCCGCCCCGCTGGCCGCCGAATTTGGCGCGCGCCTCACGCTCGCTTACATTACTGCCAGTGTGGAATTTTGGGGACCCGGTGGCCTTTACGTCGATCAAAAATGGAAAACGGCGCTCGTTGAAGACGCTTCCCAGCGTATGGCAAGGCTCCAACAAGAGACAGGTATCAAGGGGGAAGTATTCATCGGCAGCGGTGATGTGCCAAAGGGGTTGAGTCAAGCTGCGGCAGAGACCAAGGCCGATTTGCTGGTTACCGGGTGCTACCCCTACGGCACTCACTTGCGGACTCATGGATACGCAATCATTTGTGCCGTGCCGATTCCCATCCTGAACATTTGAGCATTGGCCCTTGCGCCGCAACTATCGCTGATCCGGGGGAAGCAAGGTGTCCGGAAACTGGACATGGGGCTGCAAGCGAGCGGCTGGCAAAGCTTGGACGGAATTAAAGACAATCTCTTAGCGCTTCAAGGATTTCATGGCGGCCGCTGACACGAATCTTACGGCGACGCCTTTCTGACCTTTGCCGAGTTCTTCGACCCTGGTGACCTTTCCAAGGTACTCATAATTCTGCGGGACATTCGCCGAGTAAGGCACAGCTACAGACAAGCGCATCCCCTCGTAGTACACCTCGCGCTGCGTGACAAAATAGACGCCGCCCTGAGAAACATCTTTCGTCGTTCCCAGTTCCTCAAACGACCCATCTTTCCGATCCAATGGACGGACGCGCAGCGACTGCTTCATGCGCACGCGCCGGCTCCGGCGGTGCTCAATCTGGCTAATGTTGTCCATAAACTTATCTGAGCATAGATTCTCAGGATTGGTACAGGCCTTGTGTTGAATCTGACATGGCGAGTCCGAATCTTGCTGGACTGCTGGGAAGCGCGGACCAGGAAAATGGAAAAAGCATGGTTCCGAGCGCATAGCGCCGCACTTCGCAGCGATCCACATACCTGGCATTGACAAGCCGAAACTGTACATTTAGTATTCGCTGCCAAGTCGGTATTTGTTCGGACAAGAAAATTCAAGGGGGCACTTTATGACGACCGCAACTCGTTTGCGATATCTTCGGTTTGCGCTCATTCTGGTCGGCTTGATTTTTATCTTTGGCGTTTATCCTCTTATGATGGCTCTCTGGCCGTCAGGCTGGCGATGGAGTCCGAACCAAGCCCAATATGAACAGATGATCCTGGGAGTTTACGCGACACTGGGCGTTTTCCTCCTGATCGCTTCCCGCAATCCTTTGCGTCACCTTAGCCTGATTTGGTTTACGGTCTTTTCGAGCGTGGTGCACGCTGGAATCATGACCGTCCAGGCTTTGAGCATGCCTTCGGAGCATGGCCACTTGTTCGGAGATGTGCCGGCGTTGTTCTTTGTGGCCGCGTTGCTGGCATTTTTGACGCCTCGCGGCGCGGAGGCTGCGTAAGCCCCCGGAATCGACATTGGGTGGATTCCAAGCGGAACCGGAGGCGGAGTTCGAAAAAGTGCTGATTGAAGCGACCGTCTGAGCCGGCCGAGTTTACGCGCCAGCCGACCGGCTTTCACCGGCAGCAGGAACGTAGGGAAACGTCTTGGACGGTTTCGAGGTGACGGATTCCTTGCCGATGCCGAGCTGAACGGGAGTGTTCGCCGCGATGGAAAACATGACGTCGGGAGCGTTGTCTGTGAGCGAGCGGCCGTTCCACTCGACGAACCCGAATGCGGCGGGCGTGCCAACTTCATATGGCAGGATGTTGGGGAAGAATCGGTGCGCGACTTTCTCCCCATAGGCGCGAGGATCTTCGGCCGTCCCATTCGCGGCAACCACGCTGGCGATGGATTTAACGACGGCGGCTCCGTACGTTGCGAAATCGTCAGCGGGGCGCCCGGCATTGAGGCGATTGCCGAGATCTTCGTTGAACTGGGTGAATAGAGGATGGATCATCGGAAGGCCGACGCGGTTGATCGAACGCCAGCCACCTGCGTCGGTGGCCAAGGTTGAAACCGCCCAGACGCCGATTCGAGGCTGGTCTTCCTCAATGGCGAGCAACTCCTTATCCGGAACTTCCAGGACGATGGAATAAACGGTGTGGCCGGCGAACAGATTCTTTGCGCGGGTTGGATCCCATCCGGAGAGGTTTATGGTCGTGCCGTCCTGAAAGGCGTGGCCAACGGCGTGGAGGACATCGGGCTCAATCCAAAAAGGGTCACCAGCCTTGCCGGCCCAAACGCGCAAGCCAGTTGGCGTGCTGAGGATTTCGCCAGTGGTGCCTTGTAGGAGAACAATGCCAGCCGCATCCGGACGAGCAGCATCCGCACCGGAAAGACGGCGTACGGTATAGCTCTGCCTGCCGTACTCGTCACGCTCGTTGAAGGTAAGGCGATAGGTGAGATCTTCGATGTCGTCGCCGTTCAAATCGACTTTGAATTCGTACATTCCTTCGGGATGGTAGCCGGGGACTGGGACGGGGCCGAAAATGGAATGGCAGACATTGATGACGAACACGGTGCCAACTTCGCCACGGAAGAGGTAGAGGTCGGTGATATCGAGGCGGATATCTTGACGAGCAATGGGTGAATCGAGGTGATGGGACATGGAAGTCCTCCTTTGTTCGTTAGATTGGCTGTCGAAACCGTGGACCGGACCCTCGCCAGCCTCCCTGGCGCAATCCATGGAATGACCGCATTTGCCACTCAGATGCCACAGGCAGGGAATTGTTGCAGTCTTTTTTCACAGGGTCTTTCGGTTCGGGGATTTTCAGAAGACCCTTGTGTTCCATAGGTTTACGGGTTGCGATTTTCACAACGGTGGGTTGCAGCTTGATTGCTTCGGAAACGAAAAGCATCGTCACGATAACGAGATGAATCTGCAAAGAAAGAAAATCCTGGAGTCTCTCAACGTAGCTTCGGCTGGAGAGCGCAGCAGACAGCTTCGGTCCTTCCACTCGCAGGGAATCCCGCGTGCTTTGCTGCAATGGTCAAAGCGCGCGGCTATCCCAGGAGGCTATAGCTCAGTGGATCGCAATTCTTGTGCTTCAGCCGTTGGCTCTTTCCGCGACCAGCATGGATTGCAGAATCTGATCGGAGACTTCCTTGACGGCCGCAGGTGAGTGAGACAGAAACAGCGTGTTGGTTTTGTCGCTTTCGCCAATGGATTTCAGGGTGTCGAAATACTGCGTGACCATCACCAATTGCATGACTTCCTTCGCCGACGCACCTTCCACCACCTTCTGGAACTGTTCGATGGAGGCCTGCAGCCCTTCGATGATGGCTTTTCTTTGGTTCGCGATTCCCTGTCCCTGCAGGGCCTTGCTTTCTGCTTCGGCCTCGGCCTTCTTGACCACCAGAATCTTCTCCGCTTCGCCCCTGGCGTTGGCAGCTACCTGCTCGCGCTGTGCCGCGTTGATGTCGTTCATAGCGGACTTCACCTTGGCATCGGGAACGATATCGGTTACCAGCACATTCACAATTTCGTAGCCGAATAGCGCCATGTCCGCGTCCAATTCCTGCTTGACGGCCGCGGCAATACTGGACTGCGTGGCGAACACTTCGTCCAGCGTCATGCCAGGGACATGCCCGAGAATCACCTGCTCGACATAGGATTTGATTTGCGCAACCGGGTCGGACAGTTTGTAGTAGGCATCGTAAACTTTTTCCGGACGCACGCGATTCTGAACGGAAATGGGAATGGTGACGAACACGTTATCTTTGGTCTTGGTCTCCATGGTCAGCGTGATCTGATTGACACGCAGACTGACTATGCCGGTGACGGAATCGAAGAACGGCCGCTTCCAGTTCAATCCGGGCTCGGCGACCCGAAGAAACTTGCCGAACCGCGTAATCACGGCGACCTCAGCCGTGCGCACGGTGAAGAAGCTGGCCATGATCAGGTACAACACCACGCAACCTGCGATCGCCAATGGAATCCAGTACAGGTCATTCATTTGGTTCCCTCCGCTGCTGTTTCGTGAAACTGGCTTGATTATACTGGCCAGCGCGTGTTTTGAGGCAGATTCATTGAAAGAAATCAGGCGAAAATTGCTTACGCCTTGATTAGCGCCGGTTAGCGGGCTGCTGAGCTTGTGACTGTTATCATTTCAAGTAAGCCTGAGGGCCTGATTGTTGGAACGGGCGCTCAATGAGGAGTTCGCCGTCACTGCAAACGGAGCTAAAAGCTCGAATCAGGCAACAGCAGTTCGAGAAAGCAGTGTAGGATAAAGATTACTTCGGCAGGAATAAGGATGGGATGCGGCTAGACAAAGAAGCGATCGAGGCTCAACAGAGGCTATGAATACTCCGACCGATCAGCCAACCAATCTGACAACCGTCGAGGTTCTCCCGCCCGTTCAACGTCCCTCGCGCACACGGCAAGCCGTTGCTTTCCTGGTTGCTGCCGTGTCTGACTTTCTATCGTTCTGGCTGGTGCTTGCTCCGCCCGTGCAATGGGTGATTGACCTGGCAACGGCGCTACTCCTGTTTTTGATCCTGGGCCGGCGGTGGATGCTTTTGCCGGGATTGATCGCGGAAGCCATCCCCGGAATGGGAGTCTTCCCCGTGTGGATCCTTGTGGTCCTCTCCATCATTGCGTACGACGACATCAAAGGACGCAAACACTAGCCCGGATAGGCGCCTGCCGTTTCTTCTATAAGGGATGCCGCGGCGTTGGGCTACTCGTGTAGTTCCTCCAGAGCCCTTGTTCGGCACAGAAGATCCCAGCGGTTTCTGTCGATGCGGATCGCTGGCTTCAGACTGATCTTTAATTGGTTCAAGCATCAGGCTTTGACGGGGTCGGCGCGAGAATTCTCGGACAGGTTTCCACCGTTATTTGCAGGCGTCCTCGGGTACCGTGGAGTCAATCTAAACATTGGGTGGACCGTCAGCCCGGTGATGGAATGGTCCGGCGTTGGCGTTAAGGGGTGACTGGATCATGGAGCCAAGACAGGGCAAATAGGAATGCTGTGAAGCAAGCGAGGGCTATGGTATAAGAATGTCCAAATTTGGGCATTCTCGGGAGCCTCGCAGCGGCCTGCCACCTACAGATTTCTCGTTTGAGGAGAAAAACGCCCATGACAATGAATGACCCGCCAAAATATCCTGGAGATTCATCATCGGAGCCGTTATCCGATCCCACGCTAACCGCAGGAGCACCCGGCGGGGCGGGCGGCAAATACATTGGTCTCTACCGGCTGCTACAGGTGATAGGCGAAGGCGGAATGGGCGAAGTGTGGCTGGCGGAACAGTCAGCGCCGATGCAGCGGAAAGTGGCGCTCAAAGTAATCAAGGCGGGGATGGACACGAAAGCCGTGGTGGCACGATTCGAGTCTGAGCGGCAGGCGCTGGCCTTGATGGACCATCCGTGCATCGCGCGTGTGTTTGACGCGGGATCTACGGCCGAAGGACGGCCCTATTTCGTGATGGAGTATGTGCCAGGATTGCCGATCACGGAATATTGCGACAAGCACCGGCTCACGATCCGAGAGCGGCTGGAATTATTCAGGCAAGTTTGTGAGGGGGTGCAGCACGCGCATCAAAAAGCGATTATTCACCGCGACCTAAAGCCCTCGAACATACTTGTGGTCGAGCAGGACAACAAGGCGGTGCCGAAGATCATCGATTTTGGGCTAGCGAAAGCCACCGCGCGGCGGCTGACCGATCATACGATGTTTACCGAACTCGGGATGATGGTGGGCACACCGGCGTACATGAGCCCGGAGCAAGCCGATCAACGCGAACAGAACATCGATACGCGAACGGACGTCTACTCGCTGGGTGTAATCCTTTATCAATTGCTGGTGGGCGCTCTTCCGTTCGAAACAAAAGCCCTGCAAGTCGCCGGCCTGGAGGCCGTCCTGCGCGTGATCCGAGATCAGGAGCCTCCGAAGCCGAGCACCAAAATCCGTTCAATGGGAGAGGCTTCCAAAATTTCCGCGCAGAACCGTAGGGAGGAGCCACGGTCCTTCGCACGCCAATTGCGAGGAGAGTTGGACTGGATCACGATGAAGGCGCTTGAGAAGGATCGCGTCCGGCGTTATGGCACGGCTTCTGAACTTGCGGCAGATATTTTGAGGTACATGCGTAACGAACCGGTCGTGGCTGGACCTGCCACCGCCGCATACCGTTTGAAAAAATACGCCGCCCGGCACCGGTTTGCATTAGCGGCAGCCGGAGCCTTGTTGCTACTCCTGGCCGGATTTGCGGTGACGCAAGCTGTGGAATTGCGACGCATCACCGAACAGCGAAATCAGGTCACACGTGAACGCGACCGCGCCAATCGGATTACCGACTTCATGACCAAAATGTTCAGAGTTTCCGATCCGAGCCAGGCGCGAGGAAATTCCGTGACAGCGCGCGAGATTCTGGACAAAGCCTCCGCGGATATCGAAAGCGGCCTGGCGAAGGACCCGGAGCTTCAGGCCCAGATGATGCACATCATGGGAGACGTGTACGACAACCTCGGCCTCTATGCGCGAGCCATGCCTCTGGTGCAGAAGAGCGTGGAAATTCGCAGGCGAGTACTTGGCCCAGAGAATGTGGATACGCTAAAGTCGGAAAACAATTTGGCGGTCCTTCTGGCCAGAGGCGGGCACTTCCCCGAGGCGGAGAAGTTGGCTCGCGAAACGCTCGATACCAGCCGCCGGGTCCTGGGGCCGGAGAATCCGATCACGCTCGGTTCGATGAGTAACCTGGCTATCCTTCTGGATCACGAGGGCCGGCTGGCCGAAGCGGAGCAGTTGGATCGGGAATCGCTGGACGTCAGCCGCCGTGTCCTGGGGCCAGAGCAGCCAAACACACTGAAGGCCATGATGACTTTGGCAAATGTTTTGTGGCACGAAGGCAAGGATGCCGAAGCGGAGAAACAGGATCGCGAGATACTCGACATACGCCGCCGCGTCCTCGGCCCCGACCACCCGGATACATTGAATTCGATGAATAACCTGGCCAGCGTTCTGAATGACGAGGGCCACTATGCCGATGCGGAAAAGCTATACCGGGAAACGCTCGAGAGCCAGCGCCGGGTGCTCGGGCCAGAACACCCGGTCACGGTGGGTTCGATGAGCAACCTGGCCGACGCTCTGGATAACGAAGGGAAGTACGCCGAAGCGGAAAAGTTGTGCCGGGAATCGCTGGAGATCCGGCGCCGTGTGCTTGGCCCGGAGCACCCAAACACGCTCGAATCCATGAACAATCTGGCTGCTGTTCTGTCGCACGAAGGCCACTATGACGAAGCGGAGAAGCTGGGTCGAGAGACGTTGGAAATCCGCCAGCGCGTGCTGGGGCCCGATAATCCGGAGACCGCCATTTCCAGGTACAGCCTTGGGGTTTTTGCGGCCCGCAGGGGCCAGCGCGATAAGGCATTTTCTCTGCTGCATGACGCCGTGGATCATGGACTCGCAGGCAACGCCCTTAGGAACATTGAAAACGATCCCGATCTTAAGTCCTTGCATGGAGATCCGCGCTTTGACGCGCTCGTCGCGCAGGCCAAGGCGCACGCCGCCGGAACACAGAAATAAAACCTGGTTCTGGAATCTAATCCCTAATGTGACGCTAGTCCGGAATTGATTGTGCTTCCGTTTGGTGATCCAAAGCGGTGAGAACCCAGTTCTGCAGAACGGCGCGAAAGTGAGGTTTTATTTCGCGATAGACCAGACCCAGGCCCGAGGGCATGACATAGAGGACGGATGCCGCGGCCTCGAAGTACTCTCCTGAGTTGTAAATCTTGACCAAAACAGGGCGCTGTCTATCGAAAGAAGCAGAGGTCTCCAGGAAACAGCCTCGCAAGCTGAGTTCTGTTACCCGTGCGGGGACAAAAGTAGTGGGGGAGCTTTCCGGGGCGATTTCGGCACCAGCGCTGAAGTTGAACCGCAAACCACGATGCTCTTGGTCCATGGTGTAAGCGTATTCCATGGGATAAAGGGTGTCGAGTCACTTGATGAGCGCGGGATACGAATTGGCTAGCACTGGCCTTTCGACCGGGTCCGGTAGGGTATCGAAGCTCTTCTCTGCCGCCATTGGGCCCGGTTCCAGATGGAAGCGTTGACCGGGGGCGGAGCCAATACAGATCGAATTTGCACATTACCGAGAGGCGTTCTAGACTGTGCAGATGGGGAGAATTATGAAGAAAACAGCAATTCTTGCGGCGCTCCTGTTTGCCTGGCCATTATTGGCGCAGAATCCACCGGCGACAAATCCACCGCCCGCGAACCCGGCGGCGCAGACGCCGCCAGCGCAGAACCCCCCAGAGCAACCGGCACAGGCACAGACGCCGGCGGCACAGAGCCCTTCGACGCAGACTCCACCGGCGCAGAACCAGCCGAAGCTGGAAGAGCCGCAGATGTCCACGCCAGAGCCTCAGGAGGAGAAGAAAGCCGAGCCTCTGAAGAAGCCGGCGGCCCCCGCGGCGGCCAAGCCGGGAGCGCCGCCGGCAGCGAAGGCGGCGAAAGCGTCTTCCGATGAAGGCAAAGTGGTGGAGGAGATCATTGCGCGAGTAAACAACGAGATCATCACGAGCTCCGAGTTGGAAAAGGCACGCGAGAAGGCGGACGAGGGCGCGCGGCAGGATTGCACGGGGCGGTGCACACCGGAGCAGTTGCAGGTGGCCATCGAAGACGGCCAAAAGAATGCCTTGCGCGACTTGATTGACCAGTCGCTGCTGGCGCAGCGCGGCAAGGACCTGGGCCTCAGCGTCGAGACCGATGTGGTGAAGCAGCTCGACCAGATCCGCCAGCAGAACAACATGAAGGATCTGGATGAACTGGAAAAGGCCGTGACCACCGAGGGGATCAACTGGGAGGATTTCAAGAACAACATTCGCAACCGGTTTCTGACGCAAGAAGTAATTTCGCGGGAAGTGGGTTCGCACATCACCATCGGGCACGATGAAACGCTGAAGTATTACAACGAGCATAAGAATGAATTCGTGATGCCGGAAGAAGTAGCGCTGCGGGCGATCGAGGTTTCCACGGAAGGGAAGACGGAAGCGGAAATTCCCGAGATGAAGAAGACGGCGGAATCGTACTTGAAGAGGATCAAGGACGGAGAGGATTTCGCGGTACTGGCAAAGCGCTATTCCGATGGCAAGACGGCGAAGCAGGGCGGCTACCTGGGGGAATACAAACGCGGGGAACTGTCGAAGGAACTGGAAGACAAAGTCTTCGCGATGAAAAAGAACGAGTTGACCGACGTGATTGAGACGAAACAGGGATTCCTGATCCTGCAGGTTCTGGAGCGCTTCACGGAGGGGATCCAGCCTTACGAAAAAGTGGAACCCAAGATCCAGGAAATGCTGTACAGCGAGCGCATGGAGCCGGCGATGCGCGAATACCTGAAGACGCTGCGCGAGGAAAGCTACGTGATCGTGAAGCCGGGCTTCCAGGAGATGGCCGGCGGGGGCAACTCTGAAATTCAGGAAGTAAGCACGACGCCGGAAACCACGAAAGAGAAGAAGCACCACAAGAAGTATTTGCTGTTTGGCAAGTCCAGCTGAGCAAAATGACAAAGAAACCTATGGTGAGCGATCTGGCGGCGGACCAGACGATCAGCGGATTTTTTCTGGTACATGAGAAAGAAGTGCGCAACACCGCGGCGGGAAAGCCGTATCTGCGCATGGAACTCGGCGACAGCAGCGGCACGGTGGAAGCGCGGATGTGGGACCAGTTCGAACTGCCTGCGAAAGGCGTAAACCGCGATGACTTCGTGAAGGTGCAAGCGCGCGTGGAGATTTACCGCAACAAGACGCAACTTTCCTTGCAGCAATTTCGGCTGGCCAAACCCGAGGAGATTAACCTGGCGGATTTTCTGCCGCACACGCCCTACGACGTGGAGGAGCTTTTCAAAGGGCTGCTGAAAGATGCGGAGGGGATGAAGAATCCCTGGCTGAAGAAACTGGTGTTGAAGGTGTTGAGCGAGCCGCAGCTTGTGACGCGGTACAAGAGGGCGCCGGCGGCGAAGGTGATGCATCACGCGTACATTGGGGGATTGCTGGAGCACGTGGCGGGGTTGTGCGGGCTGGCGAAACAGATCGCGGCACACTATCCGGAGCTGGATGTGGACCTGCTGCTGACGGCGGCGATGCTGCATGACGTGGGGAAGCTGGATGAGTTGTGCTTTGAGCGGGCGGTGAGTTACACGACCGAAGGGCAATTGCTGGGGCACATCGTGATAGAGTTGGAAACCGTGAGTAAGGCGATGGATTCGATCGAGGGATTTCCGGCGAACCTTAAGACTGTGGTGCAGCACATCTTGATCAGCCACCACGGGCAGTATGAGTTTGGGTCACCGAAATTGCCGATGATTCGAGAAGCGCTGGTGTTCCATTATTTGGATGACATGGATTCCAAATTGGCGGCGGTGCGGGCGGCGTTGGCCAGCGATTCCGGGGAACCGGAATGGTCGGCGTACAGCGGGGCGCTGGGGAGGAAGTTTTTGCGGTTGGAGGAGTTTTTGAAGGCGAAGAACGACGGCGGGAAGAATTAAGAAGTATAAGAGTATAAAAGTGAAAGAGTATAAGAGTGGAAGAGGGGAATTGCTCTGGCCGAGGTTGAGGTGCCACGATCCCTCCACTGCGCGGCCCGACGCGCCATAAATCGGCGCGAAGGAAAGAATCGGGCCGCTGCGGTCGGGATGACAATTCATTCATTACAGTGCAAGGACAGCGAGAAGAGGAACCCAAGACCCAGGTAGAAAACCAAACCTGGGGCACCCTCCGATTTACTATTGGCCCGGGGAAATGGATTACCCTTGCCGCTTTCGCGCGCTTGGCGCTGATATCTGATATCGCTTTACTACTCTGCTAGACTACCCAGAGAGACATGATTCCTTCTGAATACAAGGTACGCGAACTGGTGATACGACCGGCGACGGTGCTGGCGCCGATGGCTGGCGTCACGGACACGCTGTTCCGGCGGGTGATTCGCGGGCTGGGCGGGTGCGGGCTGCTGATGACGGAGTTCACCAGCTCCGAGGGGATTACACGGAGCGCGAAGAAGACGCTGCGTTATTTGTATTTCGACGGAGATGAGCATCCGATTGCGGCGCAGCTGTTTGGCGCTAATCCAGAGGTGATGGCGGAAGCGGCGCGGCTGGTGGAAGAGCTGGGCTACGACGCCGTGGACATCAACCTGGGGTGCCCGGCGAAGAAAGTGGTGAAGTGCGGTGGGTCGGGACTATTGCGGGATTTAACACTGCTGGAGCAGATTTTCCGGCAGGTGCGCGGGGCGGTGAAGATTCCCGTGACGATCAAGCTGCGCGCGGGGTGGGACGAAAAGTCCATTGTGGCTCTGGACGTGGTGAAAATGGCGGAGCAGATTGGCATCGAGGCGGCTGCGATTCATCCGCGGACGCGCATTCAAGGTTATGCGGGCAAAGCGGATTGGAACTTGATTGCAGCGGTGAAGCAGGCGGTGAAGATTCCTGTGATTGGGAATGGCGATATCCAGTGCCCAGAGGACGCGGCGCGCATGGTGGCGGAAACCGGCTGCGACGCGGTGATGATTGGGCGGGCGGCGGCGACAAATCCGTGGATTTTCGCTCAGATGAGAGAATTCTCGAAAGCGGGGAGCTACCGCATGCCGACGGAGGAGGACCGTCACCGTTTACTTTCTGGCTACTACAGGCAAATTCTTAACGCCAACCAACCCGATGCCGTGGGAAAAATGAAGCAGTTCGCTTGCTGGTTTACTCATGGCGTGGGGAACGGCAGCGAGCTGAGACGGATCGTACACACGGCACGCACGCCCGAGGAAGTGGTGGAAAATGTGGAGAGTTTCTTCGAGCGGAAAGCGGCCAATGGGGGGAGCCCAGCCCATGACCCAGGTGAGCGAAAGAGCAGTGAGACAGAGGTCCGAACGTAGAATATCGGTGCGCTTGCCATTGCGCGTGCGAGGCCGCGATACACGCGGCTTTGCCTTCGAGGAAGATACAGCCAGCGAGAACTTGTGCCGGAGCGGAGCAGCGTTTCACACGCGCTTCGATTTGGCTATCGGCTCGAATTTGGAGATACGGATTCCCATGCAGGGATATCCTTCGCGACGATTTGAGAATGATTTTGAGACGCAGGGGCGAGTGGTGCATGTGAGCGAGACGCAGCCGGATGGGGATAAGCTGGTAGGAGTGCAGTTTGTGGGGCCACGATTCCAGAGGGTGTTCCGGTCGGAATCGGCGGCGTAGGAATTTACTTCAGACGAATTGTGTTGGTGGACAGGATTGGATTGCGTGATCGTGTGCTCGGACTCGGATCAGAAAAATCAAATGTAACGCAGAGACGCAGAGTTCGCAGAGAAGAGAGGAAGAAGTATAAGAGTGAAAGAGTATAAAAGTGTAGAAGTGGAAGAGTTAGGAGGATTCGGGGGAATGGTCGTCTAGGAGTTGGCGATAGGCGTCGCGGCGGGTGATGCCGCGCTCTTTGGCGGCTAGTTTCAGAGCTTCTTTGCGGTCGAGTTTGGCTTGATGGATTAGTTCTTCGACGCGGGCGGCCAGGGATTGGGACGTGTCGACGTGAGCGCCGGGCTGCTCGGGTTCAGGCGCGCCGATGAGCAGAGTGATTTCGCCTTTGGCGGGATGATCGCCGAGGGATTGCACCAGGTCGAAGAGTTTGCCGCGGCGGAATTCTTCGTGGAGCTTGGTGACTTCGCGGGCGATGCAGGCCGGCCGATTGCCAAGAATGGCAAGAGCATCCGCGACGGTTTCGGCGATGCGGTGCGGGGCTTCGTAGAAAATTATGGTGCGCTCTTCGATGCGCAGATGCTCGAGGGCGCGGCGGCGTTCACCACTGCGGGCGGGAAGAAATCCTACAAAGAGAAATTCTTCGTTGGGAAGGCCGGAGGCGGAAAGTGCGGCGAGGAGCGCGGCCGGGCCGGGTATCGGTATGACGGGAATGTGATGGCGAATGGCCAGAGTGACGAGGCGATGGCCGGGGTCGGAGACGAGCGGCATGCCTGCGTCGCTGACGAGGGCTATGGACGAGCCGTTTTCCATCGCCAGGACGAGTTCGGGGGCGCGGGTGATCTCGTTGTGTTCGTGATAGCTGACTAGCGGTTTGCGGATGTCGTAGTGATTCAGGAGCTTCAGGGTATGGCGAGTGTCTTCGCAGGCGATCTGGTCCACTTCCTTAAGGATGCGCAAGGCGCGAAGTGTGATGTCTTCCAGATTGCCGATGGGCGTGGCGACCAGGTAGAGGTGGCCATGGAGAGCAGGATCGGGATTGGAGGTCTCGGACATGGGATGTGCTGGAGAAGAGTCTAGCACGGCGGGCGAAGGGTGCCGGGGCGCGTGGTATAATCTGCGTTTTGTGAAACTCGTTGGAGGGTGTCTGTGCCACTGTACGAATATCAGTGTGTGAAATGTAAGCGGCGCACGGAGAAAATCGAGCGCGTCGCGGGGCCGCATTTGAGGAAATGCCCGCATTGCGGCGGGAAGGTGGAGCGGTTGCAGTCCGCGCCGGCAATCCAGTTCAAGGGATCGGGATGGTATGTGACGGATTACGCGGGGAAGAGCGGGGGAAAAGAGCCGTCGGCGGAGAAGACGGAGAAGGCAGACAAGACGGAGAAGGGCGAGACGAAAGAGACGCCGAAGGACACGGGAGCGAAGGAAACGAAAGAGAGCAAGGAAAGCAAAGAGAAGAAGGCGGAGAAGAAAAAAAGCTAAGGAACGAAAAGATGAGAGTTTTTAATCGACACATTGGGAAGGGAACTGGCCGTCACCATTGGATTTTGGTTCTTATGGGCGTGGCGTCTCTCCTATCGGCAGGAAGTGTTGCGGGCCAGACTCCGGGAAGCGCGCGTTCGTCGGATGCTCTGCACCAACTGAACGACTCGATCGAGGCTTTGGTGCAGCGGGTGTCTCCGAGCGTGGTGCAGATCTCGGTGACGGGATACGGCTCGGCCGAGGACAGTGAGCGGGGCCAGTCCACTGCGTTTATCGGGATACGGCGAGCTCTTGGGTCAGGAGTGATCGTGGATCCCGAGGGATACATCGTAACGAACGCGCATGTGGTGAACGGGGCGGAGAAGATCGAGGTGTTGGTGCCACCGCGCCTCTCGCCCACAGCGACACTCGCTGCGGATGAGGATACCCAGGGAAAGAATTACGAGGCACACATCGTTGGAGTCGCACGAGAGATGGATCTGGCGGTAATCAAGATTGAAGCGCACGGGTTGTCCGCGTTATCGATAAGTGGTTCCGTTGCGCCCGTGCGGCAAGGGGAAATGGTCCTGGCGTTCGGGAGCCCGCAAGGCTTGCGCAATACGGTGACAATGGGCGTGGTAAGTGCGGTTGCGCGGCAACCCGATCCGGATAGCCCCACCGTCTTCGTGCAAACCGACACGCCAATCAATCCGGGAAACAGCGGAGGCCCGCTGGTGGATGCGGATGGCAACCTGGTTGGGATTAACACCTTCATTGTTTCTACTTCAGGGGGCAATCAGGGATTGGGTTTCGCGATTCCCGCCGGAGTTGTCGCTTCCGCTTACCCGCAGTTGCTGAAGTACGGACACGTCCATCAAGCGACGATCGGAGCTCTGGTGCAAAGCATCACCCCGGAGTTGGCTGCGGGACTGCATCTTGGAAGAGATTATGGAGTCATCGTATCGGACGTTTCAGCGGGTGGTCCGGCGGATACGGCGGGTCTGAGAATTCAAGACGTCATCCTCAGCGTGGATGGATTCCCCGCGGGAACCCTGCCGCTATTTGCGCATAGCCTGAATCTTCACAAGAGTGGGGACCATGCGAAGCTCGAAGTGCTGCGGGGAGCGGAGCGGGTGCGGTTGGACGTTACTTTAGTGGAGAAGGCGCACAAAGAGGACAGCTTCGCGGAGCTTGCCGACCCCGTGAAGAATCTGGTCCGGCCGCTGGGGATTCTTGGCATGGAGCTGAATCTGGATATGGCGCGATCGTTGCCGGATCTGCGCATTCCCACTGGCGTGATTGTGGCGGCGCGGACTTTAGGATCGCGGACGGCTGAGATTCCTCTGCAAGCGGGAGACGTGATTCACGGGATGAACGGGACGACGATTACGACCTTGCAGGGATTGCGCGACGAATTGGCAAAACAGAAGCCGGGAGATGCGGTGGCTCTGCAGATTGAACGTTATGGGCAGCTGATTTATGTGGCGTTCACACGTTAGTCGAGGAACCTGAAAAGCCTGAACACCATCTCCTCAGGGGCTAAAGCCCGATACTCGGAGCATGTTTAATGTCGGAGCTAAAGCTCCGACCCCCTAAACTGCAGAGTTGTTTCGCAATTCATTAGAGTTTAAGGGTCTTGAGGTAATCGCGGAAGGCGGGGCCGAATTCACCGTTGAGGAGGGCTAGTTCGACGGTGGCTTTCAGGAAGCCGAGTTTATCGCCCGCATCGTAGGAAATTCCTTCATAAATGTAAGCCCACAAGCCCTGCTCTTTGGCGAGGAGGCGCAAGCCGTCGGTAAGCTGGATTTCGCCGCCGGCACCGGGCTTGGTGCGCTCGAGGCACTCAAAGATGGCGGGCGGAAGGACATAGCGGCCGGTGATGGCGAGATTGGAAGGAGCATTTTCGGTTTTAGGTTTTTCGACGAGATCGCGAATGCGCAGGAGTCGTTCGCCAAAAGGGGCGATGGGCGCGGGTTCGCCGTCAACGATACCGTAAAGATGCGTTTTCTCGTGAGGGACTTCCTCGACGGCGATGGCGCCAGTGCCGGTGGCTTCGTAGACATCAATAAGCTGTTTGGTGGCGGGGTTTTTGCCAGGGATCAGCACGTCGCCGAGAAGCACTGCGAAAGGTTCATCGCCCACCAGATCTTTGGCGACAAGGACGGCGTGGCCGAGGCCGAGCGGTTCCTTCTGGCGGGTGTAGCTGACCTGAACCATGTTGGAGATGCGGCGGACGAGTTCGGCTTGTTCGTGTTTGCCCTTTTGTTCGAGGAATTGTTCGAGCATGGGCGCGCTATCGAAGTGATCCTCGATGGAGTTTTTGCCCTTGCCCGTGACGATGATGATGTGTTCGATGCCGGAGGCGACGCATTCTTCGGCGACGTATTGAATTTGCGGCTTGTCCACGACGGTGAGCATTTCCTTGGGCTGAGCTTTGGTGGCGGGAAGGAAACGTGTGCCGAGTCCGGCAGCGGGCAAAACGGCTTTGCGAACTTTCTGGTGGCGGGCAGGAATGGCCTGAGACTGCTTCGCGTCTGGGGTCATAGTTAGGGTGAAAGGCGCGCTCTAAGATTTGGATTTGAGATACAAGTTCACAGTAGCCGTGGGCCGGGAGTGTTGTCAATCGAACGGGGAAGAGGATGTGCGCATGGGACAAAGGTAGAGAAAGGGCCACGTGGGTTGGGCTGGAACAAAGAATCAGGGCTGTTTGTAAACGGGAATCAGGAAGTAGGCGAGATAGTTGACGGCTTGCGATTGGCCGCGGGCTTCGATTTCCCAGTAGGTTGGCGGATTGTTGCAGAGCGTAGTGGTTCGCTGGTCTGCGGGCAGAGGGAATTCGATGGGGATGTCACCGCCGGGGATGCCGATGATTTGATTGCGAGTGAGCGTGTGCGAGTCCTTATAGAGTTCGTAACAGACGACCTGAGTTTGCCGATTCTTACCCGAGCCGGTGGTAACGTACTTTTCCTGGACGCAGCGAAGAGTGAAGGTCAGCTCGTCGAGATCGCTGACGTGTTGCGGGGCACGCAAGCGCGCGCCGAAGTTGCCGCCAAGGAAATAGGGGAACTGGTCGTAGTTCAAGAAGCTGTTGCCATAGCGAAGCATGTCGGCAAGCATCTGCGCCCAACGGTACCAGAAGATCAGGCCGAGAAGAGCGAACAGAGTGGCGCCGATGAGGAATACGCGCCCCATTCCGCGTTGGGTCAGACCAACCCAGAAAAAAGGAATAAGGAACGCCGACCAGAGAAGGGCGGCGAAGAGGCGGCTGAGCATGGCGCGGAAGGCGGAAAATGTGAAGCCCTCTTTGCGCCAGTGATGATCGGAATACCATGGCTGACCGGGGTATTGCGCAGCTTCGCGATCGTGGACAGCCTTGCGGAAGAGGCCCACTACGCCATGGGCTACCAGGAATAGTCCGGGGAGGCCGAAGAACGCGCCGATGAGGTAGGTCATCCAGGCGGGTGTATGGTTTCCGCGCGCGGGAACGGCATGGGATGCGGCAGTTTCGATGAACACGCCGATGAGGAGGAAGGGAAGTCCGAAGAAAAAGGCTCTCCAGCCGTCGATGGGGGTGGAACTTTGCGCGGGATGATTCAGGAGGACAGGCGGAAGATCGGGACCGCCGCCGAAGAAGGTGTTCGTGGTCGTCCCGTTGCTGGTGAGAGTGATGGGCATTGGTGATCCTTGTGCGATAGGTTCTACTTTGCAGGGGCTGAGGGGGCGGTGCAATAGGACTGCGCGAAAGAGAAAATAGCGAGGGGAGGACGAGGGGTGGGTGCCAACGGTGCGGAGGACAGCCATTGCCCCGATCCCTCCACTGCGCGGCCCGACCCACGACAATTCGGCGCGGAAGAGAAGATCGGGCCGCTCCGGTCGGGATGACAAGTTTGGGTTGAGGGCATGTGCTAGCATGGGATTTTGAGTGAGGACATGAGGGAAAAGATGCCGACGGGGGTGCGAATCCTGGGGATTGAGTCGTCCTGCGACGAAACGGCGGCGGCGGTGGTGCTGGACGGGCGGAAAATCCGTTCGAGCGTCGTGGCTTCACAGATTGATATTCACCGCAAATACGGGGGAGTGGTGCCGGAACTGGCATCGCGAGAACACTTGCGACAGATTGTGCCGGTGGTACGCGAAGCGCTGGCGCAGGCGGGCTTGCGGTTTGACGAACTGGACGCGATCGGCGTGACGCAGGGGCCCGGGCTGGTGGGGTCGTTGCTGGTAGGGATTACGTACGGTAAGACGTTGTCGATGGCGTTGGGGAAGCCGCTGGTGGCGGTGAACCATCTGGAGGGGCACGTACACGCAACGTTTCTGGAGGCGTTCCAGCACGGGAAGGTGCCGCGATTGCCGGCCGTGTGCTTAATTGTTTCCGGAGGGCACACGGTATTGTATGAGGTGAAAGAGGGAGCGAACTTGGGCGACAGTCGCGCGTTTGTGTATCGCAAGCTGGGGCAGACGCGGGACGACGCAGCGGGAGAAGCGTACGACAAGGTGGCGAAACTGCTCGGACTGGGGTATCCCGGCGGACCGATTCTGGATCGGCTGGCGGCAGCTGCGACGGAGAGTAATGCGAAAGCTCCGGTGAAGTTTGGGCCGACAAAGACGCGAGGGAATGCGTTGGACTTCAGCTTCAGCGGGCTGAAGACGGCAGTGCTGTATCACTTGCGGGAACATTCCGGTTACAACGAAGAAATACGAAACAGGGAAGAGGCCGTGGCAACGGGGAAGCGCGGATTTGCGGAGTTGCTGCCGATGTGCAGTGCGGAGACGCTGGGGCTGGTGCGGGAATTTCAAAATGCCGTGGTGCGCGACCTGGTGGAACGCACAATGCTGGCGGCGGAAGAGTGCGGAGTGGAGACACTGCTGGTGTCGGGAGGAGTGTCTGCAAACAGCCAGTTGAGATCGGTGTTTGCGGAACGGGCGCGCGGGAAGGGGTTGGAGGTGTTTTTTCCGGACCGGGAGTTGTCTACGGATAATGCGGCGATGATTGCGGCGGCGGCGTACGGGGATTTTGTTCGGGGGAAAACGGCGGACAGTACGTTGAATGCGAAGGCTAGTTTGCCGCTGACGTGAAGAAAGAAAAG
>Ga0181538_10002369_pt1 | contig 19652 bp, 19 predicted proteins | sample PEATcosm2014_Bin_40_FD_119773 | JGI IMG/M metagenome (GOLD analysis project Ga0181538, IMG submission 119773) | Peatland microbial communities from MTU Mesocosm Facility, Houghton, MI, USA - PEATcosm2014_Bin23_30_metaG | ecosystem: Environmental > Terrestrial > Soil > Wetlands > Peat | place... | reverse complement strand
AGCCCCTTTGCATCCTATAGTGCGGATACCACGTGCGATATACAAATTAGCTCACGCATACCGGTGCGTGTGAAAACCCCCTTCTTAGAAACGGCTGTGCGTGTGAACGTGCATGTTGGCAATACCTTCAAAGATCCGGTAGTAACGGGTTCGGTTAATCTCTTATCGGGGCATTTAACATTCCCGTATCGTCCGCTTTATATCACCAAAGGCACGATCTATTTCTTGCCGCATCAGTTGCATGATCCTTCCATCGAATTGATCGCAAAAAATAAAATTAAAAAATATGACGTTGAATTGCAGGTGACGGGCTCATTACAGAATCACCAGATTGCGCTTGATGCATCCCCGAATCTCACGGAGGAGCAAACAGTTGCCTTATTACTTGTCGGTTCTGAAGAAGAATCTCTTAACATTGTAATGCCGGCACTCATTATGCAAAATTTGCAGACGATAGTGTTTGGGTATGATCAATCAGCACGTGCGGTCGATAAAGTATTTGCAAGTTTGCTGCAACCATTCAATCGCATTCATGTATTGCCAAGTTTTAGTGATAAAACAGGGCGCGGTGGTTTGCGCGGCGCTATTGAAATTGACGTCAATGATCGGTGGCGCGCGCTCATACAAAAGAACTTTAGTTTGACGGAAGATATGCGCATTGAGGTTGAATATTTGGTATCGGATGATATTAGTGTACGTGCAGTTGCTAATGAACGACGAGACGTTGGTGCTGAGGTTGAGATGAAGTGGAAGTTTTAGTATCCCTTCGTGACGGCCGTACCGGCACTCCTCAGGATGAGCGGAATAGCCTTCATGGTTAGTGAAAGGTATCGAAGAAGGGTGAATTAAAATACTTATTAAAAAGGAGTAAGTATGAAGTATATAACGTTAATTTGTTTGCTTGGCGTTACCTGCATAGTATTGGCAGGTACGCATCAATATCCAACCACGCTAGGGCGCACTCATTTCATAGTGGGCATGACCAAAGAAGATTATGATCGCTATACGGTGCCACAGACCACAGGGCAATCAGAAAGTGGTTCGCGTGGCATATCCAAAGTGCTTTTTTCGCCCGATGATGATATCCATGCAGAGTTGCTCAGTATGATCGAACAAGAAACTCATAGTATCAAAATGGCAATGTATCTTTTTACCGATAAAGATGTTGCGCAGGCCTTGCGTGATGCACAGTTGCGCGGGGTATGCGTTGAATGTGTAACCGATGCAAGTTGTATTGCAAAAGGTTCCAACGCCATGCACGATTTGTTGAATTATGAAATTCCGGTTTGGGTGTATCGCGCGGCAAATCAGAATAAATCATTGAGTAATGCGATGCATCATAAATTTATAATCTTTGGTTCATCAGGAAAAGTGATCACTGGATCGCTTAATATTACGAACGCGGCCCAGAAAAATAACCAGGAAAATATCGTGGTGTTGTCTGATGATGGGTTAAAACGGAAGTTTGATACGCAATTTGGTAGATTGAAGACGCGCTGTTCGCGCTTGATGCCGCAGGTAGATACTGACGATATACAGTAATCTACACGAGCTAAGTTGAGAATCTTAGCTATAGGGCTTCACTACTACAATTCCTTCTTAGCTCGGGAGATAATGGTAAAGATCTTTGGAAAAATTGCAAGCCCCTTCTTGTTGCCGGGCATCCCGTAACTACTCAGAATGAGCGGAATAAACCATATAATAAACGGAATAAAACAGAATGAACTTAAAATAATAAAATTTTTTATTATTGTAATTCATCTCATCTCGAGCATGATGCTCAATCAGATATTTTATTATTTTGATAGAGCGAGCCGCCATATAGAGTGACCAATTTTTCTATGATGTGATCACTTACGTTTGTAAATCTTATCTTGTTGGGATTTATTTTTGGATGAGCGTGTGTGTGCACTGCAGCATTGACAATTTTATGCATAGCGATTGACATCTCCATCTGCAAAAAATCTCTCGGTATATCTCTTCCTTCGTTTACAAGATCATTAAAATAATCATCAGTTTTATAGCTAAAATAATGCACTAGCTCGTAGACACTGAGCTTGTTCAGTTCTGGATAACTGAGTTGTTCTAGCTGTTCTGCCAACCATGATTGATCTTGCTCGATCATTACTTGCAAAAGTTCATTTTTACTTAATGCATGATGACCATAGCAAAGCAAAGCAGTCATAATTCCATATCTTACCATAGTGCCTCTTTCGTTTCGCTAATTAGAAGTAAGGGAAGGAATCGTGAAAACGCAATAATTTATTTAAGAGAGTTCAGAAGTGCCTTAAAATCTGCGGGTGCATCATAACTAAATGTATGCGCTTCGCCTTCGAAGGTGAAGGCAAGCTTGTGCGCGTGGAGCGCATGCCGCTTAATAAGATGGGATGAGCGGCCGTACACCGGATCACCAACAAGCGGATGGCCAATGGCGGCGAAATGGACACGAATTTGGTGCGTGCGGCCGGTAACGGGGTGCACTTCAACCAAGCTATGATCTTGGAAATATTCTAATACGGTGTAGTTCGTGCAGGCAGTGCGAATGGCATTACTGCGGCCGGCGGCAGAATAGGGGAAGGTGCTCATTTTGGTTGGGTTGCGCGGATCACGGCCAATGGGCAGATCGATGATGCCGGTTTTGGGCGGATGACCGTGGACTACCGCAACATAGGTCTTGCTGATGGCCCTATCTTTAAACATCTGCCCGAAAATTGCATGGGCATAGTTGGTGCGGGTGATGATCATGATTCCGGAGGTATCTTTATCCAATCGATGGACAATCCCCGGGCGATCAACAGCGCCCACAGAAGCTATTTCTGCATAGTTGTTCAGAAGCCAATCGACGAGCGTCGGCATAGTGCTCCGTGCGGCGGGGGTATGAACCACCAGTCCGGCAGGCTTGAGCAGTACTAAGAAATGGGGCTTTTGGGCTATAATTTCGATACCACGATGCTTTTCGGTGAGAGCCTGGGGATCAACCTGGCGCACAGGGGGAAATTGCACAGTGACAATATCATAAGCGCGCAACGAGGCCCCAGGTTTTATGGTTCGTTTGCCATTGACGGCAACCAAACCATCGTCTATGACACGCTGAAAGAAACTGCGCGAGTAGAGCGGGAATTGCAGAGCAATATAATGATCTAGTCGCTTATTGGCCGCTTCTTCTGGTATCGTGAACGAGAATGTGCTATTAGGTGAGATGAGCCCGGTACGCTCCATAAAGTATCCATTTTAGGTATTAAAATATCCTTATAACTATACTAAAGAATAGCGCGATAAAGGTCAAATGGGCCAATACAAATAGACAATTTGGGGTTGATGGGCTAGACTGAATAAGAACGGTATCAAATGGGTTGCGGAGGAATAACGATGAATACAAACAATATTTTAGATCAAGTTCGCGAAAATATCGCGACCGTGATCGCGCAAGATTCAGCGCGTGGCGTATCGCTTTGGAAAGAGTTTTTATCATTGCACGCAGCCGACATTGCGGATTTTTTAACGCACCTTTCTCGTGAGCAATTTGCGCAAATCTTCCAGCAGTTTTCCATTAAGCAAAAATATGGCGTTTTTGAAGAGCTTTCAGATCCATTAAAGCTTTATAGCCTATCCTGCATGACCGATGCAGAAACCGTCGAACTTCTCAATACCCTTCCTGCCGATGAACTGACCGACTTATTCGATCAACTTTCAGAAGACGATTTAAAAAAATATCTCGGCTTATTGCGCAAAGATGTGCAAAGCCGCGTGCTTTCATTGCTCAAATTCCATCCTGAATCGGCCGGCGGTATTATGAATACCGAAGCCCTTTCATTTATCGAAACGATGAGTGTTGCACAATGCATCGGCATTTTAAAACGTTTGCAATCAATGCGCGATGTCTATCAATATGTGTATGTTACCGATCGCTCTAATCGTTTAGTCGGTTACATTGCTTTAGAAGATTTAGTCTTACAAGATCCTGAAGCGCGCATTGGCAGTTTCATGCGCGAAAGCCAACTCGTCATTGACGCGAATGAAGATCGTGAATCGGTTGCAAAAAAGATGGTGCACTATGGTTTATCCAGCGCACCGGTTGTCGATGAAGCGCATCATCTATTGGGTATCATTCCAAGTTTGACGCTCGTTGACGTTTTGGTTGAAGAGGCAAGCGAAGACGTACAAAAAATGTCTGCATTGGTGCCGATGAAAGAATCCTATTTTGATACTTCATTCTGGCGATTGTTCTATGAACGCAGCCGCATTCTGATTACACTCCTTTTAGCCGGCTCAGTTACTACCACGATTATGCGCATGTATGAGGCGACGTTGGAAATTGGTTTCCTTCTTTATTTTGCAAGTATGCTTACCAGCACGGGCGGTAATACGAGCAGCCAAACATCGGCAATGGTCATTCAAGGGTTAGCGCTTGGTGATATTCAACCATCGAACATCTTTAAATTCTTGCGCCGCGAATTCTTAATGGCCTGTATGATCGGCGGCATCTTAGGTCTCACGGCATTCCTGCGCGTCTATTACACCATCAATGATGTTATGCAAGCCTGCGTGGTGAGCTTAGCACTCGCGCTGATTGTGATAGTATCGGTAGTACTTGGCAGCTGCATTCCCCTTATTCTGCGCCGCTTTAATATTGACCCGGCATTCTCAGCCGGCCCCTTCCTTGCAACCCTCATGGACATCTTAGGCGCACTCATTTATTGCTACGTTGCGCGTTTAATGTTGAGCTAGTCCACTCCCCTTTTCATTATGCTCGCTATACCATAAGAAGAGCCTCGAGAGAGGGGCATTGTATTGTTGGGGGGATTGGTCTTGTGTAAAAAACCAGTATTTTTATATGATTTGACCATAAAAATAAGCTTTTTTCTTGACAAAAACCCCGGTAACTTATACCTTTTATCCATATTCTTCTGAGAAACCTTTTCTATGTGTCCAGTATTTATTACGATAACCATAAATAGTCCCCAGAGAACATTCTATGAATTTTTGCATGAGCCGCTAGCTCAGTCGGTAGAGCAACAGCCTTTTAAGCTGTGGGTCGTTGGTTCGATTCCAACGCGGCTCACCATTCATTTTTAAATGGATGGCTGCGTCAGTCACAAAAAGGTATCTACCCTGACTGCGCAATGCAACGCAATTCATTCTTTGATAGTCCCCATCGTCTAGCCTGGTCCAGGACACCGCCCTTTCACGGCGGTAACAGGGGTTCGAATCCCCTTGGGGACGCCAGTCTTCGTTGCTTTGCAACTTCGTCTGGCTGGCGCCGCAAATGAAACTTTCGATAATAAAAAAACAGAATTAGAAAAAAACGAAGACTGTCCGATCTCAATCGGGTCGTGCATTCGCTAAAAAACGATTTTGGTAAATACATGTCCAAAGATAAAAGCCCCTCATATTATTTACATAGTTTCTTGTTCGATATTATTTACGCTCTCATTGCCTATAAAAAAAGCAACGATTTGCATGTACTAGCCGAGCATTTTATTACGGCACGTTGGAAGGATGCAGAACCCGATCAGAGCAAATATGATAGTAAGGTAAGAATGTTACTCGAATCTACCTATATATTATCTTCCCAGCTTTCTATGTTAGATTGTTGCCCTGCTCATGATGCGGGGTATGAAGATGAAGCGCGCCATGATGTTGAGCAATACATGCCCGGCGTGATCGATTATGTTGATAGCTGCAATACTTCCTCCCGGCTTTCTGCGTTCGCGCCATTATTTCAAGACGATTATGCGGTTACCTATCAACGCCTTATCCATAATGAAATTGATCTACTGCAAGCAGAAAAATCTATCTTATGCTGGCAGGGAGCGATCTCAGATGACGCTCTGCAAGAGGCCGTGTTTTTAATGCGATATTCGTATCTCAAACATCTGCTTTAAATCGCATGTTCAGTTCATCGAACTTAGGGATTTTTATGATTAAATCTTTCTCAATAAGCATCCTTATGGGTGCATTGCTCTTTGGCTCTTGCATAATGGCTGAGGTAGGCGACTCCATTCTGACCGCCACCTGCGGTATCTATACCTTTAATCATTTCGATATCACCGATGATTCGTTCATGAGTGAAGTGGAGATAACGTGCCATGCGCATGGAGAGGAAGTAGGAGTTGTATTTTATAGCAAAATTCCCTTAAGGAAAGAGTATGTGGTGCATACGCTGTACGTCCATCCTCAATATAGAGAGCAGGGGCATGGAACTGCGATGTTGAGTTATGTCAGCGATCATTTGAAGGCTATCGGGGCAAAGTGTGCTTATATACAACCCGGACCCTTTGAAATGGGCGTACGTGGTGAGGTGCTTATGACGCAGGAAGAGCGCGCTAAAAGGATTCAGTGGTTGATAGCGTTTTATAAAAAAAATCAATTTACGCCATTTAAAAAATGGCTTACTCCCTTTATGCGTGTAGTCTATGCGTGCATGGGAATTAAAGAGGATCCGGCACATTTAATGGTAAAAGTTTTAGTATAAAGGAATTCTCATGAATATTTCATTAAACGAACAAAAATTTATACGCGAAAAATGGCTCTATTCCTATTTAGCTGCAATAGTCATGACATGCATAACATTCATTATTAAGGCGTTTCAGTCGCCAACAGGTTTTTTTTACTATACCCGCACAGTAACCATTGGGGATCAAGCACCACAAATTACTTATCTTCCTGTGCCGCTTACATCGATTGCCATGCAGCTATGTTTTGGAGCGTGTTTCTATGTGGGGCTTTGGTATTTATCGTATCGTGCTGTTTATCAGAAACGAGCTACTTGGTGGCTGCTTTTTATAATTGCAGCGAATGGATATTTCACTGGAATCAATCTTCAGCAAGCTATTGGCTTTATGTATAGTATGCTGGCTCAGCTTTATGATATGACGATTTATGCGCTAGGTTTGAATATGCTATGGCTAATCTATTATATCCTTATGGTCGCGGTGGGCGTTTGTATGATCAGCACTTCATCGAAGCTATATTTCATTCATGAGATGCTCGAGAGAGACGATGCTGAGTAAGTAGGTCATCATGAATAAAAGATTCAAAAAATACATTCCTCTCAATAATGATCCGTTATTGTGTTCAATCGACATAGCGCTTGATACCCATTTAAAGGGCTCTCAATATCCGTTTTGCTTACCCATTATTCAAAACACTCAGAAGATCACGTTCGCCAAACCGGTTACATTTTTTGTCGGTGAGAATGGAGCTGGTAAATCAACCATTCTTGAAGCGATTGCACATGCTATTGGATTTGGTCCAGAAGGCGGTAGCAAGAATATATCTTTTACCACCACTCGCACCACGGCATCATCTTTAGGCGAATGTATGAAGCTCACATGGAATTATAAACCGCATGATGGTTATTTCTTTAGAGCGGAGAGTTTTTTCAATATAGCGAGCTATCTTGATAGCATTGATGGCAACCAATCCTATGGTTATAAATCGTTGCATGATCAATCTCATGGAGAAAGTTTCTTCTCATTTTTTACTCATCGCTTGGGCAATAGTGGTATTTATATTCTTGATGAACCTGAAGCAGCACTTTCGCCACAACGCCAACTTGCATTGCTCAGAATAATGCATGATTTAACCAAGGAGAATACGGTACAATTTATTATAGCGACTCATTCCCCACTCCTGCTTGCGTATCCAGATGCGACTATTTATGCATGCAACAAAGATCAGTTGAGCGAAATTTCTTATACTGAGACAGATCACTATCAAATCACAAAAAGGTTTCTTGATAATCCTGAACTTTATTTAAAAAATTTATTTTCGGATGACGAATAAATGGAATGCTATAGATTGATTAATGAGCAAAAAGCCACCGAATTACCGGTGGCTTTTGTTTTTACATAGAAGTTTAAGATACATAACCAATTATTATATTATGAGTTAGGATATCGGTTGAAACTATCAACCACTTTATCCACCGCTTCAGATCCAGCAACTACAGCAAATGCACTTGCCAGTTTTTTACAAGGTGAAGGAAGCTCTGTTGTCCGCATGTTGTTGAAAACACATCGCTTAAATTCGTCTTCAGCTTGAAGGATCTGCTGTTGCTTTTGAGCCTGCAAAGTGACAGCTTTATATTGCTCACCTTGTGCCTTGTAATATTCAGCTTGCGCTTGGTATTGCGCTATTTCGGCATTACGTTTTTCTGCTTGGGCTATTTCTTTTTGGTCAGGACCACTAGATTGACACATGTTGTATCCTCCATAGAGAACGGCTCCCGCCACGATGTATGGAGTTGCTGGGGCTGCTGCTATTGCAACTGCGCCGGCTTTTACTACCGCTACTACTTTAGCTACTCCAAGACCTATGGTGCCAGCTTCTACGGCGCCAGAACCAGCTAGTGCTGCCGCCTCAATGCTGGTATAGCTATAATTATGTGTTAGGCCAGAGGCAATAATAATCGAATATAAAAAAAAATTTAATTTAATATGCATAATGATGAGTGCCTATTTGGATATGTATTATATGTGTATGAGATTTTTTAACTTCTTTTTTCATTCGAGTAAACTTGCAAACATTGTTCTTAGCCGCCTGCAAGTTTACTCGAATAATCTATTAGCCGCCTGAATATTTATTAAAACTGGTCATCATTTCGTCGACTGGTGCATGTCCGGCAACCAAAGCGAATGCTGTCGCTAAAGTGGCACAAGCAGGCGGAACACCCCGTGCACCAAGATTATCTAAAAGACATTTTCTAAATGATTCTTCGATTTTAAGAACTTCCTGCTTTCTGCGACCTTCCATGCCATATGCTTTATGGTGTTCTCCCAGCGCTTTGTACTCTTCTGCCTCAGATCTAGATTGCTCAGCTTGGTTCTTGTATTCTTCTGTCTGCGCTATCTCCTCAGGCGTTGGATTATAAGCTCTGTATACTTTATAAGTCCCCGCGCAGACGATCGCACCTCCTACTACGAATGGGGTAGCAGGGGCAGTGATTATTGCAGCTCCAGTTGTTTTTACAGCAACAACCGTTTGAGTTATTCCATTACCCATCATTGTTAGAGCGCCAGTACCAAACTTAGCCCCAAAACCTTCAGATGCTGTAATAAGTGCAGGCAGATTTTCCTCTAGCACTACACCAAGTTGTTTGCCAGCGGCAACTAGAGCCGGATCGCCCGCATAGATACAATTACTGATTAAGTTAGCAATGATAACAATCGAATATAAAGTATTTTTTTTAATATTTTGCATAATGAATAGCCTCTTAATTTAAGTGAACATTATTTTGCAAACACTCAAGTTCATTTTTTATTGTAAGAAACTGCTCAAGGAGCTTTTCGTAACGCTTAAAAAGTTCTTTTAAGGCAATATGTTGAATTGCTTGCCTGATAAGGGCAAACCGTAATCTCTCAAGTTCGTTTTCGTTATTGGTACCTCTATCAATGAGATGTTTTGCAGATACGCCTTTAATGTCATTTTGTATATCAATAGCGCGCTCAATATTTAATCGCAATGCGTGAACCTCTTCTTTGAATTCTTCCTGCCCCTTATTGTCCAGTTGTTCATATATTGAGGAATAAACGTAACTGCATCTTTCCATCATGGTATCTAAATGCTCTTCTTTTTCTGCAATCATTTTTTCAAGCTCGTAAAGCTCGAGTTCTTTCACATGGAAATCGTTTTTTAATTGTTGCATGCGTGAATCGCTACTATTTTTGCCTAAGGCCATGCATGGCACTAAAAGGAGAGCTATCGTTATGTTTTTAAAGGTCATCATGTTCCTTTGAATATTGATTAAAAATAAGAAATCTTTTGCAAATAAGCCCCGAATTTGGAGCCATTTTTACGGAGCTTCTTAGATTATATGTTTATGATTAGATTTGTTTGCAATAAAGTATAAGTAATATTTTTAACAATTAATCGTACCAATAAGCCACCGAGTCACCGGTGGCTCACTTTTACCTGATCCAATCTTATATAGCTTTATGCTACTCGATGTTATATTTTTTTGCGTAGTATGATCTACAAATAAAAAGCCATAAGACCGTGGCTACGCAATATATTTCGAAGTGTTTACTGAAGTAATCATTAAATACTAAAACAGTGAGGAACATTATAGTTCCGATTACTTCAAGATACTTCATGCAGGGCCGCTTGCTACTGCACCTAATATGCCAGTTCCAACCCCAACAACATTACTTACATATTCTACGGGAACTAATGTTGTTTTCTCTAGAGCTGCAACGACTACCCATCCTGCAGCGGGAGTAGCAACAATGCTTACACCAACGCCTACAGCGCCAATAGCAGCCTGTGCCACTAAATGAGTAAGGAATTTTCCGGTATAGAATCCCCACCATGCACCAGCAGCGCCACCACCAATTACTCGTTGTTGAAGATCAATAGAATAACTGGCATCATTTAACGCTTTATTCACTTTGAGGTACGAACCTGCAGTGAGCATCGTAGCGAGCTTGTTCGTTGGAATATTGCGTAGTTCTGAAGACATCTGATATGGCTGCAATACATGCGCACCAGTTTGGTCTTCAATGGTGAATGAATTGTTTTCATGTATTATTGATACGTTTTCGATTTCTCGAGGTAATGATAATGATTCTCTTTCAATGATCATTGCGTTGCTGAAGCATGATGCCAACAGCGCTAGAGCCAAAAAGCCTGTCCTGACGAAGGAAGGGCCATTATTAATTTGTAACATAATGTTACTCCTATGATTAAACGTACTGCAAACGTCCAATTCATTGGGTACTTTTGTACTCAATGACTGAACGTTGACTTCAATCGTTTCGATTACTAGATCTCTCATACTTTTTTCGACCATTGCGCTTTTGACCTTAAGCTTCTTGTGCAACTCTAGAGGCAGATCAATGGTGAGACGAGTAGATTCTTTTTTTGTGGTTCATTAAGGCTTTTTCTTTTTAATGTAATTACGATTTTAAGTATAAGCTTATTTATATAAGCAGCAAGCAGAAAAAGAAGCTGAATTTTTCTAGTAATTTTTTAGATTACTCTATTAAATAAGAGGGTTTCTTGCTGTCATGAATTAAGCTATTAATCACTATGCCTGGCAGATCAATTCTCTCAAGGAAATTTAACTAAAAAAAGCCACCGAATTACCGGTGGCTTTTTTAGTTCTGCATATAGTATCTAAATTTTGATTAGTATCGTTATTCAGATGTTTGCGTAGAAGATGAATTTCCTTTTTCAAAATCGATCGCATTGATGGTGATAGAGCGCTTTCCGCTCCACCAATTATCATTTACGTTGCCAACTAAATCAAACATAGCGCCGTTTTTTTCAGGCAGTGCATAGAAAGCATCGGGGCGGAAGAAGAAGTTGACGTCTTTTTCCTCGTCTTGTTGTTCTAATGTTGCACGCACGTGGCTTTTGCCGCGCCCTAAGAAGGCTGGTTTTTTATCCTCTGGATTGCGCACTCTGCCAAAATATAAGCATGGTGCTGGGTTGCTATTGCCAAACGGCTCGAGCAATTTTATATCTTCGGCTACCGCAGGCGTTAAATCATTAAAGGTTGCGAGTCCATCAACTTCTGGTTTATTCTGACGATCTTGTGGTTGAACATTCTCTATAAAATGTTGTCGCAAACGAGCTTTAAATGCATCCAGTTTTGATTTTTCAATACAGAGTCCGGCTGCTGCGGGATGGCCGCCATAGGTTTTCAAAAGATCTTTGCAGGCTTGCAGCCCTTCAAACAGATGGTATTTCGCAATCGAACGCCCTGAGCCCTTAAGTATAATGGTGCCATCTTCGGCGGTTGTTTCAGTCAGAAGGATTGTTGGTTTGTGCCATTTTTCTACTGCTTTTGATGCGACTAACCCATTTATGCCAACATGCCAGTTTTTGTGTGATGCAATAAAAACTGGATCATACTGTATGCTTAACGTTTTTTGTTTATAGACCATATTATTGAGGGAATCAAACATCTCGGCTTGGAGTGCTTTGCGTGCATTATTGAGTTCCATAATAAATGTACCAATAATTTTTCTATTGTGGTCGTCATCCTGATCAAGCAAGAAGCGTATGCCAAGATTGGCATCATCAAGTCTGCCAATCGCATTTAATTGTGGGGCGATGCCAAATGCAATATCGGTTGAGCCAATTGTCGGGCTTTCGATGTTTGCGTTATCAATAAGTTGTTGAAATGCTGGACTTCTCCAACTGTTGGCTTGTTCAAAACCTTTGCGCACCCAATAACGATTTTCATCAACCAGAGGAACCACATCGGCGATGGTGCCAATCATCATGAGTTCATACGCTTTTTTCGGCAATTCGAGATTTCGTTGGCCATATAATAATTGCATAAGCTTGAAAGCAACCCCGACGCCAGCAAGTGCTTTACAGGGATATGTACATTGTTTTTGATTTGGATTGACGATTGCATAAGCCTCAGGAAGGCTATCATGTTCTTGATGGTGATCGGTAATAAGCAAATCAATGCCCAGTTCTGTTGCTTTTTTTCCAGCTTCAAAGGCAGAAATGCCATTGTCGACGGTAATTACTAATGTGCAGCCATCCTCTTTGGCTTTCTCAATATGTTTTGCGCGAATGCCATAACCATCCTTCATGCGATTAGGGCAGTGGTAATCAATGTTGGCATTCAATGGTCTGAGGCAACTGATAAGAAGCGTCGTAGACGTCATGCCATCAACATCATAGTCACCAACGATACGAATTTTTTCGCCACGTTCAATAGCAAGAGAGATCCGCTCAATGGCTTTATTTGCATCTTTAAGCAACGAAGGATGGCGTGCTTGCGCGTCATATGGAGGATTTAGAAAATTTTTAATAGCATCGTCATCTTTTAATCCACGGTGATATAACGTCTGTGCAACAGGTTTTGAGACGTGGAATTGCTCCATAATATGATTAACGGTTTGTTCATCAAATGCTGGAACGATATAAGTGCCGCGAGAGCCTTTAATGACCTTGTTATACTGCGAGGATCTCTGTTCTTGTGTAGAAGAAGGTTGAGATTGAGTTTCAGCATAACTTCGTTTGCGAACCGCGGAAAGACGCGCAGCAAGATCTTGTTCCATGCAGAAAAGAGGGGCATTGCTTAAAAGTAAGAGGGATAAAAAGCGACGTTTCATAGTTACTTCCTTTTTTAAAAATATGGTACCAATCCAAGATCATTAAATGGGCGTGTTTTTTTAAAAATGAGTACGTTTAGTCATTGCGATATGAACGATACGTAATGACTAAATTGGAAGTAAAGAAAAAAAAATTAATGTCTTCTTAAACAGTAAATGCTGCTATGTTTCCAAAACAAACATTAAAGAACGTTATGAAGGAAAACGAGGAAGGCCGTTGGCGCACGTGTAAAAGCATTTGCCTTTGAATAAATAGGGTAAAAAGTCTTTAGAAAAAGGCTTTTTTTTCTAAAAATTAGCCCTTGATTAAAAACGGAACGTTACATCGAATGCAACATCTTGAGCCCAATAGTTGCGGCCTACTTGGCCGTCATAATAGATCGCTGCATTCATTCGATCGTCCAAACCTTGATACATGAAAGCCAAGCGAGGAACAAATAAATTTCGTTCATAATTTCCACCCTTTCCGGTAAATATGCAGCAAGAATTTACAAAGTTTGCATGGTAATTCTTGCTCGAACATGGAGTTTGGTTGATGTATGCCAAGGTGAGCATTGGTATAAACTTGCCATGACTCGTATCATAGATAGTGCTCAAGGAAGCGCCGATATCTGCCTGAAAGAGCATCGATCTTTTTGACTGCACATGGAGATTAAGACTCTCAGCGCCGCATTCGGTGTAACCGTGTTCACGTTCTATAGCGAAATCGAGATTGAGATAAGGAATAAATTGGAACCGAGAGCGGCGCCATTGATATCCAAGGCCCACGTGCGGCAACCACTCATTGCCATTGTGTTTAGACTCAGCATATCTATCGATGGAACCGAAACAAAGATGACGCGTGCTGCTATATCTGTTGAATGCGCCGATCAATGCCGTATTGAAGTAGAAATCATTATGGTTCAAGCGCGCGTATAGTCCTGCATAGTAGCTATTGATGTTTGCGTTGCCTGAGAATTCTTTCCAATGAAAAATATCGTGTGTGGCACTAAACGCTAATCCAAGCACCCAATTACGAATCCAGTAATCAAAACCAATCGTAGCGCCGAGCGTAGTATCTCTATATCCAAATTGTTGTGCTTGTTTTTGCCATTGTGCAATGCCATCAATCCACACACTCATAGGTTCTGGATTTTCAATGAAACAACATTTTTGCAGATGTTTGGTGTACGTAGTGCGGACCAAAATAGCGTCCAGCAATTGCACTTCTGTTGGGCCAGAAAATTGTGCAGGCCCCATTTGTTCAAAAGCCGATTGGATGCCATTCACGTTGAGAGCGAGCAATGCACTGTTAACGGTGTTAACATCTGATCCTGAAAGGGTGACGAAACAATTTGCAGCATTGAGTGCATTGCAGGTGAGATTGATGGCATTTAAAGGTAAATACGTGAGTTGCACCGTGAGCGGATTATAAATTAAGCTCAAGAGTGATGGGCTTGAACTTGTCAGAGAAGAGAATTTTCCGGTTACGCCAGTGCCCGTACTAATAATGGTGTAAGTAAGTGGTGTTGTGAAGTTAGTGCCATCAAGAGTTACTGCAACGCTACCGTCAACTTGAGCGAATCCGGACGCAATAATAACATCGCTTTGACCTGCAGCATTAATTTCAACGTTGTAAACGCTGGTAGGATATAAAAAGAGATCGGTAGTAAACATTTCGCCGATCGAATTTCCTGGCGAGATCGTTCCATTATTATAGATGTTACCATTCACGGTGGCGTTGCCTGATAAGGTGCCGCCCAATTGGATATTTACATCTCCGTTGACTGATCCATTGAGATTCAAGGTGCCCGATTGGATGAGGGTGCCGCCTAGATACGTGTTAGCACCGGTTAAACCGATAGTCCCCGTGCCAGACATAATGACTCCAGGCATGGTTGCATATGATAAGAAACCAGCTCCCTCAATCGGATTGGAAAGTGTTAATGCATTGTTGATTTGAAAGGTAAGATTTCCTCCCGACTGAATAAAAATATCTTGTCCAAGAGAAGATCCATTTGTTCCGCTATTCGTTGCCGTGCCACCTATTCCAGGCGACGTTGAATTGCCAGAAAAACTGACACCATCTTGCATGATGAGCTGAGCATCTTGTTGGATGTAGATCGCACCTCCAAGTCCAGAACCTCCGCCGCCGCCAGCAGATGCACTGGTTGCTGAGCCACCGGAGCCACCGAGGCCATAAATATCGACGCCGCCAACGTGGCCTCCGCCACCGCCAGCCCCGAAGCCGCCATTGCCTCCATCACTAGTGCGTGAGGCGCCGCCACCGCCGCCGAAAACGCCACCATTACCGCCAGGGCCATTCAATCCACCGCCTCCTCCGCTCGCGCCAAGACCTGCTCCGCCACCATTACCGCCGCCGCCGCCACCGCCTGCACCATAATCAGCGCCGATGCCTGAACCGCCACGGCCGCCTATACCATCTCCCCCCTCATCGATGGAATCAGAACCAAACTGACCGCTTGCACCTGAACCAGCACCGCCACCAGCGCCTGCACCATCAGTTGCGCTGCCCAAGCCCCCTGCACCACCACTTCTGGCAGGAGTGGTAGCTGTAGCGGCAACGCTACCTCCGTGTCCTGCAAGCACATATGCCAAAGGGGTCTCTCCGCCACCGCCTGCGCCGGCATAATTTGAAAAGGTATTGGGTGACCCAGCTCCTATAGTGCCACCATTGGATCCGCCATTATTTCCACCACCGCCACCCGAGGCAGCATTCGGATGAGTATGCGTCGTACTGCCACCACTGCCACCGCCGAAACCGCCAGCACCACCGCCTACGCCGCCCACTGCATTGCCGGCGCCGCCATCGCCACCGACAGCTTGATTGTTATTGAGACTCATCGCGGAAATGGTCGTTGTGGTACCGGAGTGTATATAAAGAGCGCCCCCGCCGCCGGTTCCGCCACCCCCGCCGATTTCACCATCGCCCCCATTGCCACCACGGGAGAATCCATTTTGAATGATGAAATTAGTAATGGTTGGTGAGCCTTGGGCTGCTGAGAAAACGGGAACATCACTTCCTCCATCGATGGTCACACCACTGCCCAAAATGGTGCAAGAAGAGGTAATCGCTGATAGGCGCGCATTTGTTACAAAGATTGTCTGGCCAGCGATGGGTGAACAGTCGACTATGTCACCGTCTGCGGCTTGCTGAATAGCAACGCCTAGGGAACCAGGCGTAGATGACCCACCGTCGGTATTGGTTACTTGGATTGTGGTGGCCAAAAGAGGGCTTGAGAGCAATAGATGTGCGATTACCAAGGGAAGAAAAAAAAGAGGGTTTTTAAGGAACATGTAATTACCTAACCTGATTGTGAATAAAGGAATATGGTTTGGATCCGATAAAAACTTTCTATCACATTGATCATAATGTTTGCAATTCGTTTGAAAAAGAATGGGCAACTCTGTTTTAGGATCGAATCTTTGCGAGAAAGATCTTATTCCTTGCTGGCCAATGCTGGATGCCTTTTGCTAGATACGGCAATTTTGTTACACTAAACATGATAATAAGCTTTATATAAAGGTTTTTCCAAGAGGAATACTATGATTAAATTCATTGGCAATAAACTAGGGCGCGATAAGAGCCTAGAGCAACTCGAAGCAGATGGCATCACCTGCCAGTATCGCTATATAACGGGCCACGAACTGCGTGCGGCCCTCCAGCGCAAGCTCATTGAGGAAGCACAAGAAGTGCATGATACGAATGATAAAAAAGAAATCATCGATGAATTGGGAGACGTCCTTGAAGTGATCGATGGCTTATGCAAGGCATATGAAATTTCCATGGAAGATGTGCTGAAAGCAAAAGCAGAAAAGCGTGAACGGCGCGGCGGCTTTGAAGCCGGCTGGTATCTTGAAACATTCGAAATGGATGAGAATAATCCGCGTGCGAAATACTTCCGCACCTATCCGCATAAATATCCTGAGATAAAAGACTGATCGATCATGGAATTACATTTTGTTTACATACTCAAATGCACCCTTCGAGACATTCTTCATCACGTTGTCACGTGACTCAGAATCCTCAGGGCGAACGGATTGTCCAGGTAGGTAGCGCATTGTGAAAGCATCAAGCTATTCATAGTAAAATTTAAAGGTAAAATAATATCCATCACCCCGTTCGCCCTGAGGATTTTTCGATTCCGCAAGGAGAGAAAAATATCGAATGGGGTGAGGCTGTTAAGCGCCTTCCAAAAAAAGCCTTTGGTAGAAAAACTGCTCAACCGAGCGCATCCGTATCTCTATAAATATTGGGTTGCGTTGAGATAAATATGGTTAAAAAAATAACGAAGCCTAAAGATGGTCTGACACTTCACATTGATCAGGCTATTGCAGATGAATTAGGAATCACTCAAGAGACAGAGTTGATTATGTACGTGATAGGCGACACTCTCATTATAAAGCCAAAAAAACGACAGCCTCAAAGTGACAGAAAAAAACAAGAATCAGAAGAACGAACGCGGCGCTTGATGGAGAAGTATGATTCTGTATTGAGAAAGCTTGCGGATTCATGAAAAAATATACGTCTGTTCTTCCCCGCGAATTCTATCACCGTGATACCGTGCAAGTAGCGCGCGAATTATTAGGCGCTCTCTTAGTGCGCGTTCATAATGGGCATGTTATGGCCGGCATTATTGCTGAAACAGAAGCCTATTGCGGCGAGCTTGATCCAGCGAGTCATGCCTATCGGCGCGAAACGCCGCGCAATAAAGCAATGTTCGGCCCGGTCGGGCATAGTTACGTCTATTTCACGTATGGCAATCATTATTGCCTTAATCTCGTTGCACGCCCAGAAGGGCAAAAAGCAGGTGGAGTACTTATTCGCGCGCTAATTCCCGTGCAGGGCATTGAACATATGCAGCATCATCGTGGCGTCATGGATATTAAACGCCTCACTTCAGGCCCGGGCAATGTGGGCAAAGCATTGCAATTGAATCGCGATGAGAATGATATTGATGTTACTCGCAAGGGCGAACTGTATGTTGTCCAAGGAACTGCTATCCCAGATGCTGATGTGGAAATTACGCCACGTATTGGGATATCAAAAGCGCAGGATAAGTTGTGGCGCTTTGTGATTAATAAAGATAAATGGCAGGATGTGCGCATTAAACGTATTGCGCAAGAAATCATGGATGAATATGCAGACGTTTTTAAAAAATTGGCGGATTCATGAAAAAAGAGCTGAGAGCGCTACTGAGTAAAAACATCCAGAAAGAATACAATAAACTCATATCGATTATTGCAGATATTAATCGCAAGGATCGATTAACGCAGTGCATAGAGGGTACTGGCGGGTTAGTGAGTATTGCCGATTTGATTGCCTATCAAATCGGTTGGGGTACCTTGCTTTTGACTTGGTATAAAGCCGAATTAAAGAGAAAGATGCCGGAAATGCCTGGGCAAGGTTTTGATACCTGGGATTATGTTGGATTAGCACATCATTTTTATAAAAAATATCATTATGATGGGTATCGCAAGCAGGAGCAGAAATTTCATAAGATCGTGCAAGAAATCATTGATATGGTTGAGCATGAATATGAGAGGAATCATCTTGACGCAATCGGCATATGGGATTGGTGCACTTTAAAATCGGGCAAAAAATGGCCGTTGAGCAAATGGGTGCAGGTCAATACCGTTGCGCCTTACAAAAAGGCGGCGAGCCTAATAAAAAAAGTAATATAACTTAGATGCGAAAGATCTTTTATGAACATAGTCTCATTCTTTATAGCATTGCAGACGATCCTACTATTCTTTATGACATTCCATGATTGGATTCATATACCGCCTTTTATTGATATTGACGAGCTTGAAAAACACAGCACGAAAAAGGGGCGTTTGATTAATTCTACGATTTTCTTCTTTATCGTATTTATTCCATTAATGCTCACGTGGTTTTATAGATCAAATTTAACTATGTGGATTCTGATTCACATAAGTCTCTTTTATCTTTTGCTTACGATAGGAACCATTTTTTCTTGGTGGATTCCTTATTTTTTTGGAAGCTCAGAACAGCATAAGGCTGATTTTGCTGAATATAAAAATACTCATCATTTCCTTCCTGCGCGGGGGGATAATGTTATTCCCAACACATTTCATGTGATATTGCATCTTCAGATATGGACATGCTTAGGGATAGCGCTTTATTTATTAATACAAACTTTATAGCTCGGATAAGGATCACTATGGTCACGTTTTCGCACACTATTTTTTACGTAAAAGATGTTCCAAAAGCGCTTGCATTTTACAAAGATGCTTTTGGGTTGGAGCCAAAATTTATTCATGAGAGCAATCAATATGCCGAGCTTGCGACCGGCAGCACTGCGCTTGCTTTTGCATCTGACCAGTTAGCGGCATATAACTTACCCAAAGGATATGTACCGCATGATATCAGCAAGGTGCCATTAGCGTGCGAAATAGCGCTTTCAGTATCTGATGTGCAGGCATGGTATGAGCGCGCGTTAAAGGCTGGAGCTCATTCTATTGCAGCGCCGCAACAAAAACCATGGGGTCAAGTAGTTGCATATGTGCAGGATCCTAACGGCGTGTTAGTTGAAATTGCAGGCCCACTCT
>Ga0181538_10002368_pt1 | contig 19662 bp, 16 predicted proteins | sample PEATcosm2014_Bin_40_FD_119773 | JGI IMG/M metagenome (GOLD analysis project Ga0181538, IMG submission 119773) | Peatland microbial communities from MTU Mesocosm Facility, Houghton, MI, USA - PEATcosm2014_Bin23_30_metaG | ecosystem: Environmental > Terrestrial > Soil > Wetlands > Peat | place... | reverse complement strand
CGGGCCTCCGGCCCGGGACTGACGCCGTCCGGGGGGACGACCCCCCTGGACCCCCCGATTCCCGCCGGGGTACCCGCCGCAGCACCGGCCACTCGCCCGGGCCTCCGGCCCGGGACTCGCTGGGCCGGTACGAACGCCTGTTCGCAGGGACCCTGAAGGCATCCGTGGCGCGCGGGGCCCGGGGGTCAGACCTTGCGCCAGCCGGGTATCCAGGCGCCGTCGCGCACGTCGTAGTCGCCGAACAGCGCCGGGGCCTCGGCGCGCATCAGCTCGCCGATCTTGCCGAATACCAGGCGGATCTCCTCCTCCGCCCCGGGATCGGTCCGCGACTCGATGGTGTGCCGCAGCGTACGGACGTTCGCCGACCACACCAGCCCGGTGGCCACCCCGTCCGGCGCGAACCGGCGCATGAACGAGGTCTTGTGCTTCTTCTGGTGGAAGGGCACGCCCTCCTCGTCGAGCCCGAAGTGGTCAGCCATCCAGCGCTGGAAGTTCTCCATCTCGGAGAGGAGCACCCCAGCTCGCTTCATCAGTTCTTCGTCTTCGCGAGCCCATTCCGGGAACCAGAACGGGATGTCCGCGAGCCGTACGAACCGCAGCGATTCCTGCGACACCGCTGTCCCGGGCCGGTGCCTGACAATCTCATGCGTGTTCCCCGAGACGGTCGGCTTACCGTCGCGGCGAACGAAGAGCAGCCCATTGGGTACAGAGACGCAATGCACCATCCCGTCGTATGGCTCCATGCCGTCGTTGTAGCCGTCATCGTTGAGGTACCGGCTGGGAGGAGCCTGATGGCGCTGATGGTTAACCAAGGGAGCCAGGCGCCTCGTGACGATGGACACGATATAGCTGACCCGGAGGTTGCGGAAACGTTGGCCACTGCGCATGACGCGTTCGAGACCGATGCGGTTGTCGACTCGCACATTTGCCGACCACCCTGCCTTGATGGCCAGGACCTGGAGATCGTCCGCCGTCTCGGCCGAGGAGGTGTAGATGACCCGGTGGTCAGTGGAACGCTGGGTAGTCCCGTCGCCCTCGATCACGGCCTCCAGGAAGGCCCGGATGAGCTCTGGCGACCATGCCTGAACCATCGCGGGTACGCGCTTCTCGTGCGCGTGGCCTAGTTCAGCGAGCATGTCTCGCAGCGGCGTGCACTGGGTGCGCACGCAGCCGCAGCCGGACACCGGTAGATAGGCCGGAAGCCCCATGGCGCGGATCGTGTCCGCCATCCTGTCCAGGATGGGACCGCGATTATGCGCCAGGATGATCTGGTGGTCGCTGGTGCATCCGTCGGCAAGGTAATAGCCAAGGAAGCGAGCAAACGGCTCGGCCGGGAAGGTCCTCGCCGGATTGGTACGGACGCATGCCGCGCCGTTGTCTGACCGTTTCCAGACGCGACTAGCGGCAGGGATCGTGACGGTGAGCGGCGTGACGCCGACCCATCGCGCAGACTTCTGATACTTAACGCGCTTGTGCAGGAGGTCCGTAGCCTGCACAATGCCAAACCGTTCTTCCTTCCGCTTGGCCGCCTGCGTGTCATGACGCTGCACCCACATGCGGTGGTTGGGCGTCACCAGCAGGTCCACCTGCTCCGACCGCACCCGGTACATAGGGCCGTCGTAGTCACCATGAAAGACCTCGGTGGCCTTCTGGTATTCAAGTTCACCGGAAGCCGGGTTAAGCGTCCCGAAGGTCTCTGATCCGTCAACCTTCGGCCACGGCTTCCAGCCGTCGGTGGTGAGCACCTCGGTGTCGTCGTCGTAACAGCACACCCGGCTCACGTTGTGCAGGACGAACGTGAAATTCACGTGCTCGAGGACTGAGCCGTGCGCGCTGGCCAGGATGTTCTCCAGGTACTTGGCCTGGTTGGTGCGGATGCGGGTGACGTTGGGGTTCAGCCCGGGGTCCCAGGACCGGTAGCAGAGCCGGCCCGCGAACTCGGCGAGATTCTGCGCGTCGTTATCCAGGTCGCCGCGGTCCAGCCGCTCCAGCCAGGCGTCGCCGCCGACCTCACGCAGATACTCCGTGACCGCCTCGTAGTCGAGCTGGGGCCGCGCCACCAGCAGGACTTCCGGCTCAACGCTCCTCATGTCACAGTACTCTAACGACACCGCCTGCCCGATCCGCCCCGTCTGGCCACAGAGCCCCGAATGGCGCGCCCGAATTCCGGCGGTGCCGCGGCGAGAAACACAGCGGCGTTACGGCGGGTGTTACGGGGGGTGGCGGTGCGCAGCGCCGATCGCCGCGAGCCGGGGCCTTGTGCCTCGGCGAACGACGATGCTACGGCGACATACCCCAGCGGGGTGCGAAGCACACGCGGGGGGTCCGGGGGGTCATCCCCCGGGCTAACACAGCGCGGGCGCGGCAGAGGCGGAGGACGTTGGCGATGACGTGGTGGCCGGCCCGGCCGGAGGCGGTCAGGATCGACTCCGGATGGAACTGGACGCCCCAGCGCCCGGCCACGGGATCCTCAATGGCCATCACCACGCCGTCCGGGGTCGTCGCGGTCACCTCGAATCCGCCCTTGACCTGCTCGGGCCGCGCGTAGATGGAGTGGTACCGCGCACCGGTGAACTCCGCGGGCAGTCCGTTCAGCAGCTCGCCGCCCTGGACCCGGACCACGCCCGGCTTGCCGTGCGCGGGCTCGGCCAGCAGGGACAGCTCACCCCCCGCGTGCTCGACCATGGCCTGCAGGCCCAGACACACGCCAAACGCGGGCAGCCCCCGGTCGTCGAGCTCGCTGAGCAGGCCATCGCATGCGAAGTCCACGGGCCGACCGGGGCCCGGGGACAGCACCACCAGATCGGGAGCGTAGGAATCCAGCAGGGCCGGCCGGAAACCGGCCCGCAGGGTGGTGACCTCCGCACCCTCCTGACGGAAGTAATCAGCCAGCGTGTGCACGAATGAGTCCTGGTGGTCTACGAGCAGGACGCGCAGCCCGGACCCGGGACGGCCCTCCCCCGCCTCGGCGATGGCGGGCCCGGCGTCTCCGGTGCCGGTGAGCGCTCCCGCCAACGTTTGTTCGGCATCCTTGAGGGTCTCGATCAGCGCGCGCGCCTTGATCTGCGTCTCGCGCTCCTCCGCCTCCGGGTCCGAATCGAACAGCAGGGTGGCGCCGGCCCGCACGGCCGCGATCCCGTCCCGGATGTGCGCGGTACGCAGGGTCAGGCCGGTGTTCATGCCGCCGTCGAAGCCGATGGCCCCGACGGCGCCCCCATACCAGCGGCGCGAGGTGGCCTCGTGGTCCTCGATGAACTGCATGGCCCACGTCTTCGGCGCCCCGGTGATCGTCACCGCCCACATGTGGGTGAGGAACGCGTCGAGCGCGTCGAACCCGGGCCGCAGCTTGCCCTCCACGTGGTCGACGGTGTGGATCACCCGGCTGTACAGCTCGATCTGGCGGCGCCCGATGACCTGGACGCTGCCCGGCTCGCAGACGCGCGACTTGTCGTTGCGGTCCACGTCGGTGCACATGGTCAGCTCGGACTCCTCCTTCGGGGATCCGAGCAGCGTGCGGATGTTCGCCGCGTCCTCCAGCGGGCCCTCGCCGCGGGCGATCGTCCCCGCGATGGGGCACGTCTCCACCCGGTCCCCGGTGACCCGAACGTACATCTCCGGGGACGCGCCGACCAGGTACTCCCCCTCGCCCAGGTTGAACATGAACTCATACGGCGCCGGGTTACGCTGGCGCAGCCGCTCGTAGAACGCCGACGGGGTCGGGCAGCGCCCGTAGAAGACGTGACTGGGCACGACCTCGAACAGGTCGCCGCGCGCGAAGCGCTCTCTCGCCTCCGCCACGACCTGGGCGTATGACCCCGGCTTGGGCTGTTCCGGCAGGTCCTGGGAAACTCCGGGCCGGGGGCTGGCCGGCCCCGTCCCGGCCGGCGCGGTGGGACCGGTCAGCCGGGGCAGGCCGACGGTGGCGGCCCCGTCCACCTCGAACTCGTAGGCGTAGCGGGTGGCCTGCTCGCGCTTGCGGTCCAGCACGTAGATCTCGTCGGGCAGGTGCAGCACGAGGTCGCGCTGGTCGGCTGGGCGGTCCAGGCTCAGCCGGACGGGCTCGAACTGGAACGCCAGATCGTACCCGAACGCCCCGTACAGGCCCAGGTGCGAGTCCTCGCCGCCGAACGCCGCTATGATCTCGCGGACTGCGGTGAACACGGTGGGGCGCCGGCTCCGTTCCTCTTCGGTATAGGGGCGGTCCGGCTCCGGGATGACGACTTCCACGCCGTCGGCGGTACGGTCGCCCACCGGGGTGCCGGCCCGCAGCAGGGCCGCGCCGATGACCGGGAGCAGTACCCGGCCACGGTCGTTCAGCGCCCGGGCCCCGATGCGGCGGCCGCGGGCCACGATCTCCGCGCACGGGTCGGCGTAGGCGATGTGCCAGCGGCTGTAGCGTCCCGGATACTCCATGCCCGAGCTGAGCACGCCGCCGCGGCGCTCGTCGACGGCGCGCGACACGTCGGCCAGCAGGTCCGGGTCGAACGGCCCCGCGGTGCGGGTGACGCGCACCCCGCCGGCGGTCTCGAAGGTGGTCAGCTCATTACGCGGTTCGGAGTCCACGTGGGCACCTTTGTCCGGGCCCAGGCCCCGGCGGGAACGAAAAACGACCGCCGCTTCCCGGGCGATCGTTTCATGATCTGCGCAGTACGCGAGCCATCACGCCGCCTATGGGCGGCGCCACCACTGCAGGCTCGGCACGGCTCGCACAGCGGTCAGCTTAGCGGGTCCGGCCGGCCACCGCCAGCGACCGGGAGCGCCCCGCCGGACATCCGCCGCGTAATGTCGTCCCGTTGTCCGCGTGCGGCCCGCCTTCCCGTCCTGTTGTCCACACGGGGTCCGCGCCACCACGACTGCTGCTCGACCGCGAGGTTCCACAGGTACCGGGCCTGCGCGCAATGGCCCCGCAGCACCACATCCTGGGCGGGCGACGGGAGCGGGCGGTACCGGGACATGCGAACACACTAGCGAACACCACCGACATTCCAGCGGAGGTGAAGCGGCGTTCCCTTCCCGGCATGAAAGCCGGTCTCCACGCCGCGATCCTGATGGGTGGGGAGGCCCGGTCGCCGCTGGCCGCCGAGGCCGCCCGGGTGGTAGGAAGTCCGTGGCCGGAACGCGGCGCCGCCCGCGGACGGCCCGGCGGAAGGCGGGGCAGATGAAGACGGTGTCGGCGACGGCGTGGATCGACGCGTCACCGATGAAGGTCTGGGCCATTCTCACCGACCTGAGCCGTTACCAGGACTGGAACCCGCTCTTCCGTGAGGCGTCCGGCGAGGTCACCGTCGGGCGCCGGATTTTCCTGCGCAGCTACCCGGCCGGCGGACGGCCGATGACGCTCAGGCCCACGATCACCGCGGCGACCGCGGCGACCGAGCTGGCGTGGGCCTCCCGCCTGCCCGGCATCATCGGCGGGGAGCACCGGTTCGAGCTGAGCGCCCGAAACGGCGGAACGCTGGTGGTGCAGAGTGAGACCTTCCGCGGCGCCCTGGTGCCGTTTTCCGGCCGGGCCCTGGCCCGGGCCGAGACGGGCTTCCGGGCGCTGAACGGCGCACTCAAGGTGCGGGCTGAGTCTGCCCAATAAGTCTCGTTCGGTGAACGAACTACGGAAAGCTATTCCGCAATTCCTCTTAGTGACATTGCCGAATAGTTAGCCGGTGATGACAACAGGTAAAGCGGATATTTTGCCCACAACCCGACTAAAACCGTTGACCAGCTCAGAACGCCGCAGTTAATGTGGACAACGCTTTGCGTCAATTCTGACGCGCGAGGTCTCGCGATGTCATAGACAGCACATGAGGATCAGGATCTCCACTTTGTGACGCACAGGGGCCGTCACGGGTGACAGATCGACCGCAGCGGTCGGTTGCCGCTCAGCGCTCGGCTCCCGGGTCAGAAGGTAAAGCCCCCGGGGCGGGCGTTGCGGTCCGCGATGAGGCCGGCCAGTGTGGCGATGGCGATCTCGGGCGGGGTCCGCGAGCCGATGTTCACGCCTACCGGCCGGTGCACACGATTGATGTCCTCCTCCCCCACGCCCAGCTCCCGCAGGGCCGGGATGTGGGGCGCCGGGTGACGAGGGTTACCCATCACGCCGATCCAGCGGGCCTTGCCGGCCAGCAGATCACGCAGCACCGTGCCCAGCTCAGGGCGGTGATGGTCGGTGACCACGACGTCGGCTGAGGCGTCGAGGGCATCGAACGACGCCGTCACCTCCGCGCCCGGCACCATGGCCGCCGCCGCCCGCTCGGCGTCGGGCTCCAGCAGGATGGCCCGGAAGCCGCAATCGGACCCGAAGTGCAGCAGGAATTCGGCCACCGGAGAGGCGAAAACGGCAATAAGCGTGCGGGTCGCGGTCGCCGGGGCCGGAGCTCCGTGCGCGACAGCGCACGCCGGGTCTTCGGTCAATTCGTCCATCGTGGTGTCGTGATCGTGCGTCATTCGGCCAGTCTCGCACTGCCGGGCCGGTCATGCCCAGCGGTGGTATTAATGTCCATCGGCACATTCCGTTCGGCGTGATCAATGTTGATCCATTTATGCAAACGATTTCGGCATGCGGATTCCGTACATTCCTTGACAGTAATATGCTTAACTGATTATATGCCTGTATGGCAACGGGAACGTTCGCGGTACTGGCCGAGCCGATGCGCCGACACCTGCTGGACCTGCTCCTGGACCAGCCGCGCCCGGTCGGCGAGCTGGCCCTCCTGCTCGGCCTGAGCCAGCCCGGCACCTCCAAGCACCTGCGGGTGCTGCGCGATGCGGGGCTGGTGCGGGTCCGCCAGGATGCGCAGCGCCGCTGGTATGAGCTGGAACCCGGGCCGCTGACGGACATCGACGAGTGGCTGCGCCCGTACCGGAAGTTCCGGGCGGGCCGGCTCGACGCGCTCGAGCGTCACCTCGATGCCATACCCAGCCCCGCGGGACCGGACACGACGACGAAGGAGCCGAGCTCTTGAACGGCACGCTGAACGTTGCGGATGGCCGCTTCGTCCTGCGCTTCGAGCACTGGCTCGCGCATCCGCCGGAGAAGGTGTGGGCGGCGCTGACCGACCCGGCCGCGAAAAACAGGTGGCCGGCCGGCCCCGGAGGTGGCCAAGCCGCTGAGATTGTCGTCCGTTCACGGCAAACTGCCTGTAGGACTGGTGAAGGGGACGCAATCATGACGAATACCAGCAGATGCCGCGCGCGGCGTGAATGGGGTACGCCAGCGGCTGGCCGGCATGAACAGCACGAAGAGGGGGAGCGCTGACGATGAAGCTGGTCAAGCACGAAGTCACCGCCTGGACCGTCGGCCAGCTCCGTAAGGCTCTCGCCGACTTCCCCGATGACGTGCCCGTCCGGGTGGCGCCGCTGGAAGAGCCGGGCGGCGACCTGGAGGCGCCGCTGCAGGTCGTCACGGGTACGGAGGTCCGGCCCTTCGCCGCCGGCGACGGCGCCGGGGGCCCGCTCGACGGGAGCCCGGATACGGCGGAGGAGTACGTGACGCTCGAGTGCGACTACCCGTCCGGGGAGTACGCGCCCTAGCGCTCAACGCCGGTAAGTCTCGACGAGCTTGTCCATCACCCGTCGAGCCGCATGTCGGCCCGCTGCCGCGCGGGGTCCCTGTCGTACCAGGCCACGATCTCCCGGGCGTCCTGCTCGAACCTCCCGGGCGCCCAGCTTGAACGGGATCTCGGCGCGGCAGCCGGGCACGACACTGCGCAGTTTCGAGGTGCCGAACACCATCGACTGCGCCTGCCGCCGAGCAGCCCCGCGCGCCAGTTGGCGTCGGCCGCGGCGACCGCGTCGGAGGGGACGTGCACGATGCGCGCCTTGGTGCCCGCCGCGGCGCCGGCGTCTGCGCCACCTGGTTCCAGGTCAGCACGTCGTCGCAGGTGATGTGGAACGCCTCCCCGATCATCCGCGGGCGTCCACCGCCATCGAGATCCGGTACGACCGGGCCTGATCAGCATCCGGCTGAGCGCCGTCGCACGGCAGACCGGCATCTCCGGGATCGTGCCCAGAAGTTACTAGGCGACCGCCATCCCGTCCGTTACGCTGCCCCCGTGCAGGTCCCGCTAACAGATGTGCACACAAAGGGATGGGAATGCACATGAAAAGACACATAAGCTGGCGGCTGGCCGCCGCCATCACGCCAGTGGCCGCGCTCACCGGGCTGGCGTACGCCGCTGGCGGCCCGGCCGGCGCATCTACCAGGACGGAATCCGCCGTCCCCGTTGCGCACCCGATGGCCCGCGCGATCTTGCCGGCCGGCCTGCCGCACACCCACCTGCCCACTCACTCGCTGGTAGATACCGCGAACGGCACCGTTACCACCGATATCTGGTCCGGGTACGCTGCGGTCGCCTGCCGCACCTGTCATCTGCGCTACGCCGAAGCCCAGTTCACGATTCCGAGCGTGAACTGCACTGATTCCACGATCGGCACATCCGGATATGCGTTCGTCGCGGATTGGGTGGGCCTGGACGGGCTCACCAACGGCACCGTGGAGCAGACCGGCGTCAACGGGTACTGCACGTCCACATCCAGCCCGGCCACCTACTACGCCTGGTATGAGATGTACCCGCTGCAGCCGGTCGTGTTCACCGGCGTCTCGCCCGGGGACGCGATCGAGGCGGACGTGTACTTTAACGGCCGCACCTACCGGCTGCACCTGGCCGACATCACCACCCGCGGGTTCATCACCACCTCGCAGGCGTGCCCGTCCGGGCAGACCTGCCAGCACACCGACGCCGAAGTGATCACCGAGGACCCGGGCGGTGGTGTCCCGGAAGGGTATGACCTGGCCGACTTCGGGCAGGCGAACTACCTGAACAGCCAGGTGACCAGCCTGGCGGGCATCCAGGGCAACTACGGGCCCGCCAACGGGTACTGGACCCCGTACGCGGTCACGATGGTGAACGGGGCCGACGTGATGGCCACGCCGGGAGCCGCCGAAGGCGGCACGGCGTTCCCGGTCACCTGGAACGCATCGTTCTGACGATCATCACAAGGACCGGCCGGGCGCCGGAACCGCGGACGATGTCGTGCAATCCCACCGGATTCACTTGCTTCGGGGTATTGTCACTCTCAATCCTGCTATGATCACCTTCGGTGAAATAGTGCCGGATTAGGGAGATTTGTTCGCTTGACTGCCGTGACCACTTCGCTTGCTCCCGCCAGCCCTGAGACGGTACGGGACGCAGGCCGGTTAACGCTCCTGGCTGCCAGGCCGGGTGCCGTGACGAGAGCCCAGCTCCCGCCGCCCAGGTCACCGACCAAGGAGACATTCATCGTGATGTACCAGCCGCCTTCCACCGCAAGGAGTGATTACTCTACGTATATAATGGGGCACGGACCGCATCTACTGGCCTGTCCGGACGGCGACGTGTTGAGCGACCCGGGCTCCGCGGACGACGGTCCAGGTGTGGGAGACCGCAAGAACGCCGGTCTGCAGCCGCGGTCAGCTGGGTACCGCCCCCCGCGCCGGGCCCGGGGCGCCCAGCGAGCCCAGCCGGCCAAGCGGGCGGAGCAACCCGGCATCTCCTGGGGTCGGGCCGGCCCGGCCAGGCTCAGCGGCCGGCCGAAGGGGTCGAGCCCCGGGACGCTGCGGCGCCGCAGTGCACGGGGGCCTTGCATGAGGTCCGTTCGGCGGAATGATCCTGGGGTCAGCTGGCCGACGCCGCCATCCGGGCGATCGCCTGGTCGAGGATGTCGGCGCTGGTGGCAAAGTTCAGCCGGGCGTAACCGCTGCCGACCGCGCCGAACCGCAGCCCCGGTTCCAGGGCGACGCGGCCGCGCTCGAGGAAACGATCGCAGGCGTGGTTATCCGAGCCTAGCGCGGAGCAGTCCAGCCAGGCCAGGAAGGTCGCCTCCGGCGGGTGCCAGGCGACCGTGGGCAGGCGGTCCCATAGCAGGGTCGACAGCAGCGCCCGGCGATGATCGAGGGTGGCCAGCAGCCGGTCGAGCCAGGGCTCCCCCTCGCTGAAGGCGGCGATAGCGGCCAGCACGCCGAAGTGGCCGATGCGCCACTTGGTATCGGGCGGGAACCGGTCGGTCAGGGCGGCCATCCGGGGCGTGGCCGTGACGACCGCGGCGCACTTCAGCGCGGCCAGGTTCCAGGCCTTGCTGGCGGACAGCACGGTGACGGCGACGTCTGCGGCGCCCGGCACGCTCAGCAGCGGGGTAAAGGTGGCGCCGGGCAGCACCAGCGGGCCGTGGATCTCGTCGCTAACCAGCGCGACCCGGTAGATCCGGGCCAGCCGGACCAGCGCGGCCAGTTCGTCGGCGGTATGCACCCGTCCGACCGGGTTCTGCGGGTTGCACAGCACGCACGCGGCCGGGTGGGTGGCGAACGCGGCCTCAAGCCCGGCCAGGTTCAGGCGCCAGCCGTCGGACCCGTGAGCCAGCGGGACCTCCAGGATCCGGGCGCCCGCCTCCGGCACCCAGTCGAAAAACGGCGGATAGACCGGCGGACTGATCACGACCGCGTCCCCCGGGCGGGTCAGTACCCGGAGCAGTTCGACCACACCGACCCCGACATCGGTCACCGCCATTACCGCGCCCGGGTCCACGTCCCAGTTCCAGCGGCGGGCCGCGAACCCCGCGATGGCCCGGCCGAGATCCGGGATGGCGTGGGCGTACCCGGCGTCGGACCGCTCGACGGCCTCGCGCAGGACGTCCGCCACGGGCGGCGCGAGCGCGAAGTCCATCTCGGCCACGGTCAGCGGCAGCACGTCGGGGGCGTAGGTCTGCCACTTCGCACTGCGCCGGCGCCGCAGCACGTCGAGCGGGTCGACCGGCAGCACCTCGGCTCCAGCATTCATGACGACCAGCCTGCCGCACCAGGTCAGGCCGGCGCCGGGAATCCCGCGGAGAAGGCCCCCGCCACCATGTCAGCTGACCTGGTCCCGCTGGTCTTCGGGCAGGGCCGGCCTCCTTGCTGAATGACCGTTCAGCAAGGAGGGATGCAGGCCGGTGCCGGGAGCACCGGGCGTGGGCACCATTCGGCGCCCTGGCCCGGGACGTCGCCTGAGGTACCCTGCCTAAGGGGCCGATTCGATGAATAGCTGGTTTCAGCACGCGATCGTGGCCGGTGGCCGACTACGGCTGTTCTGCTTCTTTGTGTCCTTTATTGCGGCGTTCTTGTTTATCCGGTTCAGCGTCCGGATGATCCGCGCCCAGGTGAGGTGGTGGCCAGGCAACGTCACGCCCGGCGGAGTGCACTTCCATCACGCCATCTTTGGTGTCGTTTTCATGTGTGTCGGCGGGGTCGGCGGCCTGGCCGTGCAGAATCCCCGCTCGGGCTGGGCGGCCGCCGCCGCCGCGCTGCTGGGCATCGGGATGGCGCTGGTGCTGGACGAATTCGCCCTGGTGCTGTTCTTGAAGGATGTCTACTGGAGCGAGCAAGGACGGCTGTCGGTAGAGGTCGTCTTCATCGCCGTTGCCCTGTGCGGCCTGGCCCTGCTCGGGGGGATGCCGCTGGGCGTCAGCCCCTCCTCGGGACGGGAAACGCGCCTGGAGGCCTACCTCGGCCTTGCTCTCGTCCTGTTGGTCAACCTTGGCCTCACCGCCATCTGCCTGCTGAAGGGAAAGGTCTGGTCGGGCGTTATCGGGGTCTACATCAGCCTGTTCGCCCTGGTCGGCGCGATCCGGGTGGCCCGGCCCGGCTCCCCGTGGGCGCGCTGGCGCTATCCGGAAGGCTCCCGGAAACAGGCCAAGGCGGTCGCCCGCGAGAAGCGGTACGGGCGGCCATTGACTCGCCTCCTGACCTGGTTCCAGGACGTGATCGCGGGCAGCCCGGATCACAATGGTGACTGAAGCCCCCGGCGATGCAGCCCACGTAGCTGCCCAGATATTGATAACCGTCAATGCGCTGTTGGGCAGGCCGCTTCGAGCGGGACGCTCAGACGCCCAGATTCCGGCCGATGATCTCCTTCATGATCTCGGTGCTGCCGCCGTAGATGGTATGGACGCGCGTGTCCAGGTAGGCCCGGGCCACCGGGAACTCCATCATGTAGCCGTAGCCGCCGTGCAGCTGGAGGCAGGCGTCGATCACTCGCTTCTGCAGCTCGGTCGTCCACCACTTGGCCTTGGCCGCCTCGACCGCGGTGAGCTCGCCCGCGACCATGGCCTCCAGGCAGCGGTCCACGAAGACCTGGGCGAGGTCCAGTTCGGTGTCCAGCTCGGCGAGCACGAACCGGTTGTGCTGGAAGGAGCCGATCGGCCGGCCGAACGCCTGCCGGTTCTTCGCGTACTCCAGCGTTTCGGCGAAGATCGCCCGGGCCCCGGCGACGGCGCTGATGGCGATCGACATCCGCTCCGCCGGCAGGTTGTGCATCAGATGGTAGAAGCCCTGCCCGGCCTGTCCGAGCACGTTGGCCGCGGGCACCGGCACCTGGTCGAAGAACAGCTCCGCGGTGTCCTGGGATTTCAGGCCGATCTTCTCCAGGTTCCGGCCGCGGCTGAAGCCGGTCATGCCCCGCTCCACGACCAGGAGGCTGAAGGCGCGGTGCCCCGCCCCGGGATCGGGGCTGGTCCGGGTGACCACGATCACCAGGTCGGAGTTGATCCCGGAGGAGATGAAGGTCTTGGCCCCGGACAGCATCCAGGTGTCCCCGTCGGGGATGGCCCTGGTCCGGATGCCGGCCAGGTCGCTGCCTGTGCCCGGCTCGGTCATGGCGATCGCCCCGATCAGGTCGCCGGAAGCGAAACCGGGCAGCCAGCGCCGCCGCTGCGCGGGGGTCGTGAGCGACGTGAAATACGGGGCGATGACGTCGTTGTGCAGGCTGAACAAAGGAGTCCCGGGGCCGGCCCGGGCGAGTTCCTCGGTCACCACCGCGTTGAACCGGAAGTCATCGGCTCCCCCGCCGCCGAACTCCTGCGGGACGTTGAAGCCGATCACGCCGTGCTTGCCGGCCGCCCGGTACACTTCCCGGTCGACGATCCCGGCCTTCTCCCAGGCCCGCGCGTGCGGCGCGACCTCACGCGCCAGGAACTCCCGCACGACCTCGCGGAACTGCTCGTGCTCCGGCTCGTAAACGGTGCGCCGCATGCACTGCTCCCCCGGGCTAGAGCAGTTCGAGGATGGTGGCGTTGGCCTGGCCGCCGCCCTCGCACATGGCCTGGAGCCCGTAGCGGATCCCGTGGTCCCGCATGCGGTATGCGAGCGTGGTCATCGCGCGGGCCCCGCTGCCGCCCAGCGGGTGGCCCAGGGCGATGGCGCCGCCGTTCGGGTTCAGCACCTTAGGGTCGGCGCTCAGCTCAGCCAGCCAGGCCAGCGGCACCGGTGCGAACGCCTCGTTGATCTCGGCCGCCCCGATCTGGTCGATGGTCAGCCCGCTGCGCTGCAGGGCCTTCCTGGTGGCGGGGATCGGCGCGGTCAGCATGATCATCGGATCGGCGGCGGCCAGCACCGCGGTGTGTATCCGCGCCAGCGGGGTCAGTCCCAGCTCGGCGGCCTTGGCGCTGGTGGTGATGAGCAGGCCGGCCGAGCCATCGCTGATCTGTGAGCTGTTCCCGGCCGTGATCACGCCGTCCGGCTTGAACGCCGGCTTGAGCTTCGCCAGGGTCTCCAGCGTGCCGCCGCGCCGGATGCCCTCGTCCTTGGTGACCACCGTGCCGTCGGGCGCGGTCACCGGCACGATCTGCTCGTCGTACCCGCCCTCGTCCTGCGCGGCGGCGGCCCTCTCGTGCGAGGCGAGGCTGTATTCGTCCAACTGGGTGCGGGACAGGTGCCACCGCTCGGCGACCATCTCCGCGCCGATGCCCTGGTCCGGCGCCACGCCGTCGTAACGGGCCCGGAAGCTCTCGCCGAACGGCCACGCCTGGCCGATGGAGGAGCCCATCGGGACCCGGCTCATCGACTCCACGCCGCCGGCCACGGCCACGTCGTACTGGCCGGAGATCACCCCGGCCGCTGCGAAGTGCACGGCCTGCTGCGAGGAGCCGCACTGCCGGTCGACGGTCACGCCTGGCACGGATTCGGGCCAGCCCGCTCCCAGCACCGCGTTCCGCGCGATGTCGAGGGTCTGCTCCCCGACCTGGCTTAGGCAGCCCCAGATCACATCGTCCACGACGGCCGGGTCGATCGCGGTCCGGTCGGCAAGCGCCCTGAGCACAAGTGCCGAGAGGTCGACCGGATGCACCCCCGACAGTCCCCCGTTGCGTTTGCCTACCGGTGTCCGCACTGCCGCCACGATTACCGCGTCACGCACTGAGCTGTCCTCCAGGTCGCCGGGACCGGCCGCAATCCCGGGATATTCGGGTACTCCGCCAGGCTAACACGCTGACTACCATTGAATCTATAGAAACTATCTGATCTCGCGAAAGCAGCCGACCGTTTCGGCATCCAGCATTGCCAGCCGGTATTGCTCTTCGGCCAGAAAAAACGGGTACAGCCCGGCGGCGAGCCCGGCGGCGATAACGCCCTAAGTTTCGGTCCGCTGCCCGGCTGGTCGGATCCGCCGGTCACCAGCAGGTGAACGACCTCGCCCGGCGGCAGTGCGGCAATCAGCGACAAGGCCGCCGTGACCGAACCTGATACTCCGCGCGCCGTCGCTGTCACGCCGTATCCGGCTCGGTTCGCAGGCGGGCTCCGGGTCATAGGAATTTAGATTCTTTGTCAGTAGCATGGAGCAACCGAAACCTGGCCCGGACGGAGATGGTGCCGTGACGAGACCGGTGGGCGCGCGCTCGTCCAGCACGACCGACTACCGCGTCCGGCCGCTGAAGATGGCCGACATGGTGGCGGGCCGCATCCGCCAGATGATCGCGCGCGGCCAGCTCACCGACGGCGAATGGCTGCCGACCGAGCCCGAGCTGATGGAACAGTTCGGGGTCTCCCGTCCCACGCTGCGGGAGGCGTTCCGGCTGCTGGAATCGGACTCACTCGTCACCATCCGGCGCGGGCCGCCGGGCGGCGCCCGGGTGACCGTGCCCGGGCCCGAGGCCGCCGCCGCCCAGTTCGGCATGCTGCTCACGCTGACCGGCACCACCCTGAAGGACGTGTACGAGGCGCGGACGATCATCGAGCCCGCCGCCGCCCGCCAGCTCGCCGAGGGGGGCACGGCCGCGGACCGCAAGCAGCTCGGCGCCGCCCTGGACCAGCTGCGCGACAGCATCGGGGACCCGCTGACCTTCGGCCGGATGACCACGGCGTTCCACCAGCGCGTGGTCGAGTTGTCCGCCAACAAGACGCTGACCGCGGTGGTCGGGATGCTCACGGAGATCATCAACCGGCACATCGAGCGGACCTTCAGCCAGACCACCCGGACGCCGGAGGAGATCGAGGCGGACAACCGGCGCGCGCTGCGCTCCTACGAGAAGCTCGTGGAATTCGTCGGCGGACGCGACGGTGACGGCGCGGAGAAGCACTGGGCCAGCCACATGCGCGGCCTCCGCCAGTACCTGATCCCCGACGCCGACACCCGGGTCGTCGACCTCCTCTACTGACCTCACGTGGGAGGAGCCTGGACACCGATCTGTTCCGCAGCACGGCCGCCGGGACGGGACGCTGATCGCGACCGTGGTGCAGGAGGGCCTCGTGCACGCCAACCGCACGTCCGCCACCGGGCCCGCACCCGGGTAGGGACGGCACGTTAGCCGGAGAGCCATCGCTGAGAGAGGAGTCTGCATGTCCGGTCCGCTGCACGGGCTGCGGGTGGTCGAACTCGCCGGGATCGGCCCGGGACCGCACGCGGCGATGATCCTCGCCGACCTGGGCGCCGACGTCGTGCGGGTGGACCGCCCGGTCGCGGCGAGTTTCGGCCTGGCCGGGGACGGGCCCGACCACCTGCTGCGCAACCGCCGGTCGGTGACGGCTGATCTCAAGACGGACAGCGGCCGGGATCTCGTGCTGCGCCTGGCGGCCCGGGCCGACGTGCTGCTGGAAGGCCTCCGGCCGGGGGTGGCCGAACGGCTCGGCGTGGGACCGGAGCACTGTCACGCGGTCAATCCCCGGCTCGTCTACGGCCGGATGACCGGGTGGGGACAGGACGGCCCGATGGCGTCGCGCGCCGGGCACGACCTCAACTACATCTCGCTGACCGGCGCCCTGCACGCGATCGGCCCGGCCGACCGCCCGCCCCCGGTGCCGCTCAACCTGGTCGGCGACTTCGGCGGCGGCTCCCTGTTCCTGGTCACCGGGATACTCGCCGCGCTGTGGGAACGCGAGCGTTCCGGCGAGGGCCAGGTGGTGGACGCGGCCATGGTCGACGGCGCCAGTGTGCTGATGCAGATGATGTGGGCGTTCCGTGGCGTGGGCACCTGGAGCGACGACCGCGACGCGAACCTGCTGGATGGGGCCGCGCCGTTCTACGACTCCTACACCTGCGCGGACGGCCGGTGGATCGCGGTGGCCCCGCTCGAGCCCCGGTTCTACACCCAGTTCCTGGCGGGCCTGGGCATCGCGGACGAGGACCTGCCCGCCCCGGGTGACCGGTCCGGCTGGCCCCGGCTGCGGGCCCGGTTCACCGAGGTGATCGCCAGCCGTCCGCGCGACGAATGGACGGAGATCTTCGCCGGCACCGACGCGTGCGTGACCCCGGTGCTGTCGTTCGGCGAGGTGAGCTCGCATCCGCACATGGCGGCGCGGCAGTCGGTCATCACGCTCGACGGTGTCGAGCAGGCGGCCCCGGCCCCCCGGTTCTCCCGGACGCCCGCAGCCCGCCCGACGGCTCCCCCGGTTCCCGGGGCGGACACCGAGGCGGTGCTGGCCGACTGGAAGGCCTGATCCGGGCATAGCCCCGGCCCGGCTTGGAGCCTCAGCCAGGTCCGTTCGATGAATATCTGGCTCGTTTCATGCCGCAAGCGCGCCGAGCCCGGCCACCCCTAAGGCCCCTCCAGCCCCGGGGAGGAACACCGCTTCCTGCCCCGGGGAGGAACACCGCTTCCTGCCCCGGGGAGGAACACCGCTTCGGGGTAGTGATCCCGCACCGCCTCGTGACCTTCCAGCACGGCGATCAGCAGCGCGGTGCCGGGCGGCCATGTTTGCCCGTTCGAAACGGTGTCGACTAGGTTACTAGCTTGCTAGCATCGGATTATGGGCGATCAGGACGTCAAGCAGTTCAACGTGTACCTGCCGGTCGGCCTGATCAAGCGGGTCAAGCACCGCGCCATCGAGTCGGGCCTGTCCCTCTCGGCGTTGGTCGCTGACGCGCTATGCGCCTACCTCGACGACGCACACGAGCACCGAGAGCAATCTTCCGGGGAAGGGACCTGACATGACGACCGAGGGAATCGAGGCCGTGTTCCTGGAGACCCACAACTGGGGCAAGGCGGCCAAGTTCTTCCAGGCATTGGGCTTCAAGCTGGATTTCGAGACCGACCATGCCTCCGGCCAACTCCGGAACGGCGACGGCCCCTACGTCTTCGTTGCTGAGATCCCCGAGGATCGAGAGCCGGGGGTGCAGATCGTGCTGAAGGTGGCGGATGTGGATGCGTTCCGTCCCGATCCTGCCGTCGAGGTGGTCACCCCGTTCGAGGACACGCATTTCGGGACCAAGGAGATGACCGTCCGCGACCCCGACGGGCGCATCTGGAGCCTCCAGGCCCCGGCCAAGAACTGACCGCCAGAAGAGAGGACATCATGGCCGACGAACAGATCGGGGCTCCGGACGGCACCGCCGTCCGGGTCGCCCTCTGGCGGGCCATGCATGTCCAGTTCGACCCGCCGCCCCATGTGCTCGAAGACGAGATCGGCCTGCATCTGGCCGCCCCCGACGACGGCTGGCGCCGCCGCCCGGACATGGACCCAGCTGGCACCAGCCGGTTCAGGGCGGCCATTGTCGCCCGTGCTCGTTTCATCGAGGATCTGGTTGCCGAGCAGGCCGGCCAAGGCGTCGCCCAGTACGTCATCTTGGGCGCCGGCCTGGATACCTTTGCCCAGCGCAATCCGAAGATCGCCGCCCGCCTCCGGGTGTTCGAGGTCGACCAGCCTGGTCCCCAGGCCTGGAAGCGCCGGCGTCTGATCGAGCTGGGCTTCGGTGTCCCCGATTGGCTGCGACTGGTTCCGGTCGACTTCGAGGCGGGTGGGTCCTGGTGGGAGCAGCTGGCCACGGCCGGCTTCGATCCCGACCAGCCGGCGGTCGTCGTCTCCACCGGCGTCACCATGTACCTCACCAAAGACGCCAACGCGGCCACCCTGCGCCAGATCGCCGGGCTCGCCCCCGGCTCGACTCTCGCCATGACGTTCCTGTTGCCGACCGAACTCCTCGATGATGCTGATCGGCCCGGATTCCAGGCGGCCGAGAGCGGTGCGCGAGCGGCCGGAACGCCGTTCATCAGCTTCTACACCCCACCGGAAATGCTGGCCCTGGCCCGCGAAGTCGGCTTCAAAGACGCCCGGCACGTGTCGGGAACTTTGCTGGCCGAGCGCTACTTTGCCGATCGAACCGACGGCCTTCGTCCGTCAAGCGGAGAGGATCTGCTGGTGGCTACTGCCTGACGCTCTTCATCCATGCCGCCTGTTCCGAAAGCGAAGGTTTGGGATAAGGCCGCCGGCACCGGGAGATGGCCGGTCAGCTGGCTGGGAACTCCTATCCGGGACAGGCCGGGAACTCCTATCCGGGACAGGCCGGGAACTCCTATCCGGGACAGGCCGGGGGCTCCTATCCGGAAGAGGGCAAACGTTGGCTGGTGCGGCACCAGCCGCAGCGTGAAGCCACGCCCGGCGCTTATCAACTTCTCCTTAACGCCTTGCCTTTCGATATTATGTTCGATATGATGCTATGTAAAGTTCTTTCGTCGCAAGGTGGATCATGCCAGACGAGCCATCCCGTAGTCACGGGCCAAGTGAGGAGAGAGGACTATCCCAAGGGGACGGTCCTCATCCTGGTCGGCGTGGGCGCGTGCCGGACGGCTCCACTGCCCGCGCCGGCACCCCATCGCCTGCCAACCGGCAACTGACGGCCGATTCGCGCGATGATGTAATAAGCCCTGGCGATCTGGACAGCGACGACTGGGATCAGGAGGCGGCGCTCGCAGCCTTCATGGCCGACGTCGATTCTGGTTATGATCTGTTCACCTCGTCAATCGGCCTTGAGCCAGATGACGTGGACTGGCCGCCGCCAGGAGTACAGGATGCGCCGCCGGCCGCCGACACTGGCCTGCTATCGCCGGGCGGTTACCCGGCTGGCGACAAAGAGGCGCGGGTAGAAGGGCAGCCCGGTGAGGATCCGGTGCCTGAGGTCCCGGAGTGCTTTGATGCCGGGTTCTTGCCTCGCGTCGCGTCTGCGGATGTGCGGCGAGGTAGCGGCAGTGGGTTCGCGTCGGGGAATGTACTGGATACCGCGTTGCCGGGTCCGGCGCTGGGCGGGTTCGCGGACACTGCGGCCGGGGCTGACCGGGGGTATGCGGGGCTGGATGATGATGAGCTGATCGGAGTGCTGGGCGGCTGGCAGAAGACCGAAGCGTGGGCGGCAGCCGGGAAATTGTCTGCAGTCGCTGAGCTGATCCGCCGCCGTCCCGGGGAGACCAGTCGCGTCCCCGGCGCGGCAAGTTCCCCCTGCCCCGGTCCCAGCACCGTCCCCGGCTCGTGGACCAGCGCCAGTCCCGGCGATGATCGGGGCGGCCGCCGGGGCCCCACCAGCAACGGCTCCGCCGCCGGTAACAGCGCCGGCGACGGCCCCGCCAGCAACGGCCCCACCGCCGGCGACGGCCCCGCCAGCAACGGCGGCAACGGCG
>Ga0181538_10002366_pt1 | contig 19672 bp, 19 predicted proteins | sample PEATcosm2014_Bin_40_FD_119773 | JGI IMG/M metagenome (GOLD analysis project Ga0181538, IMG submission 119773) | Peatland microbial communities from MTU Mesocosm Facility, Houghton, MI, USA - PEATcosm2014_Bin23_30_metaG | ecosystem: Environmental > Terrestrial > Soil > Wetlands > Peat | place... | reverse complement strand
TTTTTGCGAGATGGATTTTCGCGTGGGAGGAAAATTTCTCTGCTGCATGAGAGCGCCGGATGGCCAGGAGTTCTGGAATGCTGGTGAATACCACGAGATTGTTCTGCACGAGAAGATCGTTTCTTCCATGTACTTTTCCGACCCGGAGGGAAACAAGGTTGAGCCTGCGCAATATGGAATAGAACATGAGGCCATAGACGGTGCGCACGACGTGATTACCTTTGAGGATTTTGGAAACGGCCAGACGAAACTCACCTTCATTGGAAATGAAACTATGGAGAGTGCAAAAAATAGCGGTCAACTGGAGGGCTGGAACCAGATACTCGATAAAGTTGCCGCAGTTGTTGCGGGGCTAGCGCAGGCGAAATAAGAAGTTGAAGTTTTGATGATCGTCATGCGCGAGATACTGAACGTAAGCAAACGCAGGTCCATCCCGGAGACCCCAGCTACGGGTGGAAGTGGAAGGCATTCTTGGACGATTTGTCGGATAGGTCGAGCGCAGCGCAACGAAGTCAGGGAAAAGGGAATACGAGACAGGGGTTTCAACCAGAATCTCCCCTTTCTACACCTGATCTAGGGGTTTGAATCGCTCCTCAGGGGATTGTACGGTCAAAAAGTGCGGCTGCGCCGAAAGAGTCATCTTTTTCGGTAAGCTTCGCACACGCCTGTTGCTAAGACCCGAGTTACTCACTCTGGCTCGACGCAGGTGAGATTTGCGGGTTCCGGTCGGGTTGTTGGAGACAGGTCGTCCCGCGCGACATGGACCCGTCGAAAAGCCCCACCCAGCGACTCGGGGCAGAAGCTGGAGAGAGTGAACCGGGGCCCAGACTTAAGGGAGCCGTATTGGGCTCACGCCGCAAGGGCGGCGAGAATCGCTTGGAGGGTAGTCTCCGCCGTCTTTCGCCACGAGAAGTCCGCCGCGCGGCGCGGCCCGGCGACGGCCAGACGCTGCCGCAGCGCTTCGTCCGAAACGATGCGGCGGAGGGCATCGGCCATTGCGCCGGCATCGCACGGGTTGAAACGCAATGCCGCGTCGGCGACGTTGCTCGCGATCGGCTCGATGTCGGAACAGGCGGTGGGAACTCCGGCCGCCATCGCTTCGAGAGGGGGGATGCCGAAACCTTCGAAGAGTGAAGGATAGACGAACGCCCAGGCGCGCGCGTAGAGATCGTGGAGTTGTTCGCGCGGAATCCAACCGGGAAAATCGACAGCATCGCCCAAGCCCAACTGCTGGCGCAGATCGTGCAGGGGGCCGGTGAAGAAGCCGTGCAGTCCGCAGACGGTGAGGCGGAACTCCGGCCGATCGCGGCGGAATTCGGCGAAGGCGCGCAGCAGGCCATCGAGATTCTTGTGGGGGTGCAGCGTGGAGACGGCGAGCAGGAACGGTTCCGGCCGCCGGCGTTTCGCCAGTTCGAAAAAGACCGCGTCGCCGGCGAGCAGCGCAACCCGCACCTTCGACTCTGGCAAGCGGTAATGCCGCACCAGATCGCGCGCGGTGGCCGCGGAATCGGCCAGCAGCAGGCGGGAGACGTGCGCCGAGCCGAAGAGCAGCATGCGCCAGAAGGGTAGATCGAACCAGCGGAAGTACTCTGGATGGCGCACGTGCTGCAAATCGTGAAACACGGTGACCTGCGGGCATCCGGCGAAGAGCGGCGCCGTGAACCCAGGGTTCAGCATGGCATCCAACCGGAGCCGCGCCGCATTGATTGGCAACGCGATTTGCTCCCACAGAATGCGGAGGGGGCGCGAGGCGGCGCGAATGGGTTGCGGCAGCGGAATGAAATTGGGCCGCGCCGGCGTGAGTTCCGGTCCGGTTTCGCGATTGGTGAAGACGAAATAATGGTTGACCGCGTCGATCTCCGCCAGTGCGGCGAGCAGGCTGCGCAAATAAATCTCGGTGCCGCCCACCCCGCCCGGGATGAGATAGAGAGCGTTGATGCCGATACGTAGCGGGGTCACTTGTTGGGCGAATTGGCGCGTATTTGATTGACTACGGCCTGAAGGTCGTGGCGCGCATCCGAATTGTTCGGGTCGAGCTGAAGGGCCCGCTGATAATCCTGGAGTGCGGCCATCAATTGATTGGTCTTGAAATGGACCTTGCCGAGATAGACGTAGGTATCGGGGAAAGTGGCATCGAGCTGCTGCGCTTTTCCGAGCGCGGCTAGAGCTTCGGGCCAGTTCTCGAGCTTTCCGTAGACCATACCGATTTGCGAATAGACATGCGCGGTGGGATGCAGAGTGGCGGATTGTTCGAGCTTCTCCAGCGCCGGCAGGAGTTGATTCAGGCTGTCGTACGTGAGCCCCCAATCGAGCAGCAGGTCGGGGTCGGACGGGTGGAGCTGGGCGGCCTGCCCGAACTGCTGGAGCGCGAGGTCGTAGCGCTGCGCCTTGTAATACGCGAAGGCGAGCTGGAAGTGCGGCCGCCAGGCATCGGGCGATTTACGTGCGGTGTCCTCCCAGATGGAAATTTCGTCGGACCAAACTCCGGCGCGCGCGTGCGTGGCAAAGCCCGCAAGCAGCACCAGCACCAGAGCTACGGCGGCCAGCGCCTGGCGCTCGATCTTCAGGCGCGAGAGCAGGTCGACCGCGATGAGCAGGAGCCCCAGCATGGCGAAATAGAGGCGGCGTTCCGCCACGGGATCTTTGATGGGCAGGATGGATGATGTGGGCGCGAGCAGAATGAGAAAAACGAAAAAGCCGTAGGCCGCCAGGGGAAAACGGCGCCGGAACATCCACGCGGCCGCGATGAGCGCGGCCAGGATGACGAGCCAGAAGATCGCTCCGTGCTCCAGCACGGTATGCGAAATCGGGAAATCCCAGTCGAGCGTGAGATTCGCCGGCCAGAGAAACGTCCCCAGGTAGACGAAAATCGCGCGCCATTCGGTAAAGAAATACTGATACCAGGTGAACTCTTTGAATCCGAAGCCGGCAGTGGTGGCATGGGTGATAAGATTCCAAAAGAGCGCCACTCCCGCGAGTGCCGCGGCAAACATCGGCAGGTAGATTTTCCAGTTCCGCCGCACGCTTTCCCATGGTGATACCTTGCTCCACCGCCCCCCGCTCCACCCCCCCCGGCTCCACCAGAGATCGGTGAGCAGGAGCAATGCGGGCAGCGCGATGGTGTCCTCTTTGGCGAGGAGCGCGGCTCCGAATAATACCAGCACCGCGATCGCCGTCGTCCAACCGGCCGCTTCCTCCGGGCGATAGAGGAAAACCGCAAACGCCGCGAATGCCAGCATCACGCTGAGCGCGTCGGAACGGCCGGCGACATACGATACCGCTTCCGTCTGCGCGGGATGCAGCAGGAACAGCGCCGCCGCGAATCCAGCCAGAAGGCCGCGCCGCGATTCGCCGATATTCCCCCATTCCAGCAGCCGTCGCACGATGAAAAATACCAGCACCGTAGTGACGCAATGGATGAGGACGTTGAGACCGTGAAACCAGGACGTGTCGTTCGGGGAAAGCCGCGCGCTCAGCCAATAAGTGGCCATGAGAAGCGGGCGCTGTCCGTGGAGGAACGCGGATAACGGCTGCGTGGAAATGTTAGAGACTGCGAACGGGAGAAAATTATCGTCGAACAGGAACGGGCCGTTCATCGATGGCCAGTAGGCCCACAGCATGACGATTCCGGCGAGGAAAGATCCGAGCGCGAAGTACTGCCACTGCGATTGCGGCGAGGGCAACGCGGCGGCCGGTGGTCCGGCGCCCTTGCGATTTTCGCGCTTCTTATTTTTCATGATGCTCCAGGCTGTGGATGTGGTACTCCAGGATGGCCACGCGCTGCGCCAGCGCCACGTTGTCATCGCGCAGGTGGGAAATAATCACCGAAAAGCGGAAGAACATTACCAGAAACAGCGCGCCGGAGATCAGGAAGAGGGTGAGCGGAGTATCGGGCACGCCGGTCCAGCGGGTGATGAGGTCGAGCACCGGCCGGCTGCGCGAGAGCAGGAGCATGGCCACGCCGGTGAGCAGCCAGCTCAGCGAATATTCCACGCGAATGTGCGCGCGACGCACGGAAACCAGCACCATGATGAGCAGCAGAATGCTCAAAACGGTGGTGACATGCAAGAGACGGTCCATCTAAGTTGCTCCGCCGCCGGGGCCAGCCTTCGCGCGGCGAAGCCGGCGGTCATATTTCAGGATATTCACGAAAACGCCCAGAAGCACGTGGGCCATGTAGTACAGAGAGACGCGGGCGGTGATGGTGGAGCGGCCGGTAAGACGCGGCAACATCTTGACCGGCACTTCTTCGAAGCGGAAGCGGCGCCGCTGCAGCACCACCAATGCCTCGATCTCGGGATATTCCAGCGGGAAACTGCGGCTGAAAACGGCGAGGGCCCCGCGGTTGACGCCCACGAAGCCGGAAGTCGGGTCGTAGACGGGTTTGCCGAGAATGGGGCGCAGGATCAGCCGGAAAAAACGAATTCCCAGTGAGCGGACCGCGCCCGTGTGCGATCCATTCTGTTCGACGAATCGCGATCCGATGACCATTTCGCAGCCCGATGTCTTCAGCCGGTCGAGAATGCGCGGGATGTCGCGGGCGTCGTGTTGTCCGTCGCCATCCACGCGGATGACGTACTCGAATCCCAGCGAGTAGGCCAGCTTGTAGCCGGCCTGCACGCAGCCGCCGAGCCCCAGGTGATGCGGCAGCGGTAGCACTTCGGCGCCCGCCGCCCGCGCCGCGGCAATGGTATCGTCGAGCGAGCAATCGTCGATCACCAGGGCCGGCACTGCCGGCATGCTGCGATGGACCGAGCGCACCACATCGCCAATGGCCCCAACTTCGTTGAACGCGGGGATAATTACCAGCAGCGAATCGGGGCCCTCCGCGCGGATCATAGCGCCGCCACCTTTCGGGCGCTGATGGAGTGAGTGCGGATGAGGTGACGAAAGATGGCCGGCGTGATGCGCGCGTGGCGGCGGATCTCGCGGCGCTGGCGCCACAGGCGCGGCAGATGTCGCAGCAGGGCCGTGTGAGCGCGAACGATATACCAGATCATCTTCGGCCCGGCGTGTCCTTCGGCACGAAAACGGGCGGCGCTGCCGCGGCCTTCGAGAAGATACCAGGCATGCCACAAGTATCGCGCCAACGTGGCGAAGGGCGCCCGCGCCAGCATGCCGGCGGGAAAATTCTTCACCAGCACGAAGAGGCGATTGCGCTCCACGTAGTAGGCCTTCAGCGGAGACGTGCCGCCGGCCGAATGCGAGTAGTGATGCTCCACCACGGCCTCGGGAACGTAGAGGCATTTCCATCCGGCCCAGCGCGCGCGCAGGCCGAGATCGGTGTCCTCGCAATAGAGAAAGAAACGGCTGTCGAAACCCCCGACGGCATCGAGCATTCCGCGCCGGTAGAGCGCCGCCGATCCGCTGGGGAACAGCCCCTCTTCGGCAACGGGGAAATCCTCGGGCGGGCGGCCCTGGCCGCGCTGTTTGCTCGATCCGTCGCGCGCCACGAGCATGCCGGCGGAATCCAGGCGATGCTCGCCGAAAAGGCGCACCTGGGAAGCGCACATGCCGGCATCGGGGCGTCTCTCGATCGCGCTTACGAGCGCATCGAGCCATTGCGGATGCGCGGCCGCATCGTCGTTCAAGGTGGCGAGGTAAGGCGCGCTAGAGGATTCGAAAGCCTGATTGACGGCCGCGCCGAATCCCCGGTTGGCGCTGTTCTCGATCACCCGCGCGCCCGCGGCAATGCCCTTGCGGCGCACCAATCCCTGACTGCTGTTGTCGACCACGATCACTTCAAAATCCCGCCGCGTCTGGCGATCGAGCGATTCCAGACATTCCACCAGCCGGGAGTCCGCGGCCAGGGTGGGAATCACCACCGATACCAGGATGTCAGGCAAGCTTCGATTTTAGCGTGGCGGCGAAGAACGATGAAAGCCCGGATACGTACGTTCGGCTTTACTAAATCGTACGTATGATATGATGACCGTGGAGATAGCAATGGCTATCACTGCGTCTAAATTGCGGGAGAACGTCTATCGGATTCTCGACGAGGCCATCGAGACCGGCAAACCGGTGGAAGTGATTCGGAAAGGCGTCACCCTCACTATTGTGCCTCCGAAACGGGTCTCGAAATTGGCCAAGTTAAAGAAACGGCCGGGGCTCTTCGTGGGGGACGTTGAAGACATCATACACATCGATTGGCTAAAGGAGTGGTCCGAACTGAAGTGACAGTCTACCTGGACACTCATGTCGTCGTCTGGCTCGGGAAGGGTGAACAAGAGCAACTCAGCGCCGGCGCCCGCAAGGCGCTGGAAGACGACGATCTACTGGTTTCGCCGGCCGTCATGCTGGAACTGGAACTGCTCCACGAGATCGGGAGGCTGCGGGCATCGGCGGAGAAAGCGCTTTCTTTTCTCGAAGGGGAGATCGGCCTGCGCGTGTGCACCCTGCCCTTTCACCATGTGGTCGCGCAGGCCCTTCATGAAAAATGGACACGCGATCTATTCGACCGCCTGATAGTGGGCAATGCGAAGGCAGCCGGGGCGCCGCTGGTTTCCAAAGACGAGCGCATCCGGAAACACTATCGCGATGCCATCTGGTAATATCACACCGCCCGCAGCCGTTCCGCCGCTACTTCCGCGGTGATATCGCGCTGCGGCGTGGCGAGCATTTCGTACCCCACCAGAAACTTGCGCACCGATGCCGACCGCAATAGCGGCGGATAAAAATGCGCGTGCCAGTGCCATTCGTCGTGCGGGGAACCGTCGGTGGGGCGCTGGTGAAAACCGAAGGAGTATGGAAATGATACCTGAAACAGCCGGTCGTACCGCGCGGTGGTGCGCTTCAGAATGTCCGCCAGGGCGTCGCGCTCCGCGCCGTCCATTCCGTCGAGTCCCGTCATGTGGCGCTTCGGCAGCACCATGATTTCGAACGGCCACACTGCCCAGAAAGGCACCAGTGCAAGAAAATGGCCGTTCTCGTCAACCAGCCGTTCAGCGGCGGTTTGTTCCAGACGGATGTAGTCGCATAACAGACAACGCGCGCGGCTCCGCCACTCATCCTGCGCCGCCGTCTCCTTTGCCGCCTCATTCGGGATGGCGTGGTTCGACCAGATCTGGCAATGCGGATGGGGGTTACTGCAACCCATCATGGCGCCGCGATTTTCGAAAATCTGTACGTGATTGATGAACGGCATCGCACCCAGTTCGCCGAACTGTTCCGTCCACACATCCACCACGCGCCGCAGATCGGGGAGTTCCATGTTGGCGATCGTCAAATCGTGGCGCGGCGAAAAGCACACCACGCGGCAGACGCCTGGTTCGCCTTCAGCGACGAGCAGACCGCCGTCATCGAAGCGGCCGAGCGGAGTGTCCGGCTTCAGGGCCGCGAAATCGTTGTCGAAAACGAACGTTGAGGAGTACACCGGGTTCCGCTTGCCGCCCGCGCGCGCGTTACCGGGACAGAGATAGCATTCCGGATCGTATCGCGGCTGTCCCGCGGGCGCGGCTTCTTCCACCTGGCCCTGCCAGGGCCGGGCGGTGCGGTGCGGAGACACCAGCACCCATTCGCGTGTCAGCGGATTGAATCGCCGATGCGGTTCGCGTTTCCAGTCGAGCATGCTCTTCCATAGTAATGCCCGGCGCGCGCCTTTCAGAAAGGTTGACTCTCTCTATGCTCCTTATGAATTATAGAGAGAGGAAGGCATTCAGCATGAGCCTTATTCAAACCGAGAGAGATGCCGGCAAGAAACAATCCGGGCGGGTAGACCATCCTGTTTTGGCGATGGTTGGGGTCGGACAACAACTTTGGAAAAACGAGGCTGCGGATCGGTTTGTCGAACGCCTCCGATCGCAAGATATCTCTGCTCCGCCGAGTCCGCAGGGGACCGCCGATTCGGCGAAGGATTTGCCCGAAGCGGTGTGGCTCGCCATTCAGGCTCACCAGGGAGAGCAGTTTCATACCAGCAAGGGGCTACCGGTCATTTATGAAGTGGACGGCAACGGCATCTGGTTCTTTCGGGGCGGGAAACGTGTCAATCGTAAACTTACCCGAACGCAAGTGGAGCTTGCCATTTCACGTTGCCCACTGAAAAGCACGACCGAGATTAAAGACATAATTGATTACCCGTATCTCTTCGCCATCCTGATGGACCGAAGAATCCGAGGCCAGGCGTGGTAGACCGGAATGGCCAGAATTTTTTTGGGACACCAATCTCTTCATCTACCTCTTTGAGAAAAACCCCGAGTGGTCCCGGCGAGTGATGGAATCGCCCGAGAAGATGTTGGCGCGCGGCGACGAACTGTTCACAAGCTGGCTGACGGTCGGTGAAGTGCGTACCAAGCCCAAAGAGTTGCGAAACAAGGCACTCGAAAAGACCTGAATTTCTTCTTCAGTGGCGCTGTAGCGCTAATCCCCTTCTCGAACGTGGTCGTTGCAGGAATTACCTTCATTACCGGTATTGGGCGCACTCCTTATTGAGTGCCAAACTATTCGATATGGGGCAAACCGCGTTTCTGGTGGCGCTGCTGGCGGCCATTCTCAGCTTGCTCTCCCCCGGCCTGCAACATGGCCTGCAAACGCTCTTCAAGCGCGCGCCCGCGGCCTTATGGGGCGCGCCGATCCTGTTGACCGCCGTATTCGCCTGCGCATCACGGATGGTCGGCGCGTTCAGTTTGCCTCTTACCCTCCTGGTATTGGTTTACACGCTGGCGCCAGTTCTGCTGGCATTCGTCCAAGGACCGGCCGAAGCACCACGGCCGAGCGCACTCGACTTCCTCGGCATCCTCGTCCTCTGGCTGCCGATCGAATTTGCCGCCGGCGCCTCGCTCGTGCCGCGCCCGGCGCAAGGCTTTCTGCATAGCGTGGCGTACGGTATTGCGATTCTGCTCGGGCTCGTGATGTGGACCGGATTCCGCTCGTTCGCCGGCATGAAATACAATCCGCCGCGAGAGCGTCGCGATTTCTGGCTGCCGCTTGCGGGCTTTGCCATGGTCGCGCCGGTGCTGGCGGTGGTGGGGATCGCGCTCGGGTTCATTCCCCCTCCGCATTGGCCCGTCCAGTCCGCCGGCCGGATGGCCGCCGCGGCCGGCATCATTTACGTGGGCACCGCGTTGCCCGAGGAGATCCTGTTCCGTGCCCTCATTCAGAATTTGTTGATGCAGCGCTTCGGTGCGAGCACGCGAACTCTGCTCGCCGCGAGCTTCATCTTCGGGTGCGCGCACCTGGACAACGGTCCCCAGCCCCTGCCCAACTGGCGCTACATGATTCTCGCCACAATCGCCGGATTCGCCTACGGCAAAGTATTCCAGAAAGCTTCCACGGCGCTCTCGTCGGCCGGCCTGCACATGCTGGTAGATTGGACGAAGCACTTCTTTTTCTGATGGGGGGCCTCCGCAAACTCGCCGCGCTGGAACCAGCCGCGTTGTTCCTGTTCATCATGGGCTATATCTGGATCTGGCGCCGCACTCATCCCTATCTATGGATCGCGATTCTTGCCTGTCTGCTGCTCTCGCATGTGCTGCATCGCGAAAATGCGCGCCAGTTGGGTTTCGGCCGCGAGAGCCTGGAGGAGTGTACGCATCGCTTCGCCCCCCTGCTCATCGTCCTCGCGCTTGCCATGTTCGCCGGCGGATTGCTGCTCAACACCACGCGCCGCATACCCACCGACCAGGCGTTTCTGGCGCTGTTCGCCTATCTTCCCTGGGGTGTGTTGCAGCAGTACATGCTCAACGGTTATTTCCTGCGCCGTTTCGACCGCGCATTTTCGCCGCGCCAATCTGCGTGGGTCACGACGGTGCTGTTCGGCGTGGTCCATACACCGAATTGGTTTCTGATGATCGTGGCTCTCGCGGGCGGATGGTGCGCCATCAAAGTCTATCGCCGGCACCGCAATTTGTATTTCCTGGGTATCGCTCACGCCACCATCGGATTCCTGCTCTTCGTCACTGTGCCCGATTCCATCAGCCATCATCTGGAGGTCGGCCCCGGAATGCTGCGCCGGCACGTCCATCAAGCTATAAAATAGACCCCATGACTCATCGCATCTCAGCCGCTATCGTGACCGTGACGCTCGCCTGCGCCGCACCTCTCGCAGCCCAGCAGGGCGGAGGGCGTAACGCCGCGGGAGCAACCGCCGGGCCGCCTCCGACTATCGAAAGCCGCACCAGCGGAATGCGGAAAATCGACGGTTACTTCCCGCTCTACTGGGATGAGCGCACCGGCAGCCTGTTCCTGGAAATTCCGCGCTTCGACAGCGATTTCCTCTACGTCACCGGTCTTGCCGCCGGCCTCGGGTCGAACGACATCGGGCTCGATCGCGGCGTGGAGGGCCAGGGACACGTGGTCTCATTCGAGCGCATCGGGCCGAAGGTGCTCCTGATGCAGGGGAACGAATCGTTCCGCTCGTCGAGCAGCAATCCCGCCGAGCAGCGGTCGGTGGAAGATTCGTTCGCGAAGTCCGTGCTCTGGGGATTTACGGTCGCCGCCGAAAGCGATGGCCGCGTGCTGGTGGACGCGAGCGAGTTCTTCCTGCGCGATGGCCAGGGCGCGGCCGGTGCGCTGCGGCCCGGCACATATCGCGTGGATCGCACGCGCAGCGCCTTTTATCTGGAGCGCACGAAGGCGTTCCCGAAAAACAGCGAGATCGAAGTGACGCTGACCTTTGCCAACGAGGCGCCCGGCGGGCGCGGCGGCGGGGGAGGCGGCCCCGCGCAGGGTCCTCCGGCGATCGGCGCCTTGGGCGGCGGGGTGGTTGGCGGACGCGGCGGCGGCCTCTTTTCCGGAACAGTGGCCAGCGTGACGCCGGTGGCGGAAGCCGTGACCCTGCGCGAGCATTATTCCCTGGTGGCATTGCCCGACGGCAATTACACACCGCGGCTCGACGATCCGCGCGCGGGATACGGCGGGCTCGAATACGTCGATTACAGCGTGCCCATCGGCGAGCCGATGGTGAAGCGCTACATTCACCGCCATCGCATCGTGAAGAAAGACCCGAACGCGGAAATCAGCGACCCGGTCGAGCCCATCCGGTATTGGGTGGACCCCGGCGCGCCCGCTGACGTGCAGAAGGCGCTCGTCGAAGGCGCAAGCTGGTGGAATCAGGCCTTCGAAGCCGCGGGGTTCCGCAACGGATTTCAGGTGGCCGTGCTGCCCGATGGCGCCGACCCCATGGACATCCGCTACAACATGATCAACTGGGTGCACCGCTCCACGCGCGGTTGGAGCACCGGCGGCACGGTGAGCGATCCGCGCACCGGCGAAATCATCAAGGGGACGGTCACCCTCGGTTCTCTGCGCGACCGGCAGGACTACATGATCTTCGAAGGCCTGCTGTCGCCGTATACGAAAGGCACTGAGAAGCCCGACATCCTTTACCAGACCGCCCTGGCGCGCATCCGCCAGTTGGCGGCGCACGAAGTGGGCCACACGCTCGGGCTGGGCCACAATTATTACGACAGCAGCAAGGGGTGGATTTCGGTGATGGACTATCCGCACCCGCAGGACGAACTGCGCGCCGATGGCACGATCGACATCTCGCACGCCTACCCGGCGCGCATCGGCGATTGGGACAAAGTAACGATCAACTACGGCTATCGCCAACTTCCCAAGGGCGACGAGCAGGCCGCCCTCACGCGGATTCTCGACGACGCATGGGCGCAGGATCTGCGCTACCTGACCAACCAGGATCTCGATGCCCACCCGCGCGTCGACCAGTGGTCGAACGGCGTCAACCAGGCGGACGAACTGAACCGCATCATGAAAATCCGCCGCGCGGCGCTCGATAAACTCGGCGAGCACACCATCCGCAACGGCGCGCCAATGGCCACCATCGAGGAGCCGCTGGTGCCGATCTTCATGTACCACCGCTATTCGGTGGAGGCGGCATCGCACGCGATCGCCGGCCAGGATTACATCTACGCCATGCGCGGCGACGGCCGCACGCCGACGAAATGGGTGGACGGGGCCGAGCAGCGTAAGGCGCTCGAAGCGCTCTCGGCGACGCTCAAACCATCCGAGCTGACCGTGCCGAAACAGATCCTCGACGCCATCCCGCCGCGCCCGCCGGGGTTCGGCCGCCATCGCGAATTGTTCCCGCGCACTACGGGCACGACATTCGATCCGCTTAGTCCGGCCACGGTTGCGGCGGACGTGACAATTGGGTTCGTTCTGCAACTCGACCGCGCCGCGCGGATGGTCGCGCAGCACGCCGAAGATCCCACGCTGCCCGGGTTGGAGGAAGTGATCGACCGGCTGGCGAAGGCGACGTTCGATGCCGCGGCCGCGACTCCATACGAACAGGAAGTCCGGCGCGCCGAAGAGAGAGTGCTGGCGGATCGCGTGATGTGGCTGGCGAGCGGATCGCCCAATCCGCAAGTGCGCGCTGAGGCGTCGCTGAAGCTGCAGGGGTTGGCGGCACGGCAGGTCTCGACTCCGGAGGCGGAACGGGCGCAGCGAATGCTGCTGGCCGCCGACATCAAACGCTTCCTGGAACGGCCCGCCGATCCGGCCAAGCCGATCTATGCGCCCGACGCACCTCCCGGAGCGCCGATCGGCGGCGACATCGGTATGGATTGGCTGGCGACGGCTCCGTTCTGCAATTGGAGTCCGGACCATCCAGACTGGTGGACGGAATCGCCTTGGTTGATGTGAGGGGCCGATGAAGAAGAAGCAAAACAAGCGCGCGGTGCCGAGGTTTGAAACTGAGGCGAAGAAGCGGATTGGTGGTTTAAGAAGCGCCAAGCCCATAGCAAGGAGATGCTCGCCACTGTCAGGTCGGGCCAGACCCAGGTTCTGACCAGGGAAAAGCTGCTCGCAAGAATCACTGAAAAAAGGGTTAGCCACAGATGAACGCGGATGGACACGGATCGGAAACAAAGCAGTTATCCGCGTCCATCTGGTGTCCATCCGTGGCCCAAAATAAGTTTTCCGTATACTGCTATGTCAAACCCTTGCAGCCTTAGACGCTGACAGAGCGCGAAGAGAAGAACAACGGCTCGATGTTCTGATCGTAATTCAGACGCGGCCAGTCGGCGGCCCGCACGGTCCGAGTGAATCGGACCTGACGCGCGCGTACGGCGGAATCCGGACCATCCAGACTGGTGGACGGAATTATAGTCCGCTAATTCTCAGCTATCCACATTCCGGCGGCGCGGGAGAACGGACTACAGTGTGCTTTCGGCGATCCTAAATAAATGAGAGGGCGGGATTACCGGATTACTGGCGAAAAGGACGTCTGACGTCGACGGGAAATTCTCCCATCTATTGTCTGGCGGTGGGCGTCGTTGATGCGGAGTTGCTGTTGTTGAGTCGGCGGAAAGCCTTTAGGAGGATTCTGACAACACGCAATACGCAGTAAAGCAACCAATAGGATTGGCGCAAGTGATTGGCAAAAAAACGAAATCCCCAATTGTCAGCTACATCCTCTTTCTCGCGGTACTCCGGGCGAATTGTGTGTGCATGACGGCCAAGTTCGTGGTAGAGCACTACTCCGAAAGCGAGTTCACGGATTGGACGAATCTAATTAAAAGAGCGGGGCGGCATCTTGATTTGGTCTACAAAGATTTGTATCCAAGCCTTTTGTCCTCTCCATTCCCCATGGTAGAGTCCCCTCACGTTTGCCCGTTTTATGCGTCGGCCGCGTCGAGGCAATGTACCCGTTCGGATCTTCCGAGGTTGGCCCGGCAGATTGCAGAGGACCACTGAATCGAGGCCAATAAGATATTTTTCCGGTACAGTGGCTAGAAGCCGCTGGAGTTAAATCAGGTACTCGAACCAGTTGGCGCAGCACAGTTTAGAGGTGTGAATCAGACTCATGGACAAGTCACCCGGCGTCCGACTGAAATCGAAGGCTCACGGCTGCTTGAGTGAAATTTCGCGCCTCGCGCGCTCGAAGCGGTCCGTCATTTCGAGGGGAAGTGGATTGTCCGCTTTAAACCGCTCCCATCGGCCGTCCTGCTCGTTCATGTAGGCCTCGATTTCCCCAGGATGCTCCAGAATGAATGTGATGGCGCCGTAAAGCTTTGCGAGAGAACCTACTGCGGGATAGGACTCGAACATCTCCTCCGGAGAGCGGCCTTCCCGGAATTCCTGGACCACGACGTCCAAACCGACACGGGTGCCGGCCAAATAATAGGCGCCGTCGCGAAGCTCGATGTACTGGTTGGCCGATGTCATGGGGTACGATCGACTCTCTTGTCCCATTCTACTTCGAGCCGTTCTTCATCTTTCTCGCGATCAGGAACGACAGCTCGAGGGTCTGATCGTAATTCAGCCGCGGGTCGACTTCCGACTCGTAGGCGCGCGTCAGGTCGGCTTCACTCGGACCGTGCGAGCCGCCCACGCATTCGGTGACATTCTCGCCGGTGACTTCGATGTGCACGCCGCCCAGGTGCTGGCCCATGGCCTCGTGGATCTCGAACGCTTGTTCCACTTCGCCGTGAATATCCTCGAAGTTGCGGGTCTTCATGCCGCTCGCCGTGGTGTGCGTGTTGCCGTGCATCGGATCGCAGATCCATACCACCTGCCCACCCTCGGCGCGCACGGCTTCCACCAGCGGCGGCAGCGCGTCGGCGATGCGATTTACGCCGAAGCGGTGGATCAGGGTAAGGCGTCCGGGTTGGTACTGCGGGTCGAGTATTTCCAGCCACCGCGCCACATGGTCGCGTCCGCATTCCGGGCCAACCTTGATGCCGACCGGGTTCTCGATCCCGCGCAGGAACTCCACGTGCGCATCGTCCGGATGATTCGTGCGCAGGCCAACCCACGGGAAATGCGTGGTGAGGTCGAAATAGCCGGGCCGCCGCGGCACCCGCCGCGTCTGGGCCGATTCGCAGCCGAGATGCAGGGCTTCATGCGCCGTGAAAAAGTCGATGAGGTCGCTCTCGCCGGCGCGCACGCCGAGCACGTTTTCCATGAAGCGCAGGCCTTCCCGGATGGTCTGCGCCATGCGATGGTAATCGTCGGCCAGGGGCGAGTGCTGCACCCAATCCAGGTCGAAATATTCGGGGTGATGCAGGTCGGCGAATCCGCCCTTCACCAGCGCGCGAATGAAGTTCAGGGTCATCGCCGCGCGTTCGTACCCGCGCAGCAGGAGTTGCGGATCCGGCGTGCGCGCCTCCAGCGTGAATTCCGGCCGATTGATGTTGTCGCCGCGGAAGCTTGGAAGCGACACGCCGTCGCGAGTTTCCTCGCTTGAGGAGCGCGGTTTGGCATACTGCCCCGCGAACCTGCCGATGCGCGTGACGGGTTTTTGCGCGCCCACCACCAGCACCAGGCTCGCCTGGATCAGCACCTTCAGCATGTTGGTGATGCGGTTCGGCGTGCAGGTGTCGAAGCGCTCGGCGCAATCGCCGGCTTGCAGCACGAAGCGCTTGCCGGCCGCGGCTTGCGCCAACTGCTCCTTCAAGTTCAAAATTTCCCAACTGGTCACCAGCGGCGGAAGCGTGCGGAGTTCGGCGAGCACGCGGTCGAGCGCGGCCGCATCGGGATACTCGGGTTGTTGCAGGGCGCGGCGCTGGCGCCAGGAATCCGGCGTCCAGACGGGTACTTTCGCGCTGCTTTGAATCGGCATGAAACTTTCAAGTTAGCACAAGGCGCCGGTACGCCCGCTCAAGGGCGGTGACCTATGGAGCGCCTCGTGGCGGCCTATTGAGCGCCGCGGGAGAGCAGCATGGTCTTGACGGTGTGGAAAATGATGTAGGTGTCCAGGCTGAGCGACATGTTCTTGATGTAGTACAAGTCGTATTCGAGCTTGGTCATGGTGTCTTCCAGGGTTTCCCCGTACTTGAAGTTGACCTGCGCCCACCCGGTGATTCCGGGCCGCACACAGTGGCGCTGGCGGTAGTACGGAATCTTCTGGGAAAGCTCGCTGACAAACTCCGGACGTTCCGGCCGCGGTCCGACAATCGACATGTCGCCCTTCAAGGTGTTGTATAGCTGCGGCAGTTCGTCGAAACGCAGTTTTCGGATGATCTTGCCCACTCTGGTTATGCGCGGATCGTCTTTGGTAGCGGTAACGGCGCCCGTGGCGGCTTCGGCGTCCACGCGCATGGAGCGGAATTTGTAAACCGTAAAGGGAACATCGTCCATTCCGACGCGTACCTGGCGGTACAGAATCGGACCCGGCGATGAGAATTTCACCGCTAGCGCCGTCACGGCCATGATGGGCGAGGCAATCGCCAGCCCGAGCGCCGCCACGACGCGGTTCATCACCGTCTGCACCACCAGATTCTGCGGCCGGGGACCCAATTCACCGGAATAAATCAATTGCGCCGGACGCAGTTCCTTCAAACAGACTCTTCCGCACACGCGCTCGAAGGCCGTGCCCGCTTCTTCGATAATGTAACCCGAAAAACGCAGTTCGAGCAGATCGGCCACCGGCATGCGGTTGCGCCGCTCACTCATTCCCACGACGATGCGGGAGGGATTGGTGGCCTGCACGATCTCCTTCAGGTCTGCGAGCCTCCCGAGCACCTTGGCGCCGCGCAACATGTCTCCCGGCTGGTGCGCATCGTCGACATATCCGGCTACCTCCAGCCCCAGTTCGGGATGCTCCTCGAGGTGCATGGCGATGTCTTCGAGCAGCGGGCTGCCGCCGACCATGAGCAGGCTGTCGCGGCCCATTACTTTGATGGCGAAGGTACTAAATAGTACTCTCCAGAAATAAATCACCACTACTGCCAGGGCGCTGCCGACGGCCATCACGTGGGCCGAAACCCGAAGGTCGGGAAATACATAGCTAAGCAGGCCCTGCGCCATGAAAGCGCCGCCCATTACGAGGCAAAGCTGTTGCAGCAGTACGATCCGGCTCTTTACATAGAACTGCGAGTACAGATCGTTGAGGTGCATGCCCAGCAGAATGGTGAGCAGCACGGGGACCAGGTGCATCAACCCGCCGTCATAAATCAGGTTCACCCACGGGTCGACGTCCATCGTGAGATAGACGGCGATGATGAAAGCCGTCGTAATCAGCAGGATCTCCGATATCAGCAGCACCAGGGCCGTGACGGGAACGAAGACGCGAAAGATGCGAGTCATCCGGGGGGCCTATTTGCGATCGCCAGTCACACATTATAGCGGGATGTATTGCCGGCGGCGGTTCGTAGGCGTACTGCTACGGTAATGGTCCGAACCATTTTCGGGTTCCCGTTATTTGGCTTAATATCCAGATTCCGGGAGCAATCGCCGGGTAGCACGATCACTCCGTTAGAAGCCGGCGGTCCTTCAAGCGCAGAAAGGGCGATTCCAGGAAGCGCCAGAAGATTCGGGCGAGGCCAAAGGACATGGCAGCCAGCACCGTGCGGTGCGGCCTCGTCACCGGGCTCGCCGCGGCGGTGAAACCGGGGTGGTGTCAACACGCCGGACATGGACGAATCCACGAAAAGCGTAACACTGGAGTTGGTAAAACCAACCGCTGACTTTCATTAGCCTCCACCGGTACCCGGCTGAGCCATAACCTTAGGCTGACATCCGTTCCATAGCCAAATAGATGATCGAACACCCTCCTAGTCCAGCCGAATAGTGGCTCTGAACCCAGCGAGACATACCATACATGCAATCGGCCGCAACTGCCGGACAAAACGCCGCTTTGACGTCGCTCGAAGCGGACGCCAGCCGCATGGCCGTAAGCCTCGAAAAAGGCCGCTACCTCGTATGGGTGGTGCTGACTGTGATCTATGCCGCCGGCGCGATGCTGCACGCGCGCGGCAAGCCCTTCCGGTACGACGAGGTGTTCACGGTGATGGCGGCCGCGCCGCACAATGTGGCCGATTCGTGGAAGGCCGCACAGAAACTGGACTCCGCGCCCCCACTCACGCATCTGCTGACGCACTTCGCGGTCGCGTGGTTCGGGCAGAACGAGATCTCCGCCAGACTGCCGGAAATCGCCGGATTTTGGATCTTCTGCCTCTCGCTTTTCTGGTTCGTACGGCATCGGCTGGGGATTTTCTATGGACTGGCGGCGCTGCTCATCCCTCTCTCGACGCAAGCCTACGACTACGCAAACGAAGCGTGACCTTACGGACTGGAGCTGGGCTTTTGTGGGCTGATACTGGTTTGCTGGCAGAGGGCGGGTGGCGCTCACGGATTCCGGCACGCGGCAGCCTGCGCCGGCGTCTCAGCCTGGCCGGCGCACTGCTGTGCCAGTACTACGCGGCGCTGCTCTATCTCCCGCTGGCGGCGGAGAGGCATTTCGTTCGTGGACGACGCGGCGCATCGATTGGGGCATTTGGAGCGGGATGGCGTTGGGAGCGGCGCCGGTGGTTTGGCGATTGGCCAACATCCGGGCGGCTATCCATGGTTTCAGCCAGACTTCATGATCCGACACAGCTGGCGGAGCGGCGGTATGGTCGGTTCGCCCATTTGAGGTGCTGAATTTCTGGAACGACGGTTTGCAATCGGGATTGTGGATCCTGGTACTGGCGATGGCGCTGTGGGCTTGGAAGACGCCAGCCCCATCCGCCGCGCCGGAAACATCGCCGGCATTTCCGCAGTGGGAAATCCTGACGGCGATTTTGTTCCTGGCGATCCCGTTCGTCACGGTGGTTTTCGGACTAGTGGTGACGCACATCTATTCCTCGCGGTACGCGCTGGTGGGTATCACAGGGGTGGTGCTGCTGGTGCCTCTGGTGTTTGCCGGAATGGCTCGGGGACGAGCGCTGGTAGCGTTTCTGCTGGTGGCGCTGGCGGGGCTGCGGCTGATTGTCGTGACCACCACGTTCTCGCCGCCGCGCGACTTGCAGGGCGAAGAATTCGTGCTGGTGGATGCCCTGAAGCAGGGGCCGGTGGTAGTCGCGGACGGGTAATTATTCATGCAGATGTGGCTGTATCTGCCCGAACCGCTGAAGTCGAACCTGATTTTCCTGGTGGATCGCGAGGCCTCGGCGAAATATCAGACGTTCAACACGGCGGCGATCGATGCGGCATTGAGCAGCGTCCGCCGGTCGTTCCCGATTCGCGCGTTGGATTACAAAACGTTCGCGACTCCCGGAAAGGAGTTCCGGCTTTTGGAGAATCCCTTGAAGCCGGGATGGATGCTAGAGAAGATCGCGGCCGACGGCGGCGAGGAAGCTATCGAACGGTACACGAACCTTCGGCAACTGTATCAGGTCCGGATGAAATAGCCACGGATGGACACGGATTCACACGGATAAAACATTTCCTTCCATCTGCGTGCATGGGCGCGGATAAGTTGTTTGTTTTCAATCGGCGTTTATCGGCGTTCATCTGCGGCTGGATCCATTTCCAGTGTTTTTCAGCATCCTGCCAGCAAGCAATTACAGCGGTGCCGGACGGTCTGGTATTGATATATGCTGACATCTTCCGGAGGTCTCAGAATGCATCGCAATCGGTTGTAGCTGACGGTCACCGCGGCCTGGGCGCTGGCCACGGTCATTGCGCCGGCCGCCAAGGCTCAACTATTCTCCTGGACCAAGGATGAAATGGTGGAATACACCAAGGCCTGGACCGGCGAGCGCTTCCCCGACGGGCGGCCTAAAGTTCCCGACAGTTGGCTGGAGCGCGCCAAAGGATTGTCACAGGAAGAGGTGATCATTCCGATCGGGCGCGGCGGCGGTCCGCCAAACATCGCCAGCTTCAGCCAATTCGACGGCGATTTCAAGGTGCTGCACCCGGAACTGAAGATGGCCGGCCGCGTGGTGACCGCGATGTACATGCCGGTTCGCGCCGATATCGACGCCATCCTGTTCGCCAAGGCCCGCGACAAGGG
>Ga0181538_10002365_pt1 | contig 19681 bp, 16 predicted proteins | sample PEATcosm2014_Bin_40_FD_119773 | JGI IMG/M metagenome (GOLD analysis project Ga0181538, IMG submission 119773) | Peatland microbial communities from MTU Mesocosm Facility, Houghton, MI, USA - PEATcosm2014_Bin23_30_metaG | ecosystem: Environmental > Terrestrial > Soil > Wetlands > Peat | place... | reverse complement strand
TGGGATGTGACGCGTCCGGATGACGCGGCCCGCGCGCGCCTGGACGATATCCCGCCCGGATTCGACCTCATACTCGAAGGCGATGGCGACATCTGGAATAAAATTACGACGCCGCAGCAAGGAAGCCGCACGTTCGATTTCGATGCGGATTCCAACCTCATTACGGACGAAACTTACACGACGATTCCGCTTTCCTATCGTATTTTCCAAGTGGGCGCGCAGCCGCGAATGATCGCGCTCAGTTTCGACGACGGGCCCGATCCCCGCAACACGCCGCAGATTCTCGACATCTTGAAAGCCAAGCATGTCCCGGCCACATTTTTCGTCATCGGCGAGGAAGCCGATACGTCGCTGGATCTTTTGCGCCGGGAATACGAGGAAGGACACGAAATCGGCAACCACACCTACACGCATCCGGCGTTCGTGCCCGGCCTCTCGCGCGCTCAGATCGAATTGGAATTGAATCTGAACGAACGCTTGCTCGCCAGCACGCTCGGAATCAAGACGCTCTTCTTCCGCCCGCCCTACGGCATTGATCACCAGCCGGAAACGGCCGACGAAGTGGAACTGCTGCCGATCCCGCTTTCGATGGGTTACATGCTCGTCGGTTCGCAGATCGATCCGCACGATTGGGGCGAAGTCGGAGGCGTTCCGCCTCCACCGGCGCAGAAAATCGTGGACAGCATCATGGAGCAGGTGCGCGCGGGCAAAGGCAATATCGTCCTGATGCACGATGGCGGCGGCGATCGTAGCCACACGATTGCGGCGCTGCCGATGGTCATCGATCAGTTGCGCGCCGCGGGATACACGCTGGTGCCCATATCGGATCTGCTCGGCGAGACGCGCGCGCAAGTCATGCCGTTGTTGAGTTTCCGCGAGCGGCTGGTTGCCCGAACCGATGGATTGATCTTTGAGTTGTTCGAGTTGTTGCGCAACGGCATTGCCTCTATTTTTGTGTTGGGAATTTTTCTGGTCAGCTTGCGCGCGCTCATCATCGGGTTTCTGGCCCTCATTGAGAAACTGCGTCCGAACCCGCCGGAACCTGTCGGTTATGCGCCGCCGGTAAGCGTCCTCATCCCCGCGTACAACGAGGAAAACGCCATCGTCGCCACGGTCCGTTCGGCTTTGGCCTCCGATTATTCGCCGCTCGAAGTGATCGTCGTGGATGACGGTTCCGTGGACCGCACCGGCGAGTTGCTCGACGAAAAGTTCGGCGCCAACCCGCGCGTCCGCATCCTGCACCAGCCGAATCGCGGCAAGCCCGCCGCGCTCCGGAACGCCCTCGCCGAGACCAAGAGCGAAGTGATCGTCAGCATCGACGCCGATACGCACATCGAGCCCGACGCGGTCCGCCACCTGGTGAGCCATTTCGCCCAGGATCACGTTGGCGCCGTCGCCGGCAACGTCAAGGTCGGCAATCGCGATCGCTGGATTACGCGTTGGCAGGCGCTCGAATACGTCACAAGCCAAAATCTCGAGAAGCGCGCGTTCGATCTTCTCAATTGCATTCCCGTTGTTCCCGGCGCCCTCAGCGCGTGGCGAACCGCGGCGATTCGCGCCGCGGGCGGTTTCACTGCGGACACCGTCGCCGAGGATACCGACCTGACCATCGCCATCCGCCGCGCGGGCTGGGCGATTCGCTATGACGAGGACGCCATCGGCTGGACCGAAGCGCCGGAGACCCCCGGCCAGTTGGTGAGACAACGTTTCCGCTGGACGTTTGGCACGCTGCAATCGTTCTGGAAGCATCGCGACACGCTGGGCCGCTGGCGCTACGGCACGCTCGGATCGGTGGCCTTGCCCAATATTTTCCTGTTCCAATTGTTGCTGCCACTTTTTTCACCGATCATCGATCTCTTGTTCGTCGGTTCGCTGGTACTCTGGGGACTCGCGCAATTTCACTGGACCAAAATTCCGCCCATCTGGACCTCCGCCGACGTAGAGCTGTCCCTGATGTTTTTCGCCGGCTTCATGCTGATTGATCTTCTGACTTGCGTGATCGCGTTCTCTCTGGAGAAAAAAGAAGATTGGTCGCTCCTCTGGCCGATTCTTCTGCAGCGCTTCTACTACCGCCAAATGATGTATGTAGTTCTCTTCCGCGCCGTAATGGGCGCCGTCCAAGGCAAGTCCGTCGGCTGGAAAGGCGTAGAGCCCGAAGTCCCCCGACCTATGGCGCACGCGTCCCCCTGACGGGCTGTTCAGTGGGACAGGCACTCCTGCCTGTCCGCTTTTTCTCCGCCAGTTTTGTTCCTCGCCAACATTGCCGAATCAGATTCCTGGTCATGAGAAGGAGAAAACTTCGACCCTTCCAAAAACGCGAGGGGTCGAGCACCTTGAATAGTTAAACCAGTTAACCGGCAGCGATTTCCTAAAGTGGTATCATTGAATCGCGAATGCTCCTGGATCGAAAAAACGAGGAAGGGCCGGCCACTCGCCAGTAGATTTTGTGACGTGCAAGCAGAATCCTTATAAATGAACACGCGCGGCATACGCTACATATTCTTCGTTCTGGGTGAGGGAGCCATCCTACTTACGGTCGCGTGGCTGGTGCTTGTGGGTATTGCCGCGGCGCTGCATGTGTTCGGGACGATGCAGCCGCCAGCCAACCCATCGGCGAGTCAGGTGATTACCCTCGTAACAGTAGCCGTGCTCCCACTTGCAGTGTCGGGCTGGTGGGTATTCCGCAAGCTCAAACCCCGTTGTTCACGGCGCGAGACGCGGGCCGTGGCTGTTTCGTTTTCGGTGGTCACACTGCTATCTTGGCCAATAGCGATCCTTCTGGCGCTGATACCCGGAGCGTACATGGGACATTTCGGCAGCACTCTAGGGATGGTGGGGGCTTTTGCGAGCATTCCGATCTTCGTCGCAATGGCAAATTTCGCGGTTAGCTCGATCGTTCTCTGGATCGTGCGCCGACCTGGTACGTAGATGCGCGGGCGGGAAAATGGTGGGGCCCTTGATCGTCCTTTTCTGGTAGCATACCTGTGATGGGCTGCACCCCGGTTACCGGGGGCGGCACCGGAGGACAATATGAGTACTGCGCCCCGAGATGGGCTGCCTGCCTCGGCTTTTCCGGTAAGAATGACCGTCCCTGAAATTCAAAAACGCAAATCCTCGCGGGATTCGTCCGCTTGTCCGCAAGCGAAAATTGTCTGCTTGACCGCGTACGACTACCCGACCGCGCGTGCGCTTGACGAAGCTGGAATTGACATCCTGCTCGTCGGCGACTCGATGGGGATGGCCGTGCTGGGTTACGACAGCACGCTGCCCGTCACGGTTGAGGACATTTTGTTTTGTTCGCGCGCCGTGGTGCGCGGCACGTCGCGCGCGCTCGTCGTGGCGGACATGCCGTTTGGCAGTTACCAGATCAACGCGGAAGACGCGATCCGCGAAGCCGTGCGCTTGATCAAGGAAGCCGGCGTCGCCGCCGTGAAAGTGGAAGGCGGCGAGCGCCGCCTCGACTTGATCGCGCGTCTCGTGGACGCGGAAATCCCCGTGATGGGCCATGTCGGATTGACGCCGCAATCGGTGCACGCGATGGGCGGCTATTCGGTGCAGGGCCGAACGGAAGATGCCGCGGAACGCGTTCTTCGCGACGCGCGCGCGGTGGAAGCGGCGGGCGCGTTCTCCGTCGTGCTGGAATCGGTGCCGCGCGAATTGGCGGCGCGCATCACGGCGGAACTGCGCATTCCGACGATCGGCATCGGCGCCGGTCCCGATTGCGACGGACAGATTTTGGTCTTTCACGATTTCGCCGGATGGACGTACGGCCACACGGCGAAATTCGTCCGCGCCTTCGCGCATTTGCGCGAAGAACTCGCGCAAGCCGCCGCCGAATATCGCGACGCCGTTCGCACGGGGACATTTCCCGGCGACGCGGAGTCGTATCACGCGGCCGCGGAACTTCGCGAGAAGCTCGCTCCCGGCCACCCGACGAGACCACTCGGCACGCGCCGCTGATGCCACTGCATTGAATTTTTCCCAGGAGAAAATTCATGACGACGTCTGAAATTCACGAACTGTTTCTTTACAACCAGTGGGCGAATCGCCGTTCGCTCGGCGCGTGCGAAGCGCTGACTCCGGAACAATTCACGCGCGATCTCGGTTCGAGTTTTCCTTCGGTTCGCGATACGCTCGCGCATATCGCCGGCGGCGAATGGATCTGGCTCGAACGTTTTCACGGCCGCTCGCACCTGGCGTTGCCGCCCGGCTCCGATTTCCCGGATCTCGCCGCCGTCCGCGCGCGGCTCGAAGAATTGGACTCGTCGCTGCTGCAATTCACTTCCGGCTTGGATGCGGCCGAGCTTGAGCGCGTCATCGAATTCAAGACTTTCGCAGGCAAAACATTTTCGACCCCGCTCCAACCGCTGCTGCAGCACCTGGCGAATCACGGGACATACCATCGCGGGCAAGTCACCACGCTCCTGCGGCAGCTCGGCGCGAAAGGCGTCTCGACCGATCTGGCTGCGTTTCAACGCGAGCGCTCCGCAGCCGCTGGTAAATAGATTCGCAGCCGCCGCTTGGAAATCATTCACACCATCGAATGGATGAAACAAACCGCGCGCCAGTGCCGCGCGGAAGGGCGCGAGCCCCTGCTCGTGCCCACGATGGGAGCGCTGCACGAAGGGCACCTTTCGCTGGTGCGCGCGGCGCGCGCGGATGGCGGCCCGGTCGTCGTCTCGATTTTTGTGAATCCCAAGCAATTTGGTCCCAAAGAAGATTTGGAAACATATCCACGTGATTTCGCCCGCGATCGCGCGCTGCTCGAACGCGAAGGCGTCGAATACGTATTCGCGCCGCCGGTGGAGGAGATGTATCCGCCGGGGTTTGCGACACACGCCGAAGTCGAAGGACTTTCGACGCGTCTCGAAGGTCGCGTGCGGCCGGGCCATTTTCGCGGCGTCACGACAGTCGTGTTGAAGCTGCTGGAGATCGTGCGTCCGGCACGCACATATTTCGGGCGCAAGGACGCGCAGCAGGCGCGGGTGGTGCAGCAGATGGTCTGGGACCTGAATATCGATACGGAAATTATCGTGCGTCCGATCGTGCGCGAACCGGATGGCTTGGCGCTTTCTTCGCGGAACGCCTACCTCTCGCGCGAGGAGCGGCGCGCCGCAACGGTGCTCTATCGTGCGCTCGAGGATGCGCAGCAACGAATTGCCGGGGGCGAACGCGACGCGGCGCGGATTCTTGCAGGCGTGCGCGAAACGATTGCGAGAGAGCCGCTGGCCGCACTCGATTACGCGGAGCTGGCGAGCGCCGAAACGTTTGAGCCGATTCTTTTTGTGCGCGGCGCGGTGTACCTTCTGCTCGCGGTGCGAATCGGAGCCACGCGGTTGATTGACAATTTATTTGTGGAAGAGAAAAGCGGCTCGATCACTGCCTCACTGTGACCGAGCGACCCTCACTCATTCAACTACCTGGGCCGTCTTCGTGACAGTCGTTCCGAGTCCGCCTTGGCGGACGAGGAATCTCTCCGCTTCTTGAATTGGCGGAGAAAGAGGGATTCCTCGCTCCGCTCGGAATGACGAGATTCAGGAAATCGCGCAACAACGGCAACTACGCCGTGGCGGCAGCGGCGTTCTTCAACTCCTTTAATGCGGCGAGGACTTCGGCTGCGTGGCCCTTCGCGGAGGCCGTTTCCCAAATCTTGGCGACGTTGCCGTCCGGCCCGATGAGAACCGTGCTGCGGACAATCCCGAGGAAGCTTTTCCCCAGGAATTTCTTCATGCGCCGCGCGCCATACGCTTCGATCACCACGAACTGTGGATCGCTCAACAAATTGAAATTCAGATTTTGCTTGTCGTGGAAGCGGGCCTGCGCTTCCACCTGGTCTGCACTGCAGCCGAGGATGACGGCGCCGAGCTTGTCGAATTCTTTCTTACTATCGCGAAACTCGTTCGCTTCGCAGGTGCAGCCCGGCGTGCTGGCCTTCGGATAGAAATAGAGCACGACGTACTTCCCCTTGAGACTCGCCAGGGAGATTTCCTTGCCGTCATCGCCGTGAAGATGAAAGTCTGGAGCCGGTTCGCCGACCTTTAGCACAATGACCTCTCTTCCTAATCTACAAATGATTTGGCGCCGCGGACGCTCAGCCGAGCAGCCGGCGCAGCGTCTCCTGCACAATCTGGGGATTGGCCTGGCCGCGCGCCGCTTTCATCACCTGGCCCACGAAATAGTTGAACACGCCCTGATTGCCAGCGCGATATTTCGCGGCGTTGTCCGGGCTGGCGGCGATGGCGTCGTTGCAGAGTTTTTCGATCGCCGAGTTATCGTCGATTTTTTGCAAGCCTTCGGAAGCGGCCATTTGCGATGCAGTTCCCCCGGTTTCAAACATACGCGCTAACATTTTTTTGGCCATCGCGCCGGTGATTTCGTTTTTCTCAATCATGACGAGCAGCTCCGCCAGATTTTTCGGAGTGATGCGATATTCCATCTCGACGTCCTGCGTTAGGCTCGTTTGATCCAATTGGCGCGACTTTACGGACTCAGTGGCGGCTTGTTTCATTAGGCGCATGAGTTCCGTTTGAAACCAAGAGGCGGCGAGTTTCGGCGGCGAGCCAGCGAGGATGGTTTTTTCAAAGTAGTCAGCAAACTCGCGGTATGACGTCAGAAAGCTGGCGTCATAGAGGGAAAGCCCGTAGTCGCGCTGAAGGCGCGCGCGGCGCGCGTCGGGTAGCTCGGGCATGTGCGCTGCGATTTCCGCTATTTGCGCTGCGGTGACGCGCACGGGCAGCAGGTCCGGGTCGGGGAAATAGCGATAGTCGTGCGCGAATTCCTTCGAGCGCATGGCCTCGGTGCGTCCGGCGGCGACGTTCCAAAGGCGCGTTTCCTGATCTACGCGTCCACCGGATTCCAGGACGCCGATCTGGCGCTCGATTTCGTATTCGAGGGCGCGCTGGAGGTAACGGAACGAGTTGAGATTCTTCACTTCGGCTTTGACGCCGAATTTCTCAGCGCCGCGGCGGCGCACGCTCACGTTGGCGTCGCAGCGCAGGGTGCCCTTCTCCATGTCGCAATCGCTGATTCCGGCGTACTGCAGGATTTGCTTGAGCGCGGTGAGATAGGCGTGGGCCTCAGCGGGGCTGCGCAGATCCGGCTCGGATACGATCTCGGCGAGCGGAATGCCGCCGCGATTGTAGTCCACGTAGGATTTCTCGGCGGAATCCGGGAAACCTTCGTGCAAGTTCTTCGCGGCGTCTTCTTCGAGATGGAGGCGCGTGATGCCGATACGCTTGGTCTTGCCGTCGTCTTCTATTTTCAGCCAGCCGCGCACGGCCAGCGGCAACTCGTACATGGAAATTTGATAGCCCTTGGGCAGATCGGGATAGAAATAATTCTTGCGGGCAAAGCGCGAGGACTCCTCGACGTGCAGGTGCAGCGCCAGCGCGGCGCGCACGGCAAATTCGAGCGCCTTCTTGTTCATCACCGGCAGCGAGCCAGGCAGACCGAGGCAGACGGGACAAGTGTTGGCGTTTGGCGGATCGCCGAAGCGCGTGGAGCAAGCGCAGAAAATCTTCGTCTCGGTCTTGAGTTGGACGTGGACTTCGAGGCCGATGACGGGCTCGTAGCCCGCCAGAACTTCCGGTGCAATGCGCGAAACTTCGGTGGCCGTCTTAGCCATGGGAATGGGCATTATAGCATTTGGAGGCGAGTATCAGGCGAGCTGGGCCGGGGGCGATGGGAGGCAAAGTGGCGTCTAGCCGTCCTGCCAGCCGCACTCCAACGGTGTGGAACCAAACTCGCGCCCCACGGCAGAGTAAAGCGGTCTAGTTTGCGGGTGAGCCGCCCGGCTGCCATTTATTCAGGAAGGCCAGGATGTCTTCAGGGGCCATGGAGCGGGCGTCCTGGAATTCGCCGCCTTGCTGGCTAAAGACTAGTTTGCCGGCGGCGTCCAGAACGGCGAGTGCGGGCACGCCTTTGGTCAGAGGAACCTGATACTGCTCGGCGACATCGAGATTCTTGTCGAAGCGGCCGATGTTGATGTGGACGACCACAAATCCGGCGGCCAAAGTCGGTTGGATTTCGGGGCTATGGAAAGCTTCGTCCAGGACATGGCAATCGAAACACCAGTTCCCACCGAAGACCAAGAGCACACGCTTTTTTGTTGCATTGGCTCTGTGCAGGCCATCGGCGATCTCCGCGCGGGCATTTAGATCGGGAGGATAGATTACGTTGTCTGTATTCAGGGGCTGGCGGAGGCGCGCGGGCACTCCGCGGGCTGCGGTGGCGATTTGCCACTGGCCGTCGCGGCGGACCCAGTATTGCGCAGTAGCGATGAACAGATGCTGAGAGCCGCCGCCCGTTGCGGCGAGATGCAGCGCGGCCTGGAAGAAAATCTGGCGCTCGTCTAGCGTGGGCGACTGCTGCTGGACGATTTCCAATTTGATTGACGTCAAGCCTTTCGCTTTCCAACTTTGCCAGAAGGTCGCGTCGTCGGTGGCGCTCACCACGGTCTGGTCGCCGGTGTCGATTTTGGCCGGAGGCGAGGTGCTGTAGAGATTTGCCAGTTGCGTTGGGTCACCAGAAAGGATGGCTTGGCGCCATTGATCGAGCGGGGCAAAGGCAGACGTCGCGGTTTGTGCGTTCGAGTTTGCGGCGCAGGAAAATGTCAACGCTGCGAGCGCGAGAAGTATTCTCCGGATGCGCATAAAAGGCGGCCTCGTGAAAATTATAGCAAAGGTGGGGTGGGGGATTAACCCCGCCAGGTTTCCGTTTCGTTGCTATCGCGGGAAGAAAAGAGGACAGGCAAGGGTGCCTGTCCTTCTCAGACCCGCGGTCACTCTTTCCTTAGAGTTATGCGGAGGCCCGCGGTGTAGGCGCGGTGGTAGCCTTCATAGCCGAGGGCGTCTTCGTAGAATTCGTTGAATAAATTATCTACGCGGCCGGTGAATTCCAGTTGGCGTGAGATGCGGTAGCTGGCGGCTAGATTCACGAGGACGTAGCCGGGATCACGCGTTAGGCCCAGCGGCGGATAGAGGAAGTCGCTGTCGGTGCGGATGCCTACGAAGCGCGTCGCCAAATTCCAATTCATGCGGCGAAATGCGGCGTTGACGATGATATTGCCGGAATTTACCGGGCGGCGGAGTAGATGATTGCCCGGCTCCTCGGTCGGATCGTACGCGTTGGGCGCGGCAATGACGCGGCTGTCGTCGTAGGTGTAGTTGCCGGTGATGCTGAGCCATTTTTCGGGATGCGCGGTGGCAGAAAGGCGCGCGCCGCGGGACACGGCGAGATCTGTGTTGAAATAGGTGCCGGCGACCCCGAAGTCATCGAAACAATTGGAAGGCGGCGGGTTGGTGGGGCAGAGTTGGCCGGGAACGCATTCGCCGAAAGTGATCATGTTCTGGAAGCCGTCGTAGAAATAATCCGCGGAAATTTCGATGCGATCGTTCGCGAGACGCTGTTCGATTCCGGCTTCGTAGGTCTGGCTCTGCTCCGGTTTCAGTGTGGGATTGCCGGGGTAGCACGGATCGCTGCCGAAAGATTCGTCGAGGCTGGGTTCCTTAATGCCCTGGCCGTAAGAGAAGAGCGCGCGCGTGGGGCCGAAGAGGCCGCCGCCTTCGCGCAGCGTCAATAGGATGCCCGCGCGCGGAACGCCGCGGGTGCCGAAATTGGAATTGTCGTCGACGCGAAATCCGGCGCTGAAAACGACGCGGCCCCAGGGCGACCAGCGCGCATCGAGGTAGCCCGCTTGATTGTTGCGCCGCGCGTGCTCGCCGTAGAGATCGCCGGGAAAACCATTCTCGACTTCGTATTCATAACCGGTGGTGACGGTGCCGTTACGGAATAAATAGCTCGATTGCCATTCGCTCTCCGCACGATTGTATTGATTGAGGGTGTTGTAGCCTGCGAGCGGGTCTGCGTAGAGCTCGTGAATGGAGCTATCGCCGAACGAGAAGCGATGCTGCCAGTGCGCGCCCGTGGAGAAGTCCCAAGTAAAACCGGCCGTGAAATTGTGCAGGTCGTCGTGCTGCTCGGGATCGGCGGGCACGAGGAGCGTTTGGCCGGGGGCGCCGGCGTTGCTGGAGTTGTCGCGAATGATGAAGCGCAGGGTGTCGCTGTCGGAGAATTTGTAGCCAAAATTTCCGTCGAGCGTGCGGTTCAGGAAGCCATCGTTAATGCCCTGGCCGGCGGTGGTGTCGTAGGCGGCGCCGGCGGAGTAGTCAAACTGGCCGAGCATGCCGGAGAGACTGGCGTCGCCGAGGGCGGTAGAAAATGTGCCGCCCTCGGATTCGAGATTCAGTTCGGGCCCGCGCGTTGTGCCGCGGTGCGTAAAAATCTGCACCGCGCCGTCCATCGCGTCCGAGCCGAAGAGCGCGCTTTCCGCGCCATGCACCACTTCAATTTTGTCCACGTCGTCGAGGGAGAAATTTGAAAAATCGAGATAGCCACCGGGCTCGTTCATGGGCACGCCGTCAATCAGGACCTTGGTAAAATTGGAGTTGCCGCCGTCGAGGAACAGAGATGTCGCGCCGCCTTCGGGGCCGAGCCGCGCAAACGAAACGCCCGGCAGGCTGGCGAGCAGCGGCACGAGTGACACCAGTTGCTGATTTTGGATGTCGGCACGGGTGAGGATTGAAACGGGAGTGCTGGCGGCGACGGAGGCTACGGGCTCGGCCGCGGCAGTGACGACCACGCTTGCGGACAATGCTTCGAGCTCGAGTGGAACCCGCAACTCACGCGTTTCACCGGCGGCTAGCACGATTTGCGTCTGACCCGGCGCGAAAGTCTCGCGTGTGAAGGCGATCTTGTATTTACCTGGGGCGAGTGTGAGCGTGAAACGTCCATCAGACGCGGTGAGTGTTTCGGCCGCGGATTTATTTTGGCCTAGCAGCGTGGCCACAATCTGCGCGCCGGAAATGCCGCCGCCGCTTGCGTCCACGACGGATCCCGTGAGCGTGGCTTGCGCCTCCGACTGAGCGCGTGCGGCGATGGCGGGCGCGAAGATAAAACAGAGAGCTAGCAAGAAGCCGGGTAACGGATACCTGCAGAAAGTTCGCATCGGAAATCCCCCTCTCCCGTCTCGCGCGGGAGTTGAAGGTTGGCCGGCAGCCGGGATCGTTTCCGGCTTTCGCGGCTGCAGACTCCGCAGGTTTCCTGGCTCGGCGGCAGATCATGCGCGCGGCCTTCCCATCCCGAGTGACCAGGACAGTGGCATGCGCGCAATACAGTTCTTGCTCGTCCCGGCCTGGCCGGGACGAACTACCCGCCTTACAGTCGCGCGGCGGCGACGGATTTGCACCGTCTTCCCATTCGCGGAGTCCGCGGTTGCTGTGACTGGAGCTTTCAGCGCGGCAGTTCAAGTCCGCGCCATCCACTCCGGGTGATTACTGCCTCTTCGCAGGAGCGCCGCGAAATGCCGGCGCTCTGCGGGTTACATCGTTCGGCGCGCTTCGCCGTCGGAACGCGACCGCAGGCTTACGCGCGGCCGGCCGGCTGGGCCGATTTCCACGTCCATGGAAGCGCCGAAAACTTGTTCGAGCAATTCGCGCTGATAAACTTCCGCGGCGGTTCCGACGCGGAGGCATTTTCCCTTGTGCAGCAGAACGACTTGATCTGCGAATTCCGCAGCGAGTCCCAGCTCGTGCGTGACGACAATCACGGTCTGGCGATTTTCTTCGCAGAGGCGGCGCAAGCGTTCGAGCAGGTCCACCTGCGCGCCAATGTCGAGATGAAGCGTAGGTTCATCGAGCAGAAGCAGCAGCGGCTGTTGCGCCAGGGCGCGAGCCAGAATCACGCGTTGCTTCTCGCCGCCGGAGATCTGGTCCATGCGGCGATCGGCGAGATGCTCGGCACCAACCTGTGCTAGGGCGTTCATAGCTAGCACAATGTCTTCCTCGGTGGCGAGGTGCAGAGCGCGGCCGTAGGCGTGGCGGCCCTGCAGCACGTAGTCGCCGACGCTGGCGGGGAAAACCAGGGGGCTTTGCTGCTCGACGAAGGCGATACGCTGGGCGCGAGTGCGCGTGCCGAGCGTTCGAATTTCCACGCCGTCGAGGAGGACGCGGCCGGAAAGCGGCTTGAGCGCGCCGGAAATAATTTGCATGAGCGTGGATTTGCCGCTGGCGTTTGGGCCGAGAATCGCGACAACCTCGCGCTGGCGCGCCTGGAAACTCGTAGCACCCAGCGTAAACATGGGCGCGGAGCGGCGTTGGTGCGCGTAGGCGTAGCTGGCCTGTTCCACGGCGAGGCGCGGCAATTCGATAGGCGATGCAGCGGCATCGCGAGCGGCCAGCGTGGCGTTAGCGTCGCTCGTGCTCAACGCATCCTCCTCCGCAAGAGATAAATGAAGATGGGCGCGCCGGCGATAGCCGTCACGGCGCCGACGGGCAATTCGGTCGGCGCGGCTACCGTGCGGGCGAGCGCGTCCGCGGCCACAATGGCGATCGCGCCTCCGAGCGCCGAGGTCGGAATCAAGATGCGATAGTCTGAGCCGAACAAGAAACGCATGGCGTGCGGCACGAGCAGGCCGATGTAACCGATTGCGCCGCTCGCGGAGACGGCCAGCGCCGTCAGCAGCGACGCCGCGACGTACACGACGAGCTTCACGCGCGTCACTTCCACGCCGAGGTGGGCGGCTTCGCGCTCACCGGTGAGCAGGAGATTCAAATCGGCGGCAGTGGTGTAGATCGCGCCGATGCCGACGATGAGTCCCACCAGGAAAATCCATTGCAGCTCGGAGGGCTGCGGCGTCGAAAGATCGCCCATGAGCCAGAAAGGCATGCCCCGCAGATCGCGGCTGGAAAGCGTCATGAGAAACATAATGATCGAGGAGAGAAACGAGGCGCAGATGATTCCGCCGAGTAGCAGCGTCGTGCTGTCGAGATTGCCGTCGCGCAGGCCGAGGAGATACACGCCGGTGATCGTGATCACCGCGCCGAGAAACGCGGCGAGCGGCGTCGCCAGAGCGAACTGCGGCGCGACGATGAGGGCAATCAGCGCGCCCGTCGCTGAGCCGCTTGAGACGCCGAGCACGTAAGGATCGGCGAGTGGATTCCGCAGCAGGGCCTGGAAGGCGGCTCCGGCAACCGAAAGCGCAGCGCCCACCATGACGCCGAGGAAGATTCTGGGCAGGCGCAAATCGAAAACGATCAACCGGTAATCGGCGGGCAAGCGGTCGCTGCGTCCAATGGCCACGCGGCCGAGGCTCATCACCAAATCGGTGACGGAGATCGGGACTGCCCCCAACTTCAAGGCCAGAACGATGACGACGAACAGGACTGCGCTGAGCGAGCCACACGTCCAGAGCAAGCGGCGAAGCGTGAGCGGCCTCACGGGCGCACCTGTGCGGCAGCCGCCTGCTGCTTGAGAAGTACGGCGCGGAAGTTCGCCTCGCCTTGGGCAACGAACGCTCGGTAACCGGACGGATCGATGAAGGGATTCACCACTGCGCCGTTCAACATGGCCGCGCGCTTGGCAGAGAATCCGAAAAAGCTACCGTGCGCGCCGAGAAAGACATCGCACGGCAGCGATTTGAGCAATTGGAATGTTCTTTCGTAGTCTTCCGCAATTCCCGGATAGGAAATATGTCCGGCAAGCCGGTAACCGTCCAGGACGCTTACGCTGCCAACGAACACGACATGATAGGCGTTGCCGCCGTCCATGACGGTGGTCGTCCAAGTTGTGTCCCCGCGGGTGTGGCCGGAGGTGAGATGCGCGATAAGAGTCGTGTCGCCCAAGCTCACGGTTTCGCCGTCGTGAATCACCCGATCAGGTTTGACCGGAGGGAAGGTCGCCGAATCGCCGAAATAGAAATCTCCGCGCCCGCCGCGAGCAAGGAGATCGGCGTCGCCGTCCATCGCGACGAATTGCGCGCCGGTCCGGCGCTTCAGCTCTGCCAAGCCACCCGCGTGATCGAAATGCGCGTGGCTGTTCAATAAGATTTTTACGTCGCGCAATTGAAAACCCAGTTTTTGGATGTTGGCTTCGATCTGCGGGGCGGTTTGCTCGAAACCGCCGTCGAGCAAGATGTCGCCCGCCGAAGTCACGAAGAGGAAGGAAGTAACGTCTGAGGCGCCGACGTAATAGACGTTCGCGATCAGGTGGAACGGCTCGATGGGCCGGTTCTCTTCACGCCACTGCTTCGAGCTTTGCGCTTTGGCCGCGAGCGGCAAGCATGCGGCTATTGCCGCTGCGGCAAGGTATCGCCACCGCGACCGGCGGAGCGTGAGTCTCAGGGCGCTCATCGTGTGGTCTCCGAGACAGCATCCGTGTGGAGATCGCGGGATAACTCTTCGATTGCATCCACAATCCGGGGACAAGGGCGCGCCAACGCGCCCGATACGACTGCAACTCTACCGTCGCGCACCGCTTCCAGATCGCGCCATCCGGGGAGCGATCGCAAGTCGGCCAGTGACGGGACCCCGGCATCGCCGTGCGGGCCCGCAAAGACCAAATACTCCGGCTGCAAATGGACGATCGCTTCCAAACTGACGTGCGGCCAGTCCTGGCTTGTTTCCACCACAGACTGCGCATCCGCCCACGTAAGAGCGTCGGTGATGAACGTGTTTCGTCCGATCGAGATCAGCGGGTCCATCCAAACTACGAATAGGATGCGCCGCGGCGGGACGCCGGACAATCGTTGGCGTAGGGAATTCAAACGCATCTGGAGGCTCGCGACCAGGGCTTGGCCGGCATCGCTCTCGCCGATCACGTTTGCGAAGTGCGCGGTCGAGTTCAGGACGTCCTGTACCGTGTGCGGATCGGTGACGTATACCGGAACGCCGAGGCGACTCAGCGCCTCGACCGTAGCGTCGAGGTTGAGCGATTTCGTCGCCAGGACCAGATCCGGCCGCAGCGTAATGATTGTTTCGATGCTCGGCGCTTGCACGCTTCCCACTTTCGCTACCGTCAGCGCGGCGGCGGGATAATCGCAGGCGTTCGTGTCGCCGACGAGCCGGTCGCCCGCTCCGAGCGCGAAGACCGTTTCCGTCATGCTCGGCGCCAGCGAAACGATGCGCAGGACCGGTTGTGGCACCTCGATCGTCCGGCCGAGTTCGTCGGTGACCGTTAGGCGCGCAGGCGCGTCCGTTGAACGGAGTGAATGCGGCAAGCCGGGCGAAGCGCGAAGCGGCAATGTGAAGATCGTGCCGGCGGCCGCGAACAGCGCGAGCGCAGCAGTGGCGGCGGGACGCAAAGTACGCGCCGCGTTCCGCCACCGGCTCCGTTTCACGCCTTCCGCGCGTTTAGACACAGGCAAACTCCACAGAGTGGGCAACAAAAAAGCCCCACGAGAGAGAATGGGGCAAGAAGCCACACTCCTTCTCGCGAAGAGTGTCAGCGACTGCGGCGCGAGAGGGTGTCCTGACTAACGGCTTGGAGGCCGATCACAGTGGCGGGACCGTGGCCGATTTTCACGGCCTTCCCCGCTTCACGCGCCTGCTGATTGTGAGCTGGAAGTGTAGTGCGCCGCCCCAATGGGTGTCAACGTGGCGTCATTGAGCGCCGGGCGGTGCACTTTCATTGCGCGCGTTCCTTAGAGTCTTCAGGAACGTCACGATTTGCCAGCGCTGTGGTTCGGGCAGCTTTGACCATACGGGCATGCCGTGGCGGACGACGCCATTGGTCAAAATCCAGAACAGCGCGCCCGGCGTAGATTGCTGGACTTCCTCCGCGCGCAGGCTGGGTCCCTTCCTCCCGCCAACGGCTTCATCGCCGTGACACTCGGCGCAATGATCCTCAAAGAGTTTCTTTCCCGCCACTGGGGCATCGGGATCGTCCGCCAGCGGATTTGGCCGCGATCGGGCTTTCAGCGGAACGTTTTCAAGTGCGTCATAAACGGGATTGCGACTGAGGGAGACAGGAATATTTTGGTTCTGCGTTAATGCCACAGTCGCGCAGAGAAACAGCGCGAACGCTGCCGCGACCGTGCTTGCAGCGGGGCGGCGGAAGCCGGTGAGTTTCATCGCTTGTCTCCGAAAAGCCGGCCGACGGTTTGGCCGAATCCGGGGAATTCCCGCGACACACCCCAGCGCAACAGCAACCGGTGACTATTGTCGTTGAGTCCGAAACCAGCCGAGAGGCGGAGCGTCCAATCCGACGGCAGATTCCACGCCAGAACGGGAGCGGCGTACTGGGAGGTGTCGTGCAGGCCGGAATGATAGCGATCCCCCAGCCCGCCATACATTTCAACACCGGCGACAAAATTCTCAGGGCAGAAGCTGCAACGATGCGCGGAAGCCTTCAGCGCCAATGGGCGGCTCGCGCCCATCCCATAGCCGAACTCCCAGGGATCATTCGATAGATTCTTGGTCATGATGGGATTTACCGCGAAATTCCAACCATGCGTGTTCTTGGAGAGGAGGAGTTTGAATTCCATCTCGTGGTCGTGCTCTTGCCGCAGTGTGGCATTGGGCACGGCGTAGTCGGATTCCACATCGTGTCCTTCGACTTCTTTTAGAATTTTGTCGGCGCCGCTGGTTTGTTCGTATTCGATGTAGAGCACGGGATTGATAAAATGTTCGCGCTGCAGCAAGCGAAAGCGGTTCTCCCAGCGGAAGCCGGTAAAAAGCGAACTGTCGCCGAAGGTTGTTTGCCCGTCGAAATAAAGTTCGGTCGTCCACCACGCCGTGGCGCCGTACTCGAACTCGATCCAGTAGGCGTGGAAGTCGTTACCCGCGCGCTGCGTGCCGAATGTGGAGTAGTACTCGACGTCGAGGCTCCCCGGTTCCTCGAGATAGTGGTCGTACGTGACGATATAAGGGCTCTCTTGCGCGAACGAGCGGGAACACCAGAGAAGTGCGCACGTGAGGACGAATAATCCGAAGCAAGCTTTCCCGATCGTCTTGGCCGAAGACGCGGAAATTGCGAATCTGGCGAAAGTGACTCGTCGAAGAAAAGCGGCGAGTCGAGGGGCGCGGACAGCCATCGAGTCTCCTTGAAAAGCCCTGGCTGGCGCACCTAGAATACAGGCGACTCGCCAGCCCTCCGGGCTGCCGAACGCCGATCCCCACTGTCCTCTGCCGAAGAGTTTGCAGTGGGGATCGGGTATTTTTTTTCGCTTCGCCTTGCGACTTCTAGACTTCTTGGGGCCTTCCCCGAAGGCCCAGTCGCCAGATGCGACACTGTCGCAACAGATCTGCGGTCGATCTCGGTGCTTGCGCTCGGTCCCAGCCTATTTCACGGGATTCCCTTGCACTTGAGTCTTCGCGATGCGGGATGATTGTCTCTTGCGGCAGTTCTTGCAGAGACCGCCGATTTCGAGCCGGATCACTTCAATGGCAAATCCGCTCTGCTTCGCCATCTCGGCCTTGAGGCGGTCAAAGGACGGGCTGGCGCATTCCAGGATCGCTCCGCATTGGAGGCAGGCAAGATGGCAGTGATCTCGGCTGGTCTTCACTTCGTAGTAGTGCTTCTCGCCTTCGAGATGCATCAAGTCGAGTTCGTCGATCAATCCCTGGCGTTTCAAGAGATCGAGGGTGCGGTAAACGGTGGCGCGATCGATGTCTGGATCTTGTCTTCGCGCGAGGCGCAGAAGCGCGGAAGCGTCCAGATGCCGCGAGGCCCCCTGAATGATTTCGACGAGCACGCGCCGCTGGGCGGTCATGCGAATTCCGCGTTCGACCAACTGCTTCAGCAACGGCTGGCGGCTGATGGGGGAGCGCCCCGGGGTGCGTCCTAGTTGCGATTCTGTCGCAAAAACGGATTGGTTCATTTCGAGTTTCCTTTTCAGCTGTTTCCTAGTTGCAATTGATTTTCAACTGGAAAAAGGATTTTGAGGGCTGCCGCAGTTTCTGTCAAGAGAGAATGCGCCACATCCAGGGGGAAAAGCGTTGGAGACGCGATAGGCGCAAAGCACACTGCGGAATTCGCGTGCTTTGAATTCCGGCGAAATACGTTATTCTTTCCTTCATGCACGAACTTCATTTTTTCCGCGAGCACCTGCCCGAATTCGAGCGGATGGCCGCAAATCGTGGGGCGCGCATCGATTTCGAGGGTTTTCGCGCGCTCGACCGGGAGCGCCGCGAACGCGTCACCGCCGTCGAACAGTTGAAGGCCGAACGCAACAAAGCGAGCGACGAAATTGCCCGGCGCAAGAAAGCGGGAGAAGACGCTGCGCCATTGCTTGCTGAAATGAAGCGCGTCTCTGAGGAGATCAAACGCTCCGACGTGGAAGTTACCGCGCTGGATGCGCGGCTGGACGAATTCATGCTGACGGTGCCGAACCTTCCCCATAGTTCGGTCCCCGTCGGCCACGACGCGGGAGCGAACATCGAAGTGCGCCGCTGGGGCGCGCCGCCGAAATTTTCATTTGCGCCGCGGCCGCATTGGGAAATCGGCGAGGGCGCGGGGATTCTCGACTTGGAGCGCGCGGTGAAGATTGCGGGGGCTCGTTTCGCGTTGTATCGCGGGCTGGGAGCGCGGCTCGAACGCGCGCTCGCCGCGCTGTTTCTCGATACCCATGCGGCCAACGGGTACACCGAGGTGTTGCCGCCATTCATCGTGAACACGGCGTCGCTTACCGGCGTGGGCCAGTTGCCGAAGTTTGCCGCCGACATGTTCCATCTCGAAGGCACTGATCTGTGGCTCACGCCCACATCTGAAGTCGAAATGACCAGCATGTATCGCGATGAGACGCTGGATGTGAACGAGCTTCCCATCAAAGTGTGCGCGTGGACGGCGTGCTTTCGTTCCGAAGCGGGCGCGGCCGGGAAGGACACGCGCGGGATCAAACGGCAGCACCAATTTCAAAAAGTAGAGCTATTCAAGTTCGCGCGCCCGGACCAAAGCTACGCGGAACTCGAGTCGCTGGTGGCCGACGCCGAGCGCGTGCTGCAAAAGCTCGGCCTCCACTATCGAGTGATGCAACTGTGCACCGGTGATATGGGATTCGCATCGGCGAAAACGTATGACATTGAAGTGTGGCTGCCGTCGTCCGGCGAGTTTATGGAGATTTCCTCCTGCTCCAATTGCGAAGCGTTTCAGGCGCGGCGTTCGGGAATTCGCTTCAGGCCGAAGGGCGGCAAGAGTGAATTCGTGCACACCTTGAATGGGTCGGGACTTGCGGTCGGACGCACTTGGATCGCAATTCTGGAGAATTATCAGCAGGCGGATGGCTCGGTGCTGGTGCCGGAGGCTCTGCGCACATATCTCGGGGCGGAAGTAATTCCCGCAGCGGGATAAACGCGTGAGATTGCTTCTCAATAATCTTGCAGTTAAGGGGTAATGGGCCAGTTCCCGAGTGCGCTGTAAACCAGAACTGAGGCGCTTCCTGATCGAGTAAGCTGAGTTGGTTCACTCGGATGCCGCTCTCTGAACCCGGCGGGATTCTCACTTGAGATCGGCGCAAGAGTGAGAAAGATAGGAGAGTAGAGATTGTGCGACGACTGCTGCTAGTGCTGATGGTCGTGGGTGTCAACTTCGGACAGCCTGCTTGAGCGGACTCGGATCGAGCATGCCTTTAGAAATCGGACATGTGGAGGGGATCTTCCGGTATCCCGTGAAGTCCATGGGCGGCGAGCGGCTCGAGGTCGCCAAGCTGGGCTGGCACGGCCTCGATGGTGACAGGCGCTTAGCATTCAGGCGGATTGATGACCGCGGTGGGTTCCCGTGGCTCTCAGCAAGCGAGCTTCCCGACCTGCTCCTGTTTGCTCCGCTCCGCCGTGAAGACAGTGCTCAAGGAGACCTTCCTACGCATGTTCGCACGCCGGATGGCGAAGAGATGCCTGTCTTCGGGGAGGAC
>Ga0181538_10002364_pt1 | contig 19691 bp, 12 predicted proteins | sample PEATcosm2014_Bin_40_FD_119773 | JGI IMG/M metagenome (GOLD analysis project Ga0181538, IMG submission 119773) | Peatland microbial communities from MTU Mesocosm Facility, Houghton, MI, USA - PEATcosm2014_Bin23_30_metaG | ecosystem: Environmental > Terrestrial > Soil > Wetlands > Peat | place... | reverse complement strand
GTTCCAAGACGTTCGCTACGGAATTCGGATGCTGGCGAAGAATCCCGGTTTCACCCTCGCGGCAGTGCTTACGCTGGCGCTGGGAATCGGCGCCAACACCGCGGTCTTCAGTGTGGTCAACACCGTTCTGCTCAAGCCGTTGCCTTACGTCCAACCCGACCTTCTGATGCACGTGGAGTCGATGTGGATGCGCGGCGCACCGCACCCCAACTATCTCTCTTACCCCGACTTTTTTGACTTCCGTGCGCAGAACCATGTGTTCGAGCACCTCGTGACCTCCCGCGACACGAACTTAGCGCTTACCGGCGTCGGATCGCCCGTGCAGCTCGACGGCGAAATGGTTACGTGGGATCTGTTTCCTGCGCTCGGGATTCAGCCTCAGTTGGGGCGCGGCTTCTTGCAGTCAGAGGAAGCAGCAGGCTCACACGTGGCGGTGCTGAGTCACGCACTTTGGCAAAGGCAGTTCGGCGGCGATCGCGGCATTCTGGGACGGACGATCACACTCGATCGGAAATCCTACACGGTGGTTGGTGTGGCGCCGCCCAGTTTTGCCTTTCCGGTGAACGAACCCAATATCCAGCTCTGGACCACCATCGCGCCGGATCGGGAGGCGCCACCAGGCGATCAGCCCATCACCGAGCAGCGAGGCGCTCACATGGTGACGGCGCTCGGACGCCTCAAGCGCGGCATCAGCATCGAGCAGGCCCGCGCCGACCTCAACGTAATTGCAGCAGCGCTTGCCAAAAAGTATCCAGACTCCAACGCCAATGACCCCCAAGCCTCGGTTCAGCCGGAGCTTCAAACCTTGGTCGGCGAGTCGCGGACACCTCTGCTGATCCTGCTGGGCGCGGTTGGCCTGGTGCTCCTGATCGCTTGTGCCAACATCGCCAATCTGCTTCTTGCCCGGACCGCCAATCGTGAACAGGAAATTGCGGTGCGTGCCGCGATAGGCGCCAGCCGCGGTCGAGTTATCCGCCAATTACTGACGGAGAGTTTGCTGTTGGCCATTCTCGGGGGTGCGGCCGGAACGCTGCTGGCGGAGTATGTGTTGGGTGTGGTCCTCCCCCTTGGCGGCCGAAGCATTCCACGCTTGGCTCAGGCCAGCGTTGACTCAACGGTACTTGGATTTTCACTGCTCGTCGCTCTTCTCACCATTGCCTTTTTTGGCTTGGCCCCCGCACTGCATGCGTCCAAGGTCAATTTTGCTTCTTCCCTAAAAGAGGGGAGCAGGAGCAGCATCGGCAAGCACGATCGGATTCGCGGCGTGCTCGTGGTCGCTCAGGTGACCCTCGGCTTGGTTCTGGTGACTGGGGCCGGATTGTTGATGGCGAGTTTCTTGCGCCTCGAAAGAAGCGAACTGGGCTTTAAGCCGGACCATTTGCTGACGTTCTGGTTCAGATTGCCTGAGCCGCAGTACAGCGCCGCTCAAGAAGTGACCTTCTACGACCAGTTGCTGGAGCGCATGCGTGCCTTGCCCGGCGTGGAATCAGCCGCCGGGGCATGGCCCATGCCGCTCCAGGGCGACAACGCCACGGTCGGCTTCAATATCGAAGAGCGCCCGGCAGGGCCGGCCGATCAGCCTTCCGCCCGCATGGCCCTCATCACTCCGGGCTACTTTTCAACCGCAGGCATTCCCCTGCTTAAAGGCAGGACGTTCGATGAGCATGACGATCTGAAGGCGCCGAAGGTGCTGGTTGTCAACAAGGCCTTCGCAAACAGGTACTTCCCACACGAGGAAGTAGTCGGCAAGCGTATCACGCCCGGCGCTACAGGTCCCGGCGAGAGCAAAGAGAGCTTGCATGAAATTGTGGGCCTGGTAGGCGATGCCAAGCTGTTTGCATCGGACGCCGAGCCTGAACCCATTTACTACTTCCCCTACAAGCAGCTTGCCTGGCAGCCGCCCGTGGTGATGCTTCGCACCACCGTCCCGCCTCGCACTTTGGAATCTACGATTGGCAAAGAAATGGGAACCTTGGACCCCATGGTTCCCGTATTTCAGATTAGGACCATGGATGAAATGCTGTCCACTCAGGTGACGGAGCCGCGTTTCCACACCCTGCTGCTGGGTTGCTTTGCGGGCGTCGCGCTGCTTTTGACCATGGTGGGTCTCTACGGCGTCATGGCGTATTCCGTGTCGCGACGCACGCGTGAGATCGGAGTGCGAATTGCGCTGGGCGCCCCCCGTTCTACAGTGCTCACGATGGTCCTCAAACGGGCGCTCGCGCTGCTGGCGGCTGGGCTCGGACTGGGGCTTGTCGTTTCGCTCGCCGCGGACCGCTTGCTCCAGAGCATGTTGTTCGGCATTTCGTCGCTGAACCCGCTGGTGCTGGGCCTGTCAGGACTGCTGGTTGCCCTAACAGGCTTGTTCGCCGCTTACCTGCCGGCGCGGCGAGCGGCCAACGTCGATCCGATGGAGGCGCTACGTTACGAATAGGAAATAGTGAATTATGAATAGTAAATTGCAACCTCTGTCATTCCGAGCGCAGCGAGGAATCTCGCCCTGCGTTGCACCTCCGAAAACAGTCCAGAGCGAGATTCCTCGCTGCGCTCGGAATGACAAACGGGCAGGCTACCGCGAAACAATTCACTATTCGCCATTTACTCTTTGTCAGTGGTGCGGAGAAATCCTATGAACGCACTTATCCAGGATGTTCGGTACGGAATTCGCATGTTAGCCAAAAACCCGGGCTTCGCGGCGGTCGCCGTGATCTCGCTGGCGCTGGGAATCGGGGCCAACACGACGGTCTTCAGCATTGTTGATACTCGTATACTCAAGCCCCCTGCGGTGAAGGACCCTGCGCGCCTGGTCTCAGTTTTCTCGGACTGGCCCAGTTCCGAGTTTCACACGTCGTCATTTCCTGATTTTCTCGACATCCGCCACGAGGCGGGCGCTTTTTCCGACGTAGTAGCCTACGATGTGCGCGGGGGCTACGTCAGCGGCAAGGGGCAGGGAAAAGAAATAAGCGTCGAGGTGGTCTCGCAAAACTACTTCGCCGCGTTGGGAGTAAAGCCCCTGCTGGGCCGCGTTTTTTTGCCGCAACCTGGCCAGGCAGCCGCCGAAGGTCATGCCGTCGTACTCAGCTACTCGCTCTGGCAAAAGTATTTCGGCGGTGACCCTTCTCTGCCCGGCAAGACTACGCTCCTTGACGGCAAAGAATTCAACGTGGTCGGCATCGCGCGCCGGGAATTCTGCGGGCTGCGACAGGGATGGGCGCCTGACATCTGGGTCACCACGGATGGCTGGGCCACCATGGTTCCTGGTGAAGAACGAGGGTACCGAGATCGGAGCGACCGCGGGTTTCAACTGGCCGGCCTCTTACGTCCTGCCGCCCAACTTGGTGAAGCGCAGGCCCAATTGCAGGCCATTGCGAAGCGCCTGGCTTTAGCCTTTCCGGCCACCAATCGGGATGTGAACTTTGTTGCTCGCCCCGCCTTGAGACTGTCACCGGAAGATGCACGGGCCGGCGGTCTGCTGATGGCGATGGTGGGTCTGGTCCTCCTTATCTCGTGCGCCAATGTTGCCATTCTGCTGCTGGCGCAACGGGAGCGCAGGCAGCGAGAAATCGCGATGCGCCGTGCCTTGGGCGCCGGAGCCCGCCGCTTGGTCGGCCAACTCCTGGTTGAAGGCCTTCCGTTGGCAGTGGCGGGCGGCGCACTGGGAACCTTGTTGGCGGCATGGCTCATGAAGCTTGTGCCCGCACTCATTCCGGACGCCTCCCAAGTCGAACTCGCGCTTGATGGCCGGGTGCTTCTGTTCACAGCGGTCAGCGCTCTTGTAACCGTTTTCCTCTTCGGATTGGTCCCGAGCTTCCGGGCTTCAAAACTCGGCGTGGCGGCGGTCATCAAGGGCGAAGATCCGGGGTTTGGAGGAGCCAAAGGGCGCTTTCCGTTGCGCAGCATACTTGTATCCGGGGAAATCGCGCTTTCCGTGGTGCTGCTGGTGGGATCGGCCCTGCTGTTGCGAAGCCTGAGGTATACACAACACATTAACCCCGGATTTGACCCGAACAAGAATGTCCTCATGCTGTCCGTGGCGCCGCCTCAGTTCTATGGATACAACGACGCACAAGCGGCTGCTATCTATCCTGAGTTGGCGGCCCGGGTGGAGACCGTGCCTGGAGTGATACACGCAAGCTACGCCCGGCGACCGCCCTTGGCGAACTACGAGGGAGGAGAAGAGGAGGACATCGTGATTCCGGGAGTGCAGTCGCCTCCGGGGACAGATCATTTCGCGATTCGCTTCAACATTGTCGGCCCGAATTTCTTTGCCACTATCGGCGCGCGGCTCGAGGAGGGACGGGAATTCAACCAGTTCGATCTGCCCTCTGCGGCGCCGGTCGTCATGATCAATGACGCGATGGCGCGTAAGTTCTGGCCTGGCCAGAGCCCCCTGGGCAAAGCACTTCAGATCGACAAAAATGAGCGTCAGATCGTTGGCGTGGTTGAGGCCGGAAGGTACAACGCGATTCATGAGGAGGTTCAACCGTACGTATTCCTCCCTTTCACTCAGGTTTCCTCGTTTGAGTGCCTCTTGTTCGTGGAAACGGCTGGCGACCCGCGGGCACTGATTCCCGCAATCGTCAAAGAGGCGAGGTCCGCCGCTAAGAATCTTCCCATTGTCAGCGCTGTAACGTTGAGGGAGCACATGAACGAGGTCATGGCCGATGACCTCGCGATGGCTAACCTGCTCGGGAGTCTGAGCGTCCTTGGAATGTTTTTGGCCGCCGTCGGGCTGTACGCAGCGGTGGCTTATCTGGTCACTCGGCGCACGCACGAGCTTGGTATCCGCATGGCGTTAGGCGCCAGGCGTGGTGACGTGCTGAAGCTGGTGCTGGCTCAGGGCCTGCGCCTGAGCGCGGCGGGCGCAGCCGTGGGCTTGGTGGGGGCGTTTGCGGCCTCCCGCCTGATGTCCGGATTCATATATGGCGTTACCGCTACGGATCCACTGAGTTATGCAGCCAGCACACTTCTTGCTATCAGTGTGGCACTGCTGGCCTGTTACATCCCCGCACGCCGGGCGACCAAGGTGGATCCCCTAGTCGCGCTACGTTACGAATAGTGAATGGTGAATTATGAATAGTGAATTCCAAAACGGCATTTCAGGCAGCAATTCACAATTCACTATTCACCATTTCCTACTTGCTGGCAACCCATGCGTAGTTGGAGACAAACTATGAATTCAGTCGTCCAGGACATTCGCTACGCAATACGCATGCTGGCCAAGGCCCCCGGCTTTACGGCGGTGGCGGTAATTGCGCTGGCGCTCGCCATTGGCGCCAACACCGTCATGTTCAGTTCCGTAAATGGTATGCTGCTTCACCCCTTTGCCTTCAAAGACCAGCATCGCATCGTCGACGTGTGGGAAACGGCGCCAAGGCAGAATGAATACCAGATCAAAGCGGCGCCGGCAAATTTGCGAGATTGGCAGGAGCAAAATAAAGGTTTCGAAATGCTCGCCGCCAGCCACGGATGGAACGTTAACCTGACCGGCATTGGTGTTGCGGAGCGTGTCGAGGGCTATCAGGTCACCTCGGGCTTCTTCTCTCTGCTGGGGATGCCGCCCCAGATCGGACGCGCCATCACCGCCGAAGATTTTAAGCCCGGCCATGCATCCGTCGTAGTTCTCAGCCACGGGTTTTGGCAGCGGCACCTGGGCGCCGATCCGGGCATCGTGGGCAGAACCCTGCACTTGAACGGGCAGGCGTTCACTGTTATCGGCATTATGCCGGCGGACTTCGATTATCCCGTGGGCGGCGAGGCCTGGGCGCCGCTTGATCTTAGCCCCGCTGAGAACGCTGACCGCGGCGTCCATTATTTGGAGGTGATTGGCCGCCTGAAGTCCGGGACCAAGGTGGCGCAGGCGGAGGCCGATCTCCTGACCATCTCGGCGCGCCTGGCGCAGCAGTATCCGGAGACGAACGCCGGACACAGTGTGAGAGTGCTGGGGCTGGTCGAAGATCTTACCTACGGCACTCGCCAGTTCCTTTCGGTGCTCATGGGCTCCGCGGTGTTCGTCCTGCTCCTAGCCTGCGCTAACGTGGCGAATCTCCAATTGGCCCGAGCCACCGCGCGGGGAAAAGAATTGGCGCTGCGCCGCGCTCTGGGCGCCAGCCGATGGCAGATTACGCGCCAATTGCTCGCCGAAAGCGTGACGCTGGCCTTGCTCGGTGGCGCGGCGGGAGTGCTCTTAGGCGGATGGGGTAGCAATATGCTGCAGCGTACCATCCCACCCTTCATCCTCGCGCACATACCGGGAATCAAAAACCAGCAAATTGATTCTACTGTGCTGGTTTTCACTCTCTTGGTTTCCCTCCTCACCGGAATTGTCGCCGGGCTTGCGCCGGCTTTGCACGTTTCAAACCCTGACCCTAATGAGGCCCTTAAAGAGAGTTCACGCGGCTCAAGCAGCGGCCCGGGGCGGCAGCGGTTGCGCGCCCTGCTGGTGGTCAGCGAGGTTGCGTTGGCGCTGGTTTTGCTGGTGGGCGCCGGACTGATGGTGAAGGGATTCGGTGCGCTCCTTAATAAGTACCCGGGCTATGATCGCAACAACGTGCTCACATTCCGCATCTCGCTCGCTCCTGCAATTCCTCTCCCTCCCAGCGCGAAACCAGTAAATGGCGAGCCTTTATCACGCTCAGGCCAATCTCAAGAGCCCGGTAATACGTCAAAAGACCAGGAGGATACGCGCGTGAGGGAGTTCTACAGGCAGGTCATCGATAAATTAGGGGGCCTGCCCGGTGTGGAATCGGCGGCTGCGGCCACCAGCCTGCCCTCAGGTTGGTCCTGGAACTGGAACGAATATACGGCTGAGGGGCAACCTCCCGCCGCCCCCGGCGAGATGCGGACGGCCGTGATGCAGTCCGTTTCCCCGGACTTTTTCCGCGTTTTAAGCATTCCTCTAGTGAGGGGCCGGCTTTTCACTAGTCAGGACGGCCCGAATGCTCCGCTCGGCGTTGTGGTCAGCCAAAGCATGGCCAATCGGATCTGGGCAGGTCAGGATCCGGTGGGAAAGCGCATCAAATTCGGCCGGGCGGAAAGCCACGAACCATGGAAGACCGTCGTTGGCGTGGTCGGCGATATCCAGAGATCTCCGTTCGATCCTAACCCGGATCCGACCGCATACTTCTCATTCGCTCAAATGCCAATGGCGTCTTCGTGCTTCGTAGTGCGGGCGTCGGGAGATCCGCTTGCCATCGCTGCGGTGGTGAGAGCGCAAGTGCGCAGCGTGAGTGCGGACGATCCTCCCTACGACATGCGGACGCTGGCGCAGCTCATCTCTGACGATGTCAGCGGTGTGGCGGCCTCGGCGCGTATGATGTTTGCTTTTGGCATTGTAGCTCTTCTGCTTTCTGCTTCGGGAATCTATGCGCTCATGAGTTATTCCGTCACCCAACGCACTCATGAAATCGGCGTGCGCATGGCGCTTGGAGCAGAGCGCGTTTCCGTATTGAAACTGGTCGTGGGCTATGCAATCAAGCTGACGGTCATCGGTCTGGCAATTGGGGTGCCCGCGGCGCTGGCGCTTACGCGTGCTATCTCGAGCTTGCTCTTCGGCGTGGTGCGTCTCGACATTCCCATTTTCGCTTCGTTCACACTTTTGCTGGCGCTGGTCGCGGCTGTGGCGGCATATATTCCCGCCCATCGTGCGACGCGGGTGGATCCGATGGTGGCGTTGAGGTATGAATAGAGGCCAGGCGCCAAGTGGCAATCTAAAGGAGATAGGGAATAGAGCGAAAGGATGTTTTTCGAACCAACTCATTGAAAGGCAGTCCGCCGGCTCGCTTTGAGCTGACGGCTGCTAGCTTAGAAAAGGAGACAAAGATGGACTCGAACTCGGAAGTCAAAGCGACTGCTCCACGCAACCCGGAGCGAAGTAAATCCAATGGTTCCGAACTGATTATGCTAGAAGGTGTAACCAAAGTCTTTTACACCGAAGAAGTGGAGACCCACGCTCTTTCGGGCATCCACCTGTGGATCAAGAAGGGCGAATACCTTTCCATCGCAGGCCCTTCGGGATGCGGGAAATCCACCTTGCTCTCAATTCTGGGGCTGCTCGATTCGCCCTCGGAGGGGAAGTACACTCTGAACGGCACGGGGGTGGAAGACCTCTCGCTCTCACAGCGCACCCGGATTCGCAACCGCGAAATCGGGTTTATTTTTCAGGCCTTCAATCTCATCGGCGACTTGAACGTTTATGAAAACGTGGAGTTGCCGTTGACTTACCGCGGCATGCCTTCCTCGGAGCGCAAACAGCGTGTTCAGGAAGCACTCGAGCGGGTGGGAATGTCCCATCGCATGAAGCATTATCCCTCGCAACTCTCCGGAGGTCAGCAACAGCGTGTCGCCGTAGCTCGCGCCCTGGCCGGGAAACCCTCCATTCTGCTTGCGGACGAGCCTACCGGCAACCTGGACTCGAAGAACGGCGAGGCGGTGATGGATTTGCTGCGTGAACTTCACCGCGAAGGCGCCACCATCTGCATGGTCACCCACGATCCGCGTTACGCGGAGTTTGCCGACCGAACCATCCACCTCTTCGATGGTCAGATCGTGGAAGAAACACAGTAATCGGGTGGTCGGGTGATCCGGTGATCGGGTGAACAAAAAACCGATTCGTTTCGCGGCGCACTCGTTGTGTGCGCCACGTGGCCGACCGACTGCGGATCGTCGGTTGTCCGCCTCTAGCGAGCCGCGGAAGGCGCCACCGCTGTGAGTCCACAGTACGAACCTGGGCGCGTTTCTTGTTCACCCCGTCACCCGATCACCCGATTGCTCAGCGTGCCGCTCATCGGATCGGAGACGCAAAATGAGCACCCTGTTGCAGGATGTTCGCTCCGTCATGCGAACCCTCGCGAAGAATCCAAGTTTCGCGGCGTGGGGGCGAGGAAAATCGTTGGTGCCGGTTTGAACTTACACACTCTATTGTGTAGAATACTGTGTGGAGAAAATCATGCCGACCAACCTCGCCATCGATGATCGCCTGATTGCGGAGGCCCAGAAACTGGGGCATCACCGTACGAAGAGGGAAACCGTGAATGCAGCGCTGGGCGAATACGTGCAGCGCCGAAAGCAACAGAAGATTCTCTCCTTATTCGGAACGATCGATTATGACGGAAACTATGACTACAAGCGGGGGCGCCGGAAACGGGCATGACTGCGTTGATTGACACCTCAGTGTGGTCCCTTGCGCTGCGCCGAAAACCGAAGGACTTGACGGCCGCGGAGCAGTCGATTGTCGAGGAGTTGACCGACCTGACGCGCGAGGGCCGGGCTCGCATCATCGGCTTGATACGCCAAGAACTCTTATCAGGAATTAGAACGTTGGCGCAGTACGAGAAGCTTCGCCTTGCCCTCCGAGCCTTTCCCGACGAGCCGATCGGAATGACAGACTACGAGGCCGCGGCCAAAGCAGGCAACGAGTTGCGGTCCAGGGGAATTGCGGTATCCGTCGTGGACGCGCTGATTTGCCAGGTTGCACTTTCCCGGCAATGGAGCATCTTCACGACCGATCCCGATTTCAAAGCCTATGCGAAGATACTCCCGATTGAGTTGCACGTGCCTCGCGTGGGCCTGTAATGGACGGTTGCTCATGCTGTTCTTCACCCCCTGCCTGGCACTGAGCGCCGCCACCGTAACTGCCGTCGCACTCCTGGCGTGTTACCCTGCCCGCGCGGCGAGCGAAGCGCGTGGATCCCATGGAGGTGCTGCGGTACAAATAGATGCCCGGTGTCGAGTTTCGGCTCTTCGAAGATGCAGCAGGGAAAACGACTTCTCGAGCTTTTGCCGTGTTGCGCCGCTTCCAGGAACCCGGCACTAGCTACTTTCAGGAAGAGAGGACAACGATGAACACACTTCTCCACGATTTGCGCTACGGCTGGCGAATGCTGGTGAAGAATCCTGGCTTCACGGCGGTGGCGGTGCTGACGCTGGCGCTGGGCATCGGCGCCACGACCGCCATCTTCAGCGTGGTCTACGGCGTGCTCCTTCGCAGTTTGCCTTATCCCCAGCCCGAGCAGCTCGTGAGCATCAAGGAGGTAGCTGCCGACGGCCACCTCATGCAGTTTACAGATCCGAACTTCGCCGACTTGCGAGCCGCGAACCGAAGTTTCGTGGCGATGGCGAAGTTATCGAGCTGGGAGGTGACGGTTTCCAGCGGTTCCGTATCAGCGCGGGTGGGTGTCGCGAGCGTTTCGCGCGACTTCTTTCACATCATGGGCGTGGCGCCGATGCTCGGCCGCAGCTTCTCCGAGGAGGAGTTGCACGAGGGGGGCAGGCCGGCAGCGATCGCAAGCTACGGCTATTGGCAGCAGCACCTGGGCAGCACGACTGATCTCTCCCAGCTTAAGCTCAGAATGGAAAACCGGAGCGTCGCCGTCGTGGGGGTGATGCCGCCCGGGTTCGGCTTTCCCGCTCGCAGCGACCTTTGGACTCCGGCGGAGCTCTGGGGCGAAACGCCCAGCCGCACCTCGCACAATTGGGCCATGGCGGTGGCGCGGCTGCGCGACGGCGTGAGCCTGGCGCAGGCTCGCAGTGAACTTTCCACCCTCGCGCACGGCCTCTACCAGCAGTATAAGCCCGAGATCGATATGAGGGACGCCAGCGTGATGCCGCTGCGCACCGCGCTTACCGCCGCCGTCCGCCCGGCACTGGTGATTCTGCTGGCGTGCGTCGGTTTTCTGTTGCTGGTGGCGTGCGCCAACGTGGCAAACCTCCTGCTGGCGCGTGCGGCCGAGCGTCAACGGGAACTGGCGGTCCGCTCCGCCCTGGGCGCGGGACGAGGACGATTAATCCGGCAGTTCCTGGCAGAATCGCTCTTGTTATCGCTCACGGGCAGCGCGCTGGGTGTGCTGCTGGCGCTTTGGGGTGTAGACACTCTACTGTCGCTCGCCCCCGCTGGCTTGCCGCGGCTCGACGAAGTCTCGATCAATCTGCCGGTGTTGGCGTTCGCCCTAGGGCTTTGCGTTATGGTGGCGGTCGGATTGGGAGTGCTGACGGCGCTTCGCGCGGCGTCAACCGATCCGCAGGCGGCATTGGCTGAAGGAAGTCGCGGAGCTACCGGCTCGATCGCTTCGCAGCGCCTGGCCCGCGGTCTGGTTGGAGCCCAGGTGGCCGTGACGCTTGTCCTGCTTGCCGGCGCCGCATTGCTCGGTCGAAGCCTGCTCCGCGTGCTTTCCGTCAATCCTGGCTTCCGCACCGCGAACATCGTAACCATGGAACTCGAGGTGCCGGGCTCGCAGCCCACCAATACGGCTGAGATCAAGGAAATGATTAAGGATCGAAAGCCGGCAACTTTTATGAGCCACCTCTTCGACCGCTTGCGCTCGATTCCTGGCGTCGAGGAAGTCGGTGGGGTCTCGAATCTGCCGCTCGGGGAAGCGGGGGATTGCGCCGATGGCAAGTTTCTTCTGCTCGACCGCGAGCCTCAGTTCGACCCGACTAAGCCCGAGGATCAGGCGCGCTTCGAGCAGTTCTGGACAACCACTCCAGGTGGCAGCGCGGATTACTGCGTCGCGAGCGAAGGTTATTTCAAAGCCCTCGCCATCCCGCTGCTTAGCGGACGCTTGTTTGACGAGCGCGACGGCCCCGATGCGCCTCAAGCTGCGGTGGTCAGCCAATCGATGGCGCGCGCCGCTTGGCCCAATCGGGACCCTCTGGGGCGGACCATCGAGTTTGGCAACATGGATGGCGACATGCGCCTGCTCACCGTGGTGGGTGTAGTCGCCGACGTGCATTTCCGAAGCCTCGAGAAGTCCCCAGAGCCCACCGTGTACGTCAACTACCGTCAACGTCTGCGTGCCGGGCGCGACTTCAACCTCGTGATGCGCGCGGCTACACCGCCCGATTCGTTGGTGGCGAGCGTGCGTCGTGCGGCGCAGGAAGTGGCGCCCGAGGTCGCGCCACGATTCCAGACTTTCCAGGATGTCTTCTTCGCGTCGCTTGCCACACGCCGCTTTAACCTCACGTTGGTCGGCATCTTTGCCGCCACCGCGTTGTTGCTGGCCGTGGCTGGCATCTATGGCGTGATGGCCTATTCGGTGGTGAGGCGCACGCACGAGATCGGGGTTCGAATGGCGCTGGGGGCGAGCGCGCCGCATGTGCTGCGTCTTGTACTCAGTCAGGGAATGCTGACCACGGCGATTGGCCTGGCGATCGGAATTGCCGGCGCTCTTGTGCTGACCCGCGCCATGCAATCACTCCTGTTCGGGGTGAGCGCAACCGATCCGCTGACACTTGTTGGAGTCGCGCTGGTGCTCGGTCTTGCGGCGCTCCTGGCCACGTACGTTCCCGCTCGCCGGGCCACCCAAGTCGATCCGATGGTGGCACTGCGGCACGAATAAAGCGATCGGGTGATCGGGAGATCGGATGAGCAAAAAGAGCGTCGCGGCGGTTCGTTGATTTGTCCGCCGGTTACGAGACCAAACTGCGGTGTTGCTCTTTGTTCACCCGATCACCCGATCTCCTGATCGCCCGATATGAGGTGAGGTGCCGCAAGTGGCGCTATCAGCTCTGGTTGGCGACTCAGGAAAAGGAGTATGCTACTCCCGATGCTCCAGCGGCCGTGCGGTGCGAATGAAGCTTTCAGCCGTCAGCTCTCAGTATCGGCATTCTCTTAGTGCTTCGCTCTTGATGAACTGCTTGCTGATAGCTGAGAGCCAAAAGCTGATACCTACTGATAACTGACAACCGACGACTGACTACTTAGGTGAGGACAACGCAATGATAACTTTAAGGAATCTCGAGAAGTATTATCCCGTGGGCCCGGGCAGATATTACGTGCTGCGGCGCATCAACATGGATGTCGCGGAGGGAGAATTCGTGACCATCATGGGGCCGTCGGGAGCAGGCAAATCGACGCTGCTGAGTATCGTTGGCATGCTGGATGGCGACTGGGAGGGTGAGTACTTCCTGACGGAGCGCCCCGTCCACAAAATGAATTTGAAACAGCGGGCGGAAATTGGGAAACAAACCGTCGGCTTCGTATTCCAGCAGTATCACCTTTTGGACGGCCTTACGGTCGCGGAGAATCTTGATATTCCCCTTTCTTACAGGAATATCAAGTCTTCGGAGCGCCAGGCGCTGGTTGCCGACGCGCTCGACCGGTTTCACATTGTGGGCAAGAAGGATCTCTTCCCCAATCAGCTTTCCGGTGGCCAGCAGCAATTGGTGGCCGTGGCCCGAGCCGTAATTGCCAGCCCGAAACTGATCCTCGCCGACGAGCCGACAGGAAATCTGCACTCCGACCAAGGCCGTGAAATCATGGAACTCTTCACCAAGCTCAATAAGGAAGGAACGACCATCATTCAGGTGACCCACTCGGAAACGAACGCCACTTACAGTCACCGCATCATTAATCTGGCGGACGGGTGGATCGTGAAGGAGTAAGGAATCGGGTGATCCGGTGATCGGATGAACACAAACGAACATGCGGTCAGCGGATTGCCGGCCGCTCTTTGTTCACCCGATCACCCGATCTTCCGATCACCCGATTGGACCATACTCTCAACTGACCGAATATGACTACTTCACAGACATCCAAAGTTCTCATTGCTGACGACCTGCCCGACGTGCTGGAAGCGCTTCGCATGCTGCTCAAAGGTGAAGGTTACATTACCGAATCGGCGACTTCCCCGGCCGGCATCCTGGCGGCGCTCGACACCCAGGATTTCGACCTGGTGCTGATGGACCTGAACTTCGCGCGCGATACCACTTCCGGCCAGGAAGGCCTGGACCTGCTGAGAAAGCTCCAGGCGATGGACAGCACTTTGCCCGTGGTGGTGATGACCGCCTGGGGCAGTGTGGGCCTAGCGGTAGAGGCGATGCGGCGGGGCGCGAGGGACTTTATCCAAAAACCCTGGGACAACGCCCGCTTGCTCGCCATCCTTCGCACCCAGATCGATCTCAGCCGGGCCCTGCGGCAGGGGCTTCGCCTGGAGGCTGAGAACCGCTTGCTGCGCGCCGAGGGGCGTCCTACGCTCATCGCCGAATCAGCCGTCATGCGCCCCGTGCTGGAACTGATTTCCCGCGTGGGCCCGTCGGACGCCAATGTTTTGATTACCGGCGAGCACGGTACCGGAAAAGAGGTCGTTGCCCAGACTCTCCATTCGCTCTCGGCCCGCGCTGCAAAGCCGATGGTGACCGTGAATGCCGGGGGCCTTTCCGAAGGCGTGTTTGAAAGCGAGTTGTTTGGCCACGTGAAAGGCGCTTTTACCGATGCCAAGACAGACCGCGTCGGCCGATTCGAGCTTGCCGACGGCGGGACGCTGTTCCTGGATGAAATTGCCAATGTCCCCATCAATTTACAATCCAAGCTCTTGCGCGTGCTTGAGACGGGGCAGATGGAGCGAGTGGGTTCCTCGAAGACCCGGCGCGTCGACGTGCGCGTGCTCTCGGCAACCAACGCGGACGTTACTCAGGAGGTCGAGGCCGGCCGCTTCCGGGAAGACCTTCTCTTCCGGCTTAACACCATTGAGATTCGTCTTCCCGCTTTGCGTGAACGGCGTGAGGATATCCCGCTTCTGGCCAATTACTTCCTGCGGCGCTATGCCGAACGTTATCGGAAACCCCTCACCGCGTTTGACCCGGCGGCGATCCAATTCCTCCTCGATTACGCCTGGCCAGGCAATGTGCGCGAACTCGAGCACGCGGTCGAGCGGGCCGTCCTGATGGCGCAAGATGACGTAGTTCGGCCCAGTGATTTTGGCTTGCGCACGGAGCGCGAAGGCGCCTCGCGCCTGGAAGAACTGAGCCTCGAAGAAGTGGAGTGCATGCTCATCAAGAAAGCGGTGGCGCGATACGGGGGGAACGTCAGCCAGGCAGCCTCCGCGCTCGGCTTGAGTCGCAGCGGCCTGTACCGACGACTGAGGAAGTATGGGCTCTAGAATTGTCGATTGACGATTGACGAATGGCGATTGGCTCTGAGTGGGCATGGGCCTTCTGCCCGCCCAAAGAAATGATGGCCACAAACGTCGTCGTCCCCGCGAAAGCGGGGACCCATCGTTGGACCGGAACACGATGGATTCCCGCTTTCGCGGGAATGACGTAATCTTCGAGACATCGGTTCTTGAGAGCGCTCTTAATCGACGATCAACAATCGACAATCGTCAATCGACCATCGTCCATCACCAACGAGCATGGGCACAGATCCCGAAGAGATCGAACTAATCACGGGGCCGCGGCCGCAGCGCGCGCGGCGCCGTCTGACGCTTGAAAATCGCCTGACGCTCATGGCCCTGGCTGCAGGCTTCCCCGCCATGCTCCTGGCCCTCATCCTGTTGTGGACGGCGTCTTACTCGTCCCAAACACGCTGGACTTTAACCCTCGTTCTAGTCGTGGTCTGGTTAGGGTTTTCCTTCGGCTTGCGCGGCAAAGTGATTCACCCCCTACAAACTCTTTCCAATCTACTCTCCGCGCTGCGGGAGGAGGATTACTCGATTCGCGCCCGAGGCACCCGGTCGCGCTCCGCTTTGGGCGAGGTCTTCACGGAGGTGAACGCGCTCAGCGAAATGCTGCGCGATCAGAGGCTTTCTTCCCTCGAAGCCATCGCGCTTCTGCGCAAGGTCATGGAAGAAATCGACGTGGCCATATTCACCTTCGACGAAGAGCAGCGGCTCCGCCTTTTGAACCGCGCCGGTGAACGATTGCTGGCGCAGCCCGCGGAACGAATCCTGGGGAGGACGGCTTTGGAATTAGGCCTGGGCGCATGTCTCGAAGGCGAGACGGTGCGGACCATGACGATGTCTTTCCCGGGGGAGGCCGGACGCTGGGGAATCCGCCGCAGCACCTTTCGCGAGCACGGCCGGCCGCACCAGTTGCTGGTGCTGACGAATCTCAGCCAGGCACTGCGTGAAGAAGAGCGGCAGGCCTGGCAGCGCCTCATCCGCGTCTTGGGGCACGAGCTGAATAACTCGCTGGCCCCCATCAAATCCATGGCGGGCACGCTTGGCAGCCTGTTGACCCGCCAGCCGCGGCCGGCGGACTGGGACGATGACGCACGCCGGGGGTTGAGTGTCATCGAAGGGCGGGCTGAGTCACTCAGCCGATTCATGGAAGGCTATTCCCGCCTGGCGCGTTTACCCTCGCCGAAATTGCAGCGGGCGGATCTGGGGGCCCTGGCGCGACGTGTCGTGGGGCTCGAAAGACGACTGCCTGTGACCTTGGTCGCGGGGCCGCAGTTAACACTCCAGGTTGACCCGGACCAACTCGAGCAGATGCTGATCAATCTGGTTCGGAATGCGGTGGATGCCTCGCTCGAAACCGGCGGCGGCGTGAGTCTCGGCTGGAGGCGAAACGGAGAATATGTCGAATTGCTAATCGACGATGAAGGTCCGGGCCTGTCTAACACCGCAAACCTCTTTGTGCCCTTCTTCACCACGAAGGCTGTGGGCACGGGCATTGGACTCGTCCTCAGCCGCCAGATTGCCGAGGCGCACGGCGGCTCCCTGACGCTTCAAAACCGGTCCACCGGCCGAGGATGCGAGGCAAGGGTGAGATTGCCGGTGTGACAGCCAGGATTCAGGATTCGGGATTCAGGATTCAGGCGGAAAAGAGGATCAAGTGAATGGCCCTCCCCCGCGCAGCCTGTGTGGGTACCCGGTTTCGCATGTCATTCCGAGGAGCCGCAGGCGACGAGGAATCTCGCACTGCCTCGAAAATACTCAGGGCAAGATTCCTCGTTTCGCTCGGAATGACAGCCTGTATGGGGTTTTCACACGGGCTCGTGGGGAGAGGGTGTGAACGCCCAAAGGCCACGAGTGTTCACCCGATCACCGGATCTCCCGATCACCCGATCCCTCGATGCCTGCCGCAGGCTCGAAGCTTTAGAGTCTGCGCCGACGCCCCATTCCATCGTATAATCGTCGGATGAGAATCTTCGGGAAAAGCTTAGCTGAATACGTTCGATTCGAAAGCGGTTTTCTGATCCTGGTTCTGGTCGTCGGGGTGGCGAGGTTAACGGCATCTCTTCTCGGTGTGCCCGACTCCCAGGTAAAGTTTCTCAGCTTGACCGTCTGTTTCCTGCTGGGGATGGTTTACTACTCGGTCAAAGTCCACACCGCTGGGTTTGGAAGCTACAAGCAATTGCTGCCCATCTACGCCCTGCTGGTGATCGTCGGGAACGCGATCATCATCACCGGAATCCTGATCGCGATCGAGACCGGGAAGGACAACATCTTCAGCGCCCCCGAGTTCTCGCCCGGCAAAACTAGCGGCAGAACCTGGGGTCACATCGGCGCTCACGCTGTAGCGACAGTGATTCTGCCGCTTGTGCTCTGGGCGCTCGGTTCCTTGATAATGCTGGTCACCAAGAAGCTAAGCCCCCGCCGGCAGTGAGATGGGTGGCGCATCGACCTTCTTCTTAGGTCTGCGGCTCTTATTCGGCAAAATCCACGGGGACGGGAAGCCCGCACTTGGCCGCGATTTGAGATTCGAGATTTCAGATTTGAAAGGCGCGAGCGCATCAAGCAATTCACAATTCTCGACTTAACCAAATCATTGAGATTCGAGATTTCAGATTTGAAAGGCGCAAGCGTCGATTAAGGGGTGCGGTGGTAGAAGGGCAGCGCCGCTACTTCGGCGACCGCGCCGGAAGGAAATTCAAGTTTTGTTCCAGGCTCCGCGACTTCGTGGCGGAGGTAAGCCAAGGCGATCGTTTTGCCGAGCGTGGGCGAAACGCAGGAACTGGTGATTTCGCCGATCTCTCTGCCCTCACGCGCCAGTTTCTCACCGGCGGCGGGCGGGGTTTCCGATTCCACGATGAGTCCCATTAACACCCAATTCACATGCCCGCGGCTTCGTGCGCGCTCCACGATTTCCTGGCCGACGTAACACCCTTTGGTGAAGCTCACAGCGTTCCACAATTCTGCTTCGTTGGGGATGGTATCCTCGCCCAGTTCCTGGCCGTAGCGCGGTATTCCCGCTTCGATTCGCAGCGACTCAAGCGCTTGTGTCCCGCAAGCGAGCATCCCGTAAGTCGGCGCCTGCCCGCAGGCGGCGCCCCAGATCGCCGGCAATCCCTTCGCCCCCGTCCAGAGTTCGTACCCTTCCTCGCCCGTAGCGCTCGCGCACACCACGTGCACGAGGAAGCCGGCGTAGTTGGTCGAGAAATGGTCGTACTCCTGCATTGCGGGAAGCGTGATGTGCAAGGTTTTCTCAAGCAATGGGCGCGCGCGTGGCCCCTGAAAGGCGAGAGGGTAAACGTCCAGAGGCTCGAATTCTACCTGGTCGGCGATCACGTAACGCTTCAGGCCTTCGAGCGCCTTGTCGCGCAAGTCGGCGTCGGTGTCGACGAAGAACCGGTCTTCGGCGCAGTAAAGACGCATGTCCGCTCGAATATGCCCCTGCGGGGTCAGCAGCGTCGCGTACGTTCCCTGGCCCGGCGTCAGCCGCTTGATATCATTCGAAACCATGCGGTGCAGGAATTTGGAATGGTCGCGGCCTTTCATGGCGAACCTGCTGCGAAAGGAAAAATCAAACAGGCCGGATGCTTCGCGCACCGCTTGGTGCTCCGCAACTGGCTCAGTGAAATGCGAAGGGACGAGGGCGCCATGATACTCGCCCAGCGCGGCGCCTTGCGAGCGGTGATAATCGGCGAGCGGAGAAGAGAGGGGGAGTGTGTTCATCGGCGGTGGAGTCTGGAAACTCAGAATTCGAAATTTGAGATTTGAAATTTGAGAATCAAGATTCGAGAACCAAGAATCAAGAATTTGAGAATCAAGACTCAAGAACCAAGAATCAAAAAAGCCAGCAATTAAGAATTAAGAACGAAGAATCGACTTACGACTTTGGATTTTGACATCCTGCAATTTCAAATCTTCCATCTCGAATCTCCAGTCTCAAATCTCCAATCTCCAATTTCCATTTTCTATTTTCTCATGTCCAGCGCGGTGCCGAGTTGCACCAGCGTACTGACATGCGAAGCCATTTCGGACTCGTTGTTTTCGGCAAGGTCGGCCAGCGTCACCTTGCTTAGAACCTGATCGACCAGCGCCTGCAAGGTGCGCCAGAGGGTTCGGATGGAACACTCTCTCAGTTTCTTGCAGGACACTTCCAGGCCCGAGTGCTCGATGCAGAAGCGCGGGTCAAACAATCTCCCACCGAGTGCGGCGAGGACCTCGCCCACGATTATTTTCCCAGCCGGGCGGGCCAGCGCGTACCCTCCCACTTGTCCTCGAACGCTTCGCACGAAGCCGTTCTGGCGCAGGATCCGCATCAGCTTGGCAACGTAGGAAGCCGACAGCCCCTCGTCTTCGCTGATTTGATTGATGGTCAAATAGCCGGCGTCGGCGACCGTGGCCACACGCATCAGGCAGCGCAAGCCGTATTCTTCCTGGTAAGACAGTTTCACGATCAAACCCGCTGAGTCGGTAGCCCGGTAGCGCAGAGGTGGGCGCCTTTTGCCCTCCTCTGCGGCACTTGTTGGGACATGATGCTCACAGAAGAACCGCAGAGGAAGCCGAACGGCGGCTACCTCTGCGCTACCCCCTCGAGTTGGGATATCACGCCCCCGGACGAGACGGCTCGGTGCGCACAAGAAAAGCCGCAGAGGAATCCGTCGGCTGACGGATACCTCTGCGCTACCCGGTCAGAAGAATCCCAATTGCAGCTTGGCGGCTTCCGACATCATATCTTTGTCCCAGGGCGGCTCCCACACCACATCAACTTTAACGCTCTGGACGCCGGGAAGGACGGAGATCTTG
>Ga0181538_10002362_pt1 | contig 19702 bp, 17 predicted proteins | sample PEATcosm2014_Bin_40_FD_119773 | JGI IMG/M metagenome (GOLD analysis project Ga0181538, IMG submission 119773) | Peatland microbial communities from MTU Mesocosm Facility, Houghton, MI, USA - PEATcosm2014_Bin23_30_metaG | ecosystem: Environmental > Terrestrial > Soil > Wetlands > Peat | place... | reverse complement strand
TCCTTCTCGCACACGTTCGCGGCCAGCCACTCCGCCGCCTTGTCAGCGTCCGCGACCGAGCACTCCCGGAACCCGAAGTACCTCCGGATATCGGCCCGGTGAGCCTTGATCGTCCGGCTGTCCCACTCGTAGAACCCCAGCTCAGCCGCGGGAACGTCCACCAGCCGCGCGACGTGGGCGATGGCCTGGTCCGGGATCTCGCTGCGGCCCGCCGGGAACCGGCCGTACACCGCATAGAACCGGAGCAGCAGAGCGAACCCGAGCTTCGTCGCGCCACGCCGCCCGGACAACTGCTCCAGCTCATCACCGGCCAGCGTCCAGTTCCCGATCAGCTCATCTTCATCCAGCTCACGCGCCACGAGGCGTCCGGATCTCCCGCAAGGACGGCGGCGACCAGCCACCGCAAACCCGACGAATCCGGGTCAATACTGGCCGCGCACGATCAGCCACGTCCCGGTATTCGCCAAAGATCCTCAGCCAGCCCGCAGAGGGCGCTCCTGACCTGGCTCAACGCAATCGCGTGTACCTGGTGACAGCAGTCTTACCGACACGCCATCATGGCCACAGAGGGCCTCCCCGCGCCCGGCAGCACCACTCGCAAGGGTGCGCGCACCGGAGGCGGCAGCGGCAAACGATAGGCCAGACGGTCTGACGTAACGACCGCTCGCCGACAGCGGCGACTCGTGGTCACCGCCGCCCCCCAGTCAGATGTTCACGTTGAGGCAAACGAGCAGCGTTCCGCCGAAGGACGGAGTCCATGTCCATGCAGCGTTCTTAGCGCTCCGGGCGGCCGCTACCAGCCCCGAGTTGGTCGGGCCGCCCGCGGCGTTGCTGTACGCGTTGAGGACTCTTTTCCAGATCACCGCATCGGCGGCGACAGGTGGAGGGTTGCTCAGCGCGGTGGCAACGTCCGTTTGCAGTTTGGTGATGTCGCCTTCCAGGCTGGACGATCCGCTTCCCGAGTTGACTGCGACATTGTCGGAATCGACCCGGTAGACATCCCCGCAAACGTTGGCGGCCTCAACCACGGTTGCGCCGCTGTACCACCTGTTCATCGCCGCCGTTTGCGCAGCCGTCACCTTGGCCGCTGCGGACGCCTTGGCTGCAGCGGATGCCTTGGCTGCAGCGGATGCCCCAGCCGCCGCCTTGGCTGCCGCGGCCGCCTTAGCTGACGCGGCCGCCTTAGCTGACGCCTGCGCCGGGGCTTGCTGCGTTGCCGCCCGGGAGGAGGCTGGGGTGGCTGGCTGGTGCGTGGCAGGCTTGGCGGCTGACACGTCGCAGGCAGCGAGGCCAGCGGCGAGTGCCGCGGCTGCGGCGGCGGTGGCCAGGGTGGCGGCGATCTTCATGCTCCCCCTTGTTGCGTGGCCGCCACGCTTCAAAGAGCGACCCCCCACAGGGCAAGGATCGCTCTTTTCAGTCACCCATGAGACACGAACGGTTAGGTAGCCAGTCTGGCCAGTGATCACCTAGGCATCACAGCTACGGCGAGCCGCAAAGTAGCGCTGTGGCATCTATCGGATTCGGCACGTGTCAACCAGATACACGCGATTGTGTTGTCCGCCCTGTGCGCGCGTCCGCGCGAGCAGCTCAGCGGCGATCGCCACCGGCCCCGGCGGCCGGGCACTGGCCCGGGGCACCAGGTCGGCGCCCGCTGCCGCTGCGGTCACCGTTTCCTGGTCACCTGCCATGCCGCGGATGGTGGCGGCGGGCACCGACAGAACCGGGTGATAGCGGGTTATCACCCGGTCGCCGCTGTCTCGAGCACAATCCTCGGAGCGTTGAAGGCAAAACCCGTCACCGGTGATTGTTGGGGGCAGCAGGCGCCGGGAACGGAGGCGGCTGCGCCGCCGCTGGCCTCCTGATACCCGGGCCGGGCGCAGTGCGCAGAGAGGGGGGTCGCGGCGGTTTTCTACGAGATGCACTTGTCGGGAATGCTTCCGGCTCTGGTCATGTGGCCGACGGCCGGAGCGAGAATCTGTAGAGACCGCGATTGCCGCCGATGCGGGGCGCGACCCACAATGGAACGGCCACGGGCGATAGCGGGCTGAGTGCCGCCGCCTTACCGCCCATGCGGGGACGACGGAGTGACCGCCATCCAGCGTTCCGATGTGGGCGGACCTTGAACTTGCTGGTTACTCGAAGACGCGGTCGACGACGGCGGCTTGTTCGGCGTTGCCGACGCGGAAGTGGCGGACGGCGGCCCGGCCCGCGCATGGTCCGCAGCTGCTCTATCCGGCGGCTTGTTCCGGCTTGACGTTCGCGGCTGAGTCGAGCGTGCATCCCTGTGTGTCCGCCCGGCGCCCCGGTGCTTTCCCCGGGGGCGTGGCGGCGGGAAGGGCGGTGTGCTGATGGCTGGAGTGGCGGTTCGGGAAAGCGCGACGTTCGCGGGCTGGCCCGATCAGGTGCGGGAGGCCCGCGCGTTCGTGGCCCGCCTGCTTGGCCCGTCGCACCCGCGCGGTGATGTTGCGATTCTCCTGGCCAGCGAGCTGGTGACCAACAGTGTGCGTCACGGCGGCTCGGCCGTGCCGGGGGAGCCGGTCACGGTCACCGTCGTGGTCTGGGACGCTGGCGTGCGGGTCGAGGTCACCGACCGCAAGGCGGATGGCGTCCCGGTACTGCGCCGACCGGACGACGAGGCTGAGGGCAGCCGGGGGCTTCGGCTGGTGGAGGAACTGGCCGCCAGGTGGGGCTACGAGCGGGGCGGCGGCCAGGCGACAACCTGGTTCGAGGTACTGCGATATGGATGACCCGCCCAGCTGCCTGCCGGGCGGCTGTCATCGTCGTGTGAGGTGATCGATGGCCAATTGCCGCTCTGGTGATCGACGTGGGCTTGGATTCACCGTCTGGGCTGGTATCCGGTATGCGTATTGGCTTCGATGAAGGCGCTGATCTGGTCGCGGCTGATGTAGCGGCGGGAGCCGATCATGACGTGGGCGATCTCTTCGCGGTTGATCAGTTCGTAGAGCACTGATGTCGTCAGGCCGAGGTGGCCGGATGCTGCCTTGACCGACATCAGGAAGCTTCCGTCGTTGCTGACCTGGGCGGGGAGGCGGTCGTCCAGGACGCTCTCGATGGAGACGATGTCCATGTCGGTGCCGATCGTGGTCCAGCCGCCGAGGAAGCCGTAGGGCCGCTCAAGTTCCTCCTGGACCTTGCGGATTGCTTCTTCCTCGCTGATCGCCCGCACCTGGCGTTCGGCGGTCTGCACGCGGCTGACGACGACCTTGTAGCGCATGGGGATGTCCTTCAGCAGTGACGGGTGCGCTGCCTGGCGAGCGATGCGGGCACGGGCGGCGCTGAGGGAACTGCGTTCCCTGCTGGAGATGGCTTGCCGAACGGCAAGCCGGGCAGTCATCGTCGCGGGCCGTCCAGTTGCCTGCCCCGGCCCGGCAGGGTTCAGGGGGGATCCAGGTTCGGGCGGCTGCGGCTCGGGATAGCGGCCGTGATCGAGGTAGTGCTGCCCGTCCTCGGTGAGGACGGCGTGCCAGAGCTTGCCCTTCCGGCGGACGCGGGCAAGTCCGCGGGACTCAAGGGCCCGCGCCGAGAGCTTGTGGCTCTCATCGGGCCACTCGCGGTCCGGGCAGCCGTCGGCGATCCACCGCAGGACGTTGACGTGCCGGTCGGATAGCGGCTGGCGGCGCGGCATGTGCAGCGTTCTACCAGAACGGATTAGTTATGGAGGGCAAACTGAGCGTAACGGTGGCAGGTGTAGGTCGGGGGAGGCAGGCCGCCCGGATGACCGATGAGCAGCGGGAGCAGAAGGCGCTCTTGCGGGCACGCCGGGCGGCAGAGGCGGCAGAGGAAGAGGACCGGCGCACAGAGGAGCGGTGCCAGCAGTGGCAGCGTGAAGGTGCCTACATGAGCAGGGCCGAGATGGAGGCAGGTGAGCCGTGCCGAGGGTGTGGCCGGCCCTTGCTGGACGGCATGGGCGGCTGGCCTCCGCTGCTCCAGCTCACCCCGGAACAGCGGGCTGAGTACGACCGGGCGGACACTGCGTTCCGCGAACGGCACGCCGACTGCCGGGCAGGCAGGTGGAGCCTGAGCGGTCACCGGACCTCTCATTGCTTCTACTGCTGCCCGCCACCACCGATGAGCGTCCGGCAGGCCGAGCAGGTCGCTCGGATCCTTTCCGCCCGCGTGCGCAGCGAAGACCTTGACGCCTGGGACCTGACGCTAACCTGCGATCATGTCGTTCGCTGTACCCAGCATCGTGACAACGGGAACCGTTACAGCGCAGCCGTCACCGACTGCCCGACCTGCGGGAGACGGCGTGGCGTGGTCACGGCTCGGCGCGTAGGCCCGGAGGATGATAAGAGCGGGCAAGTTGCCCGAGATCGCCTTGCTGCTGAGCTAGCGGAGGCACGCGTGAAGCTTGACAAGCAGCGCAAGGCAGTCGTGGCGACGGAGCACCGCATCGCTGACCTAACTCGGAAGCTTGAAGAACCGGGTGGCGCGCCTCGCTGACGGACACGGGAGCACCGTCGCCTACCGTGCGACGCTGCGACCCAAGCCCAAATCGGTGGGTTCCAAAATCAGTACTGACCAACTTCGGCGTCGTCCGGGTTGGAGGTCACCGACCGGAGCGGCCCCGGGGGTGCCCGAGCTGCGCCCGCTGGCCGTGACGCGGAAGGTGGCCGGGGGCTTGGGCTCCTGGCGGGCCCTGGCGGCACGGTGGGGTTGGCGGCGGGGCGGGCGGACGGTGACCTGGTTCGAGCTGCGACCCGGCTGAACCTTCCCCGCCCGGCGGTGCCCTGGCGCGTGTCTTGGCCCTGGCGGCAGTGCAGGCGTTTGCAGCGACCTCAGGCGACCAGCGCCGGCAGGTCTATGGCTGCCGGCCGTCAAACTCCTCGCACAGGATTGAGTGGACCACGGAGTCCCGCCACGCCCCGCGCGTGTACAGGTGTCCCCTGATGGTGCCTTCCTCGATCATCCCGGCGGCCCGCATGGTCCGGGCGGATGTCTTGTTGAGCGGGCTGCGCGCTCCCCAGATCCGGTGCAGGCCGAGTTCGGTGAAGCCGAGGCGCTGAAGGAGGCGGACGGTTTCCAGTCCCTTGCCCTGGCCCCACTGGTCAGGGCGGAGCGCGAAGCCGATCGTGGCGCTCTCGTACTCGCCCGTCGCCAGCCGTGCGGCTCCGACCAGTTCCTCGTCCTTGTCTGCGATCGCGACCATGTACTCGGTTCTCGGGTCGGCTGCCGCGGACCTGACCGCGCCGCCGATGATCGCAGCGACCTGTTCCATGCTCCGTGGCTCGAAACTGAGATGCCGGGTTGCTTCGTCATTGCCGTAGACCTCGTGCAGCGCGGGCGTGTCCGTGTCGGTTAGCTCGCGCAGCATCACCATGGAACCTGCGATGAGAACGGGATACATGCCCTGGACTCCCTGTTAGCGCGGTAGCGCGGCTGCGGGAGTGCGGCAGTAGGTTTCGATTTCCTCCTGGATGTCGCGGGCGAGCGGGGCGTCAGCGGCCTGTGCGGTGACGGCGCGGTGGATGTCCAGGACGCTGGTGACGACGCCGTGAATCCGCAGCGCGACGGGCATTTCCAGAACGGGCCGGACGGCTTCCCTGGCTCCTTCGAGGTTCCCTGTGCGGACGCGTGCGATGGCGAGGTCGGTTCGCGAGCCTGCCTCGTCTCCGAAAGACTTCTCTTCGTCGGGTGCCTGCTCGTAGGCGGCAACGGCGTCGGCGGCGAATGCTTCGGTTTCCTCATGCAGGCCGGACTCGTCGTGCTCGGGCAGGGCCGCCCCCGCGTCGCTGGAGTAGTAGAGCTGCCGGGGCCGGGAGAAGTAGCACATGCCGCCGATCTCGTCCAGGTCATTGCGGGTGAGCTGCTCGCGCAGATCCGACGCGCGGGCGATGGCTTCCCGGCTGGCTGCGCCGTTGCCGAGGCGTGCCCAGGCGCGCGCTTCAAGGCTGGCCAGCCAGACGGTGACCGATCCTGCGGTCCCGGGGAGTTGCTGGCCGGTCTGGGCGTATTCCAGTGCCTCGCGCGGGCGGTGCGCCCAGTAGGTGATCAGGGACTGGAGTCCCCGGACCCAGGCGGCGAGCGAGGTGTGCTCGGCGTTGTTGGCGCACAGCAGGGCAGTGCGGGCGTGGGTCATCGCCGTGTCAGGGTCGCGGAAGTCGTGTGATGCCTTCGACAGCATTCCGGAGGCAAGGCCGCCGATGACGTACAGGTCTCGGGATTCGCTGGGGCGCTGGCGGCCTTCCAGGAGCTGGAACACGATGTCCTGGAGAGACACGATGTCGCCTGTTATCGCCGACAGCGGCTGCTGCGGATAGGCGATTGCGAGGCGGCTTGTCTCTGCCCACAACTGTTCGAGCGATTCACCGCTGATGTTGCTGGAACCCGCGGTGGCGCTGAAGCGCATTGCCCGGCGTGCTGCCATGGCAAGTTTCCTTTCCGGATCAGACGGGGCGGAATTCTCTGTCATCCCGAGATCACCAGGAATCAGCGCTCCTGGTGCCCAGATGACGCCCTGCGCCAGCGTCCTTGCCGTCGCAGGGCGAGGATCGTCCTGCCCGAGTATCAGTGATGTCTCCTGAGATGGTGGGTCTGCCGGTGCCAGGAGCTGATGGACCGGGTAGCCGAACATGTGCTCAAGAATCCGGCATGCATCAGGATGAGGCAGAGTCCGTAGCTTGCCGCCGTACCAGCGTTCGAACTGGCGGGCTGAGACTGACATTTTCGCCAGCTCCTCCTCGCCTTCCTCATCGGCGAGCTTCTTGGCCGCGCGCCTGAACTGCACCGCGAACGTCTCGTATCGCTGCCAGTGCCTGGCAGTGATCAGGGTCCGCAAGAGCGTCGGTTCGCTCGGCATCGCATCCTCCCTGACTCGCGTCCGACATCAGCGTAAGCCTGCGGCCCGGTCAGAAACCGCCTTGAACGCTGGGCCGATGGTCAAAGGGCGGTACTTGCGACGGCAGTTACGTCGGCACGTCATGCCATGTGGCGTAGCGGATGACGGGAGCGGTGCGTGCTCGACCGCTAGCAGGCTGGTCAAGTCAGGATGAGCAGACGGGAGAAGCTGCGTGATGAGTGTCAGCGAACCAGTCGCCGGTGTCGACGCCGGGAAGCTGAACGCGGCGCGTATCTACGATTATCTGCTCGGCGGAAAGGACTACCGCGAAGCTGATCGCCAGGCTGCCGAGAGCCTTCTTGAGCTAGTCCCGGACGCCAGCGTGGCCTGCTACGACAACCGGCAGTTCCTCGGCCGCGCCGTCCGGTACCTCGTCGGCACCGCCCGGCCGCCGGTACGCCAGATCGTGGACATCGGGAGCGGGCTGCCGACGCTGGGCCAGGTCCACTCCGTCGCGCACCTGGTCGCGCGGGATACGAGGATTGTCTACGTCGATTACGACCCCGAGGTCCTGGAACAGTCACGAAGCCTGCTCACGGACGAGCCGACGGTTGCCGCTACCTGCCGGGATCTGCGCCAGCCCGGGGAGATACTGAACGATGCCCAGCTCCTATCGTTTAGGGATTTCTCTCAGCCGGTTGCCGTACTTCTCATCGCGGTTCTGCATTTCATCCCGGACAGCGAGCATCCGCATCAGATTGTGCTGACGCTGAAGCGGGCCATGGCTCCGGGCAGTTACCTTGCCATCTCCCACGTCACCGCAGACAACGCGACCCCGGACGTAAGCGCTGGGGTGGGACGTCTGTACGAGGGCGTCACAGCGCCGAGCGCTCCGCGGACGCACTCCGAGATCCTGCGATTCTTCGACGGGATGGAAATGGTCACGCCGGGGCTCGTGAACGTGTCGGAGTGGCGTAACGATTTCATGCCCGAGCAACCGGGCCGCACGATTTTCTACGCGGGCGTAGCACGGATGCTTTAGATGACGCGATTTCCGGGATGTCTAACGGAATGCTAAGGAGCTTTTGATATGAGCCAGGCCAATGCCAGAACCGTACCGGGAGTATCGGCCGGTGCCAGGCGGAAGGGGTTCAAGGCTGAGCTGGACGGGCTGTGGGAGCGGATGCGCGGCCTGGGGTTCGGCTATGACGAGATCGCGGCCGAGGTGTCGCGCCGGTACCGGATGCGCCCGCGTGAGGCGTACCGGCTGGCCTGGGGGTGGATGCTGGACCAGACTGCAGCGCGGTTCAACGAGCGTGCCGCCCGAGAGGGAACCGGTCCGCTGGCCCGCGCGGGCATGACCGGCCCGCTTCTGTGCGAGCTTGAGAAATGGCCGGGCAGCACGTGCAAGCCGTCGGTGTACGTGCTGTGCCTGCTGGCCGGGGTGTATGAGACCGATGTGCTGTGCCTGCTGGACCTGGCCGACCATGAGAGCCTGCCGCAGCAGGACCGGCTGGTGCTGATACGCCGCCGAGCCGAGACCCCGTTCGGGGAACGGATCCTGTCGCTGATGGAGGCGCGCGGGCTGTCGCTGCGGGAGGCTGCGCGCCGGGTGCCGTGCGACGCGTCGCACCTGTCGAGGGTTGTGCACGGCCGGAAGCAGCCGTCCGTGCGGGTGGCAGCCCGTCTGGATGACGTGCTGGAGGCGGCCGGGGAGTTGGCTGCGCTGGCGGAGGCGGCCAGGGCGGTACCTGATGACGGACCTGAGCCACGGCAGGATTCTGGCCGGCAGGCCGGTGAGGGGCGGGCCGTGATCACCGAGGGTATGTCGCTGACGCTGCCGTACGTTCCGGGCCGTCTGGTGATCGAGGTGTCCGGCCTGGCCGGTAGCACGGGCGTTGTGGCGGACGGCGGTGATGACCGCGAGGCCGCGCCCGGTCGGCTCGCGCTGGTCGGTGACACGCACTCCGGGCTGGCGCTGGCGGAGGCGACGGGCGGGTGACGGCGCGGACCGCCGCGGGCGCGATGGAGCACCCGCCGGACGCTGGGCCTGCCAGCGTGCAGGTCACCGCAAGACCGAAAGCGCCCGTCCCGGTACGCACCAGCCGGGGGCGGGATGGGCGGCACGGGCCGCTGTCGGGCCGTTACCTAGCAGGGCCCGTTGCGCGGCCCGGGACACCGTCAGCAGCACGAACCCGGAGGCGCCCCATGGCCACCAGCACCGTACCGAGAAGAGGCACCGTGCACCCCCGCCAGCACCCGCCCCAGCCGACGTCGGTCGGCCGGCCGCTGCGCGCGGTGCTCGACCTGGGCGCGGTGCCCACCGCGCCGGGCTGCGCCCGCGCCTGGACCCGGCAGATCCTGTGGGAATGGCGGCTGAACGACCTGTCGGAGGCCGCCGAGGGCGTCGTTTCCGAGCTGATCACTAACTCGATGCTCGCCTCCCGCCAGCAGCTCGCCTCGCCCGTCATCGTGCTGATCCTCACCTTCAACGAGGGCGAGCTGGCCATCTTGGTGCGTGACTTCTGCCCCGGCACCCCGCAGCCCCGGGACGCCGGCACGTGCGACGAAAGCGGGCGTGGCCTGCTGCTGGTCGAGTCCATGAGCGACCGGGTCGGCTGGTGTCCGCCCGAAGATGGCACCCCGGGCAAGGTGGTGTGGGCCGTCATTGTGTCGTAGGCGCGAGGATCTTCTGCGCGAGGCTCGTGATGGGGAGACGTCCGAGGGTTTTGACGCCGGAGGCGTCCGCGCGGGACCGGTTCGGTGCTGAGCTGCGCCACTGGCGGACGGCGCGCGACCTGACGCAGCGAGAGCTGGCGACGCTGGTCTGGCATAGCCAGGAGTTCGTGTCCAAGGTGGAGAAGGGGCAACGGTGGGCAACCTGGTACCTGGCGACGCGATGTGATGCGGCACTGGGCACGGACGGCGTGCTTGCCGGGTTGTGGCCTGCAGTGGAACGGCAGCGCCTGGCGTCCGACCGCCGCCGCAGGCCCGTGCCAGCCCGGCGGGTGGGCATGTCCTGATCATGGCGCATGGAGGTTTGCTAGCTATCCCGGCCCGGTCAGCTGGCCGCTGGCGCACTACACACCGTGGAAGCGGGGGCGGTGCCGGGATCTTCATCGAGCCACTGCCTGAGACCTGTGGTGACTTCGCTGAGTTCGCTGGTGCCCATCTTCCACCGGATGGCGGCGCCGCCCTGGCTGGTGAACGCGGCGCAGTTGTCGGCGCGGTCATCGATGAGCACCGCGTCGCTGAAACTGACCCCGTGGACGGCGAGCCACGGCCCGAAGAACGCCTGGGGGTCTTCGCTTTTCAGCGCTCCGGCCTGGCTGGAGCAGATGATGTCGTCGCAGATGACGGCCCAGTCCGCCAGCGTCTCCCGTTCGCGGCCGGGGCGGTGCCTGCGGCTGCGGGCATGCTCGAAAGCGCGGGCGAAGCAGTCCATGTTGTCGGTGGCTATCACGACCATGGCCTCGGCCCGGATCACGCGCAGCACCTCGAACAGGCCGGCGTTGACCTGCATCCGCGCGCAGTCCAGGTCCAGGCGGCGGGCCAGGAAGTCGTCGCGGAACCGGCCGCGGAGCTGGATGCCCATCTCGGCAATGACCTGATCGGAGGACAGCAGGCCCTTCATCCACTCGTTAGCGATGTTGCGGGCGGGATCGAACACCCCGGCCATGCCCGCTTCGAGCTGTTCGTGCAAGGGGTGGGTGGCGCTGAGTCGGATCGAGGTCCAGAAAGGGTCGCGGGAAAGCACGCCGTGCCAGTCGGAGAAGATCACCCGCCCTGACAGCGGCACCTGGTTCATACGGCTCCCTTGAGGGTTTCCTGTCCTGTTTCGTGCCGGATGCGCGCTGCCGCGAGCCGCGCTAGATCCTGTAGTTCCAGGGTCGCATCAAGCCAGGCCACTGGCGGGGTTTTCCGGCTGGCGAGCCGCCGGAAATATGCGCGGACGGTGGCGTTGAAGTCAGGGTCGGTGTAGATGCTGCCGGGCGGGAACTTGCCCGGGTTCCGCTCCGGTACAGCGTCCTGCGGCAGGTCGAGATAGAGCACCAGGTCCGGCCATGCCGGGACGGGGGAGCTGCGGAGTAGCCGCGCTGAAGGGGCGAGGAAGCCGGTGCCGGTCCTGCACTGGAGGGCGTAGGAATGCGCGAGCAGGGTATGCACGCTGCGGTCTTCCAGGATGACATCGCATGCCTGCGGCACCTGCGCCAGCCGTCCCGCCTCGATGAGCAGAAGCTGGCGCAGCGCCTGCTCGCGTTCGGCTATCGTGTCCGCTTGCTGGCGCGGCAGGAACCGTCCACCGCCGGCGTGGTCGGCGTAGCAGGGCACGAAGGTAATGGCCAGCTCGCACAGCTCCTGTATCAGCAGGCGGCCCAGGGTGGTCTTGCCCGCGCAGCACGGGCCTTCCAGGGCGACGATGCACGGCTGCGCCGTCATCCGCGGGGTCCGCGTTCGGTTTTCCCGGCGCCGGATGCGCCGCCGGCCAGCCGTATCCACCCCAGGATGCCGCCTGCGCCGTGCACCCCGCAGGCCAGGGGAAAGGCCGCGATGCGGGCCAGGCGGGCGCCGGGCGTTCCCGGTGCGCCGAGCCATGCCTCGGTCAGCACGACCTGCGCGGCGCAGACTGCCGCATAGCAGCCCGCCGTGACCCGGACGGGCGGGGCGCCGGCCGCGATCAGGACGCAGGCCAGGGCCGGGACGATGGCGCAGCCGGCCCATTCGGCCGCTGACCCGAACGCTGAGGCTGCCATCATCGTGGCCCGCCAGCCGGGGCGTGCCGCCGGGTCCTTCAGGTAGCGGGCGAACCGGGCCGGGCCGAAGAACCAGCGGGCCGCCTGCTGTACCTGGGCGGTCATGGTGCCGGGCACCTCGGCGGAATCCAGGCTGGGCACCGGGACCATGGGCAGCCCCCGGGAGCAGAGGATGAAGCTGTAGTGCATGTCCTCCAGCGGCGAGCGTACGGGGAAGGGCAGCTTCTCCAGGAGCGACAGCCGGGCGCACAGCCCGTGGCCGGTCACGTGCGCGTACACGCCCGAGCACAGTGCCCGTTTGGCGGCGCTGACCTGGCCGGAGCGGTTGAGGAGCCGGGGAAGCTCGAAGCCGAGGACGAACCGGTTGGCGCGCAGCGCCCCGGCATCGCAGACCGCCGCGCCGACCCGGCGCGGCGGCCCGGCGGCCGGGCGCTGGCGGGACTCGAAGCGGGAGGACTGGTGGAAGACATCCGCCCCGGGATGGTCCGCGATGGCCCGGGTGAAGCGGTCCAGCGAGTCCAGCGGCGGGCGGGAGTCCGCGTCATAGCAGGCCAGGAACGCCTGAGAGGACGGCACGCCGTCGGGGAGCATCGCCGCGCAGCATGCCGCCGCGTGGTTGAGCTGGTCGGCCTTGAGCCCGAGCGGGTCAGGATAGTGCAGGTGGACGCACTTGCCCTCGCGGGCCAGTTCCCGGGCCGCCGCGACCGTGTCACCAGCGGCGGCATGCCGGGCCGCTTCCCCGGCTTCGCGCTCGGTGGTGATGATGACGACCGTGGCCTCGTGCCCGCAGGCCAGCGCCTGGAAATGAGCGACGGTCTCGGGCAGGATGGCGGCCTCGCGCAGGACCGGCACCGCGATGAAGAACCTCGGCGCCGCCGCGCCGCCTGCGGACGGCGGATGCGGGTCCTGGCCTTGGCGCAGGAACCGGGCGGAGCGCACGATGCCGGACAGGACGAGCGCCTGCCGTGCCACCCCGGCTGCCATGACCGTCACGGTGATCCGCGACAGCCTGCTCATTGCCCGGCCGGGAGCTTGCGGCGTGCGACTGCGCCCCCGCTCGCGGTCAGGCCGAGCGGCGCGGCCAGTTCCGTGCTCGACGATGCCGACGGGCCAGGGCCGGAGCCCGGCTCTCCGGGCGGGTACTGGTACTTGTCCTGATGCCGGATGAAGTGGCGGGGATCGGCGACCGGCGGCCCGGGGTACGGGATGGCCTCGCTGCCGCCCCATCGGGCGGCGTACTGGGCGTGGAACCCGTCGCAGACGTCGCGCAGCGCGCACCCGCCGCACGCCGAGACCTCGTGGTAGTCGTGCCGTTCGCGCTGCCGCCCGGATGCCCGGTAGTACCAGTCCTCTCCCGGCTGTCCCGGATAGCCGGTGTCGTACCAGGAGTTGTAATCCCACTCGTGGGGATCGTAGGGAAGCTGGTAGCCCGTGTAGACGTGCTGCTCGTAGCCGGGAAGCTGGCAGGGCGGAAAGTACCGGACGTTGGCCTCGACTCCGGCGGCGGTGCAGATGTCGATCGCCCGCATCAGGTGAGGGGAGATGTCGGAGTGGCGCGCCTGGAAGCTGATCTCGACGTCGCGTTCCCACTCGAAGTAGGGGTTGAATGTCAGGAAGTTGACCACCCGCGCGCCCTTGCTGGCGGCGAGCGCGGCGATGGCCTCCAGTTCGGTGAGGTTGTCGCGGATCATCGTGACGTTGAACCGGAACGGGACGCCGAGCGCGCGGAGGTTGTCCAGTGCCTGCTCCTGACGTGCAGCGTTATCCCTGCCCCGGCCGTGGATCGCACGGGCAGTCTCGCCGGTGCCGTGGACGGAGACCAGGAAGTCGTGGATGCCCGCCTGCGCGAACGCGGCAGCCTGCTCGGGCCGCGCGAGGTGCATGCCGTGGGTGATCACGGTGGGGCGCAGCCCGATACTGGCGGCGTGCGCGGTGATGTCGAGGATCGCCGGGTGCAGGGTCGGCTCGCCGCCCATGAAGTCGACGAATTCGTTGCCGTAGTAGGAGCGGAACTTATCCAGCGCCCGGATCGCGTCCTCCAGGCTCAGCCAGCCTTTCTGCACGGCGGGGACGTGCTCGTCGTAGCAGAACTTGCAGCGGACGTCGCAGCGCAGGCCGAGCCAGAGCACGCCGCGGCGGGTGAGGTGCCGTTCACGGGACTTTACGAGGGGCGGGCGGTCCGGCATGCTCACGGCCGGGCTCCCTTCCTGTCGGTGGTGGCAGGTGGGTAACAGGTAGGGCTGGCGGAACCGGATCGCGCCGCTGATGTCGCCGCAGAGCACCCCGGCGGCCTCGATGAGCTGGAGCGCGGCGGCCGAGGCCGGTCCCGGGTCACCGCGCAGCAGGTGTGCCGTGCAGCCTGGCGCGCTGGCGGCGGCCTGGAGGGCGCGGCGGAGGGGGTAGGCGTCTAGCACGTACCGCTTGCCGGAGAGGTGCTTGTACTTGGCGTACAGCAGCACCTGGTAGACCGCGTAGGTGTAGAAGCGGCGGAAGTGCGCGGTGACGGTGGCCCGGTCCTTGTGCTCGATCACCGCGTCCGGGGCCAGGCCGACCCGGTGACCGCGCAGCCCGAGCCGGTAGCAGGCGTCCACGTCGTTGCCCGACAGCAGTTCCTCGTCAAAACCGCCTGCCTCGCGCAGCGCGCTGGTCACGAACCCGGCGTTGGCCCCGGCGACATAGGGCAGGTGCAGGGCGGGGAGGTAGCTGAGGCTGCGCTGCCCGTCGACCACGGTGATGGCGTGGCGCTGCGCCCAGGTCCCGGGCTGGTGCTTGACGATCGTCCCGCCGGCAGCGGCCACGTCGCCCGCGGCCAGGCGGGCGGTCAGGTGCTCGATCCAGCCGGGCCGGGCCACGCAGTCGGCGTCGGTCAGCAGCAGGAACTGGCCCCGGGCCAGGCCGAGCCCGGCGTTTCGGGCGGCGCCGCTGCTGGCCCGCTCCAGGTGCGCGTACCGGGTAATCCCGTCGGCGCCGTCGGTGTCGGCGAGGTCGGCGCTGCCGTTCTCCACGACAATGACCTCATACGACCCGCGGGGCGCGGTCTGGGAGGCGAGCGAGGCGAGCAGCCGCCGGACCCGGGCATCGGCCCGGACGGCGACAACCACGGACGCGAGCGGGTCAGTCACGGAACTGGCGGCACATGTTCGGGACCAGGCCCAGCGTCCGGTTGCGTGGCGCGGAACACTGCATGCAGAAGGGGATGCGGTCGCGCCGGAACCGCTCGAACTCCTCTCCCTCCCAGACCTCACCCAGCGGCGTGTCGGCGACGTTGCCGACCTCGCCCTGGTGGGAGATCTCGACCTGGCAGCAGGGCAGGACCCGGCCGTCCGGCTCGATCAGGGAGTAGAAGTCCGGGACGCGGCATGCCTTGCGGACGGTCTCCCTGTCGGGCCAGTAGGTGCCCTGGGCGTAGCTAGAGTCGGGGGTTTCCGGGGAGAAGAAGCTGCCCAGCACCTCGGCCGCGTTGGACTGCACGACCGTCGCGGTGTTCTTGTCCTTCAGCACGGCCAGCATCTGCGGGACGGTCTGGTCGCGGAACTCGCGGATCTCTGTCTCGGTCAGCAGCGACTGCCCGGTGGTGTCACCGTAGACGTTCATCAGGTAGACCGAGGCTGCGCCGGTATCCACGCAGTGGGCCAGCAGCTCCGGCAGGCCGCGGAAGTTGTGCCGGGTGATCACCGTCATGTAGTTGAACCGGAATCCCGGGAAGGCGGCCCCGGCCTCCCGGACGACGCCGATCGCGTCCATGATCGCGGGCAGCGCTCCCCGCACGCCGCGCAGCCGCTCGTACAGGACGGGGTCCAGGGTATCGACGGAGAAGTTCCACGCCCCGAGGCCGGCCTCGATGACCTCGCGGGCCTTCCCGGGTGTGACCCCGGTGCCGACCGAGTTCATTAAGACGAAGACGCCAGGGTGCTTCCTGGCGGCGCGGATGACCTCGATCAGGTGCGGGTACAGCATCGGGTCGCCGCCGCTGAGCTGGAGTTCCTCCATGCCCAGCGCGGCGGCCTCGTCGATCGTGCGCAGCGCCATGTCCAGGGGCATGTGGCCGGGATTCGGCCGCCGCGTGCCAGGCCCGGCGGCGAGCAGTAGCGTCTTCTTCCGGTCCGCAACCATGTCGCGGTAGTAATCCTGGCGCGGGTCGCAGTAGGGGCAACGGTGGTAGCAGAACACCGTGGGCTTGAGCACGAACTGCTTGAGCTTGCGGGGCATGGCTGGCGCGTCCATCGCGGTAATGCACCGCCTTCCGGGGAATCGCGGGGCTGTATCAGCTTTCTCATCGTCCCTCCCGTCCGCTACGTTCCGTCAACTGCCGTATGCAGTTGTACGAAAAAACGCCCTCCAGCACCGGGGCGCAGGCCCGTGCTGGAGGGCATGATCTAGCCAGCCGGGTCCCGCGCGGCTGTGCGGCCCGATGATGGCGACCAGGTGGAGCGGAATCCTCAAGGAGAGCAGGTGATGACAGCGTCTTCTCCCGAACCCGGCAAGCAAGCCGTCGTCACCGGGGGTGCCGGCTTCCTCGGCTCGCATCTCTGCGAGCGCCTGGTAGCACGCGGGATTCGCGTTGCCTGCGTGGACAACTTCATTACCGGATCGCCCGGCAACGTGTCGCCTCTTACGGCTAGCCCTTTGTTCACGCTGATCAACCGCGATATCACCGAGGGCCTGGACGTCGGCGGCCCGGTGGAGTACGTATTTCACCTCGCCTCCCCGGCGTCCCCGGCTGACTACCTTCGCTTTCCGGTCCAGACCCTCAAGGCCGGGAGCGCTGGCACGATCCACGCCCTCGAACTGGCCAGGAAGGAGCGGGCGAGGTTCGTTCTCGCGTCCAGTTCCGAGGTCTACGGTGATCCCCTGGAGCATCCGCAGCCGGAGTCTTACTGGGGGAACGTCAACCCCATCGGCCCGCGCAGCCCTTACGACGAGGCAAAGCGCTTCGCGGAGGCGACTGCCGCCGCGTACGCGAGGACATACGGGGTCAGTACCGCGATCGCCCGCGTCTTCAACAGCTACGGGCCGCGGATGCGACCGGGTGACGGCCGCGCCATCCCGACCTTCATCCGCCAGGCGCTGGCAGGCGAGCCCGTTACGGTCACCGGTAGCGGGCAGCAGACCCGCTCGCTGTGCTATGTCGATGACACTATCGACGGCATCCTCGCGCTCGCCGCCAGTCCCCATTCCGGCCCGGTCAACATCGGCAGCGACCACGAGATGACCGTCCTCCAGATCGCCACCCTGATCCTCGGCATCACCGGGTCCGCCTCCCCGGTCAGGTTCATCCCCTGCCCGCCGACGACCCCTCACGACGACGGCCCGATATCAGCCGCGCCCGTGACCTCCTCGGATGGCAGGCAGCCGTAAAGCTAGAAGAGGGGCTAAAGCGAACCGTCGCCTGGTTCGCAGCCCAGGACGTGCGCTTGTCACAGCCAGGACTCACAGACGGCTGACACTTCGCCTGGAGACGCAGCCCAGCCCGGTTACCAACTGCGGCCTGACCGCCCACCGCGATCGCCCGTTGCCTGCCCGGGCCCGTCCTGCTCTGCGACCACGGCGGCGGGTTCAGCCCGGCCACCGTCCAGCTGCACCGCATCTCCGCCGAATACGCCGCCGGCGACCCCGGCGCGGCGATCACCGCCGCCCATACGATCCCCCGGCCAGCCTGCCCACCACCGAGCGCCGCGCCCTGTACTGGACCGACACCGCCCGCGCTCACGGCATGGCAGGCCGCCGCGGCGATTGCCTGCACGCCCTGCCCGCCGCCGAACGCGAAGCCCCGAGGAAACCCACGCCCGCCCCGCCATCCGCGACCTGATCTCCGGGCTGCTCATCTCCGGCCGGACCAGCCCCGAGCTACGCGCCTGGGCCGGCGTGCTAGGTGAATCCCCGCAGCCGTTGTGCGGGCGTCGGCGAGGATGCCCTTGAGTGACAGTCAACAAGCTTCGGGGCGGAGCTATTGCAATGAAGTCTTCCTGCGACTTTTATAGGTTTCGTGCCTCGTCCTCTGCGCACGATCGATCCGTCACGGATGGTGGCCCGGCGTCTCGAGCTAGGGCTTTCGCGTGCGGCGCTGGCGGCGAGAGCTGGGGTCTCGCTCAGAATGATCTTCTTCTACGAGAAGGGCAGGCACATGCCTGCAGCGCCGCGCTTGGAGCAGCTGGCCGCAGCCCTCGGGTGCGAAGTGGGCGCGCTCACTGACGCTCGGCGAGGGCAGGAGACGCTTGTCGATCTGAGATACGCCGCCGGGCTCACGCTGGAGAGGACCGCTGAACTGCTGCGAGCTTCCCCGGCGGGGCGGGAGCTGTGTGTCTCCGGCCCCAAGATCTCGGCATTGGAGAACGGGCGGCAGGTCAGGGGACGGCACTGGAAGGAGCCCGAGGCGACCGGGCGTCTTCTCGCCCCCCTGGCCAGGGCATACGGAGTCCCGGTGCGCATGGTCCTGGACGCCTGGATGCGCACGCGGCCGGACGAGCCCGCCCCGGTGCCTGCCGGCAAGCCGGAGCCGGGGCCTTCCCGGGCAGCGGTGGAGACCTGGCAGTCGCTGAACGAGCGTCAGCAGGTCTACCTGGGTGAGATCATGCGGGACGACCGCATGACGGAGACCGAGATGTGGATGCGGCGGGTCCAGCGGCTGCCTGTGCCGCGGGCAGCCGAGTGGCGCAAGCTGCCGCTGGCGCTCAAGGCCGCGCCATCCCTAGTCGGCTACACCCGGTTGCAGGAACGGCTTCGCCAGGGCGGTGTGCACGATCCCGGAGCGGGGCAGACGGTGCATGCACTGGAGCGGCGGGGCTTGCTGGTGGTCACTGAAGACCGGGCCGAGCACCCCGCTGCCGGAGAGGTCGGCCGGGTGCTGGTCGAGATCACCCGGCGTGGCCGCGCGGCTGCGCGTGCGGGGCTTGGGGAACCGCGCGAGCCGGACCCTGCGCCTCACCTCCTTTCGGAGTGGCTCTGGGGAGTCGTCGCACGTGTGGCAGCCGCCGAACCCGTCGGCCTGGAGGACGACCAGCTGGCCGGCCGATCACTTTTCTTCATCGGCGTTGGATACAGGGCCCAGGCCGGGGGGCGGCCGAGCCGCGGGCTAGTGGACTCCGTGCCGGTGATGGCTCCCGGGAGGACGCACGTTTCCGAGTACAGGTGGCGGCTGACTCAGCTCGGCCGGCGTCATGTGGCGGAGTTCCTCGACGTCTACCGGGAGCTCTACCCGCGCGTCTGCACCACAGGACTCGACACTCTCCTGGGTAACAGTGTGTAAATGAGTGCTTTTTCTCCGTAAGCAATGCGATTGACGTAGGGGACGCTTACGCTTCAGGACTGTGACGAGTCCCACAGTCGGCGGCGCGCAGACGCTCGAGGACGCCCGGGTCCGCTACCTGGTAACCCGGGCCGCGCTGCGTGCGGCGAAGGCGATGACGACGCCAGACCTGAAACCCGAGCAGCGGCTGGAGACCCTCATGGAGTGTCACGGCACGATGCTCGCGGCGCGCGGCCCGCTGAGCCCCTTGCCGTTCGGCGAGTTCCGGCGCGCCCTCAGGGGTGATCTGGCGGCGCTGGTGCCGGAAGGCGTCAGCGCGCTGGACCTGAACGGGATCCTGGTTGTCGACCAGGACGGGCAGATCACCGAGGACGCCTTTGGCCTGGATCTTGAGCAGCAGATGCTGCTGCACACGCTGCGCAAGCTGGACAAGACCGCCGGGTCCGTCAGCGACCGGGAACTCCAGTCGGAGATCGACCAGGAGACGGCCTTCACGCGGCCACAGCGCGAGGCGCCGACAGGCGAGGAACTGCTGCGATTCGCCGCGGGGCTCCCGCCCGAGGAGGCCGAAGCTCTGCTGGCCAGGGCGCATCCGGCACCACGCGTCCCTGAGCCGGAGGCTCCCGGGCCGGTCGCGGCGCCGCCGGCCTACGTGTCGTGGGAGGAGTTCCTGGACCGGACGACTGCCGCAAGCCGGATGGCATGGTGCCGGAAGAAGGCAGCGCGGGCCAACCGGCCGCGCCTGATGTCAGGGCCGCCCGACGTGAAGATCACTGGCCCGGATGTGTGGACAGTGCTACAGGCCGCCGGAGGCCGGTGCGAGCACTGCGGGTCCCTGGCCGTCGAGAACCGGCCATCTGCCCCGGACGGGAGACCGCTGCCCTGGGCGCCTGCGGGTCGGCG
>Ga0181538_10002358_pt1 | contig 19718 bp, 16 predicted proteins | sample PEATcosm2014_Bin_40_FD_119773 | JGI IMG/M metagenome (GOLD analysis project Ga0181538, IMG submission 119773) | Peatland microbial communities from MTU Mesocosm Facility, Houghton, MI, USA - PEATcosm2014_Bin23_30_metaG | ecosystem: Environmental > Terrestrial > Soil > Wetlands > Peat | place... | reverse complement strand
CATCGGCCCCTCTTCTCCCTTTCGGCGGGCCTTCAGCGCATGGTTCTGCTTGCTCGAGCCTTGGTCAAAAATCCCTGCCTGCTGATTCTGGACGAACCCTGCCAGGGCCTTGATTCCGCGCACCGTACCCTCTTCGTCCGCACCGTGGACGCCCTCATCCGCGCCGGCTCCGTCACCGCAATCTACGTCACGCACCGCCCCGATGAGATTCCGCCCTCCATCACCCGCGTCCTGCGTCTCCCGCCCAAACCAGGCAGCGCAAAAAGCTAACGAGATTGTCGGTAACGGGGGCAGGGAGATATTGCTATTCGCGCTAGCCCGAGCGCAACCTCGCCGCCCACGCCATCCATGTCGGAAATTACTTTCCCCAATCCAAGCAACTTGATGTCGCACTTCACCCCGTATAGGTGTACAGACTTTGTCACCTGCACCATTACCTCAGTGTTTGCGATGGGTTACGCCTTTTCTGCAGTCCTGGCTCCGCTGCGGATCCCGAATTCTCACGTGCCCAAGCCCTGGCGCGAGGCAGATCGCGGCACCGTTGGCGCTGCTGCTCCTCCAGTCCGGACCCCAGCTCACCCCAATTCTGCGGTTTGGCTTCGCCTTCCCAACCCCCAAAAGCCCGTGTTCGGGGCCAGGGTTCTCCTCTTGGGCGACACGGCGGGCGTACTGGACAGTACCACCAACCCGTGAGCGCAAAGGCCCAAACCCGAAGCCCGAAATCCGAGGGCCGATAGAAGGCCGAAACCCGAAATCAGAAATGCCCGGGCGTGGCTTCGGCCTTCGGTATTCTGCCTTCTTTCGGGTTTCGGCCCTCGGTATTCGGATTTGGGCGGCTGGCGGCGGGTGGTACTGTCCAGTACGCCCCGACACGGCTTGACGCTTTATTTTGGCTCGCCATTCAACGCGCAATGACGGATTATGGTCGGCGCGACCATGATGACCGTGGACGACACAAAGCTGTTCTTTCTCCTGCTGGCCTATCTTGTGGCTGCGGTTGCTCTGCTCTTGATCGGCTACCTTGCTTGGGGAGTGGTGCGACGTCGTCGCCACCACCATCGGCATCTCCGGGCTCGGCCTCAGGAACACCCTGACGCGTGGGGATGGAGCCACCGAAAGCATCGAGGGCACCACTGAAGGTGTTGGTGCGTGGATGATTCAGGTATCTCACGCGATCCGTGGCACGGGCAGATCGGTCATCAACAGCAGGCCTGCCGGGGCATTGAGCAAGCGAGGGGCGGTGTTGACCAGCGCGGCGACCGTGGCCTGATCCCCAGCGACGCCTCCGTTGATGACGACATCCAGGGGCGGTTCGCCCTCGACCTGGACTGCGTCGTGCGGGTTCGGGGCATCGAGATACATCTTCAAATCCAGGGTCAAACGAACCTCTCCGTTTACGGTGGCCTGGGCGTATTGATGGAGGCCGCAAGTCTGGCCTTTCTCCACTTGCAGAAACTGCGTGCGGATTCTGTGATTGGCAACGACGGCGTCGCCGGTTTCGACGATGTTCTTCGCTGTCCAGCCCAGGCAGTGCGCGAGTAGGGCGAGGGATTCCTTCAGCCCGGCGTGGCCGGCTTTGCCTTGCTTGAACAGGCGCCGGAATTCTGCGGGCGACAAGCCACTGCCGATCTTGTTCTGCAGGGGGGCACGTCGCGTGGAAGCGTTCACTACGCGCTGCACGTGAACGGCGCGGACCTCCCGGCTGACGCCGGTGAGGAAAATCGGCAGGAGGTCCATTACAAAGCCGGGATTCACGCCGGTGCCAGCAACACGCGCGCCGGCCTTCTTGCAGACGCGGTCGAGCTTGGCAGCCAATTCTGGCTCGGAGAGCGCGGGATAGAGCAGTTCCTCGCAAGACGAAACGACGCTGATGCCCCGGCGGACTATCGGTTCAATCTGGGCGAAGGCGTCTCTAAACTTGGAAACGGAGGTGTGAAAAATGAGCTCTGGGCGGGCATGGGCGAGCAACTCCTCAATCGACCCCCAGACCAATCGGCCGCGCAGTGCTCTTGCCCCCGAGAGGGCGCCCAAGTCTCTGCCAATCTTCGCCGGGTCGATATCCACGCCGCCGACGATCTCCGCCCACGGCTTCGTGGCCGCGAGCTTCAATGTTTCCAGCCCGATAGGGCCCACGCCGAATTGTGCAATATTAATCTTCGTCGCTGATGAGTAATGAATGGGTTGACATTTGACAACACAAACTGGCATGTGTGGCCGCGCTGATGATTCGCGCCATCCTCATTGCGCTGCTCGCGATTTCAACTGCCGGAGCGGCAAGCGCGGACGCGACCCACGGAATGGTCGCGTCGGTTCATCCGACGGCAACGGAGGCCGGACTCCGCGTGCTCCAGCAAGGCGGCAATGCCGTCGATGCCGCGGTGGCGGTGGCTTTGACGCTGGGAGTGGTTGATGGCGAAAACTCGGGCATTGGCGGAGGCTGTTTCATTCTCATTCATCGCACGGACGGGTCACTGGTGGCAATTGATGGCCGCGAGATGGCGCCAGCCGGCGCCACACCGGATATGTTCGTTCGCAAGGGCAAAGCTGATACGAAACTCAGCCAAACCGGCCCCCTGGCCAGCGGTGTGCCGGGCGCGCTCGCGGCTTACGAGTTTGCCGTGGGGCATTATGGCAGGCGGAAGCTTAGCGAACTGATCTTGCCGGCCGCCGAAATCGCGGAGAAAGGGTTTGCGCTCGATGCCGACTACGCCCGGAACCTGAAGGATGCGGCCGGCGATATGGCGCGGTTCAACTCCACGCGCGCCGTGTTTTTCAAGGGCAGCAAGCCACTGGGCAAGGGGGCCGTTCTCAGGCAGACCGACCTTGCGGCGACCTATCGCAGCATTGCCGCGCAGTCGAGCGAGTGGTTCTATCGCGACCGCTTTGCCCAGGCGGTTGAGGAATGGATGAAGCAGAATGGCGGCATCATGACGGCAGAGGACTTTCGGAACTACAGGATTAGCCTGCGCGAACCGGTGCTCTCCGATTACCGGGGATATACGATTGTCGGGTTCCCACCGCCAAGCTCCGGCGGCGTGCACGTCGCCCAGATGTTGAACATCCTGGAGAACTTCAATCTGAATGCCCTGGGCGAGACCGAGCGCCTGCATGTGATGGCCGAGACGATGAAGCTGGCGTTCGCCGACCGCGCCTATTGGCTGGGCGATCCTGACTTCGCGAGGGTGCCTCGAGGGTTGGTGGACAAGAGTTACGCCGCTTCGCTGGCCGGAAGAATCAACCATGAACACGTCACTCGAGTCGCCGGCCACGGGATGCCGCCTGATTGGGAGAACGATGTTTTCAAGAAGCACACCACCCACTTCTCGGTCGCTGACGCAGAGGGCAACTGGGTGGCCTGCACCGCAACTGTCAACACGAGCTTCGGCTCGAAGGTGGTGATCCCCGGAACCGGCGTGGTTATGAACAACCAGATGGACGATTTCTCGATCCAGCGTGGCGTGAAGAACTACTTCGGGCTAATCGGAAACCATGCCAACGCCGTAGCGCCCGGGAAGCGACCGCTTTCCAGCATGAGCCCCACCATCGTGCTGAAAGACGGCCAACCCGTCATCGCCCTGGGCGCAGCGGGCGGGCCGAAAATCATCTCGCAAGTGGTGCTCGAATTGGTCTGCCTCATTGACCTGGGGATGACCCCGGAGGAAGCAGTGGCTCAGCCTCGCATCCATCACCAGTGGTTTCCGAACGAGCTGATGGTCGAGAAGACGTTGCCGCGCGCACAGCGGGTTGGGCTGGCCAAACGAGGCCACAAGTTGAAGCGGATTCCACCGATAGGAGTATCCCAAATCGTGGCGCGGAGCCCCGACGGGAAGGACTTCGTAGGGGCCGCCGACCCCCGCGCGAGCGGCAAAGCGGCCGGGTGGTGATAAAACGGCTCCGCATGCCTCGAATACCGGGCGCGGTGGGTGCGTCCAAGTACCAACGGTATTATGAGCAGGGGTTAGGGCTCAGTGCCGGGAGGCGCTATTGAGGGCTTGACGGCCCGGCCTTTCCCGGCGAAATTGAGTTGGAACTGAAAGATCATCGTGTTATGAAAACGCGGATTTCTCGAACGTGCCGGTTGGCAAGCCTAGGCGTAGCTTCCTTTGTGGCCCTTAGCGCCACGGCACAAACTCCGGCGCCAGCCACGACTACCGCCTCAACCACGGCTCCGGCGGATGCCGCACCAGCTAAACTGCCTTATGGCGTTGAGGACGTACTCAAGCTCAGTCGCGCGCAAGTCAGCGAGGACGTTACGCTGAGCTTCATTCGGAACTCGGGCACAATCTACAATCTCGCCCCGAAGGACATCGTTTATCTGAAGAACGAGGGTGTTTCTGACCACGTGATCAACGCCATGTTGGACCAGGGCAAGAGCGTGCCGACGATAATGGGCGCTCAAGCCGCACCTGCGACCGCGCCGGCAGCAGCGCAAGCACCGGTCTATCCGGACGCCAGTGCCGCTGCGGCCGCTCAGGCATCGCCACAATATGCGCCTACTTACGCTCAACCGGCGCCGGTATACGTTCAACCTGACTCCACCTACGCACCGCCTTCCACTGTCTATGTGATGCCCTATTCCTCCCCGGGCTACGGCTATTCGAGCTACTACCCCTACTACGGGGGTTATTACCCCTATTACGGCCCATCGGTCGTGTTCGGTATCGGGTTTCGCGGCGGCGGATATCGCGGCGGATATTACGGGGGCGGGCATTACGGCTACCGTGGGCACCGCTGATTGCGCCCGGCTCTCTTGTCGAAGTCCCGACCTCGGAACATCCCGCGAAGCCTGAGCTCCGTTCCCACCAGCCAGCCGCTGCCACAGCAGCAGAAGCGCTGGGCTTTGGAGGTTCCCTTCTCGCCGTCAGGTGGGCTTTGCCTGCGACGAGGAAGTCAAAATACGGGCAGCAATCGCCAATTCGTGGGTTGCTGCGGAGGAGTTTTGCCCTAAAACTCTGGCCCTGACAGCTTCGGGCGCATGGCGGGAAATCCGCTTGCCTGCTGTGGGTCAAATATAATCTGGCGCACAACCCGGCTGTGAATACACTATGGAAAACCTGATCGCTAAGATGGACACGAAACGAGATCGAAAAGCCTGGATTAGAGGCGGGACAGCACAGTGCGATCCGCTCCCCAAAAAGCACGATGTCCCGCGCCGGCTAGTTTTGCTGGGCGCCCCGGGCGTCGGCAAAGGCACCCAGGCCGAACTGCTGTGCGCGAACCTAGGCGCTTGCCACCTTTCCACGGGGGACATCTTCCGGGCGGCCAAGGCGCTGGATGCCTGTGAACGCACGCCGGCGTTGACGGCGGCGCTGGATTACATGCGCCGCGGCGACCTGGTGCCGGATGAGACGGTCCTGGCACTGGTGGCCGAGCGGATGGGCTGCCTGCGTTGTGAAGGCGGTTTTCTGCTCGACGGCTTCCCGCGCACGGTCGCCCAGGCCGAAGCGCTGGAGAAGCTCCTGGCGAGCGAGAAGCTGAAGCTCGATGCGGTGCTGAGCTACGATCTGCCTCTGGAGCAAGTCGTGTCGCGTTTGAGCGGGCGTCGGACATGCCCGAATTGCAAGGCGGTTTTCCATATCGAAGCGCGGCCACCCAAGGTCGCGGGCGTTTGTGATCATTGCGGCGGCAAGTTGTACCAGCGCGAAGACGACCGGCCGGAATCAATCCGCGTGCGCATGGAAGCCTATGAACGGAGCACCGCGCCGCTGGCTGATTTCTATCGGCGGCGCAAGCTACTGCTGTCGATCCCGGCAGACGGCTCGCCGGAAGAGATATTCAAACGCTCACTGCACGCGCTCAAGGCCGCGAGGTGACTTAGTCGTGCATGCAACGCTTGCTCGTAATGACCGTTATCGGCCCGGACCGGCCAGGTCTCGTGGAATCGGTTGCCGCCCTGGTGGCGGAGCATGGAGCGAATTGGCTGGAGAGCCGGATGTCGCGTTTAGGCGGCCAGTTTGCGGGGATTCTGCGCGTAGAGGTTCCAAGTGAGAACGAGTCGCCGCTGATTGCGGCATTGAAGAAGCTGGAATCGCGGGGTCTGACCGTGGTGGCGCACCCGGATCAGAGCAAGCCGCTCCCGGCGCCCGCCCGGCAGAGCGTGTTGGACATAGTCGGGCAGGACCGGCCTGGCATAGTGCGCGAGATTTCGCGTGCGCTGGCCAGTTTCGGGGTGAACGTCGAGGAGCTCGAAACCGAGTGCGCCAGCGCCGCCATGTCGGGCGAGACACTCTTCAAGGCGCACGCCCGGCTGAGCATTCCTGAGTCCTGCGACACAGCCCAAATCCGGCTGCAGCTTGAGAGAATTGCCGCGGACCTGATTGTGGAAATCTCACTGGCCGAGCTGCCTTAGCCGCAGCCGAGCTGGGTGACGGACAACCGGCCAGGGAGAGCAGACCCCTGGATTTTAGCGGGCTATGTGCCCTTGGCCTGCTCGAACTATGTAGTGGGACGGGCGGCTTGTCTCACAACGGGGCTCTTCGGTCTCCAGCATTTCACCTCGGGCGAGACGCCCGATGCGGCAGGCGAGACGCCGGCCCCATTACCGGGAGGGCTGGATCCATTTGGAGTACGCGCGGGGGCCGAAATACTCGTAGCCTTTGCCCTCGTTGGGCGTTCCCGAGACCATGCTGTGTATGAACCCGTTCCGCTCCACCTGAACGGTGTGGAATATCTTCTTCTCCGGGTTCTCTTTCAGGATGAACTGGACGCGGCCATCGAGGGCAGAGAAGCTCTGGAACTCGGCGTTGGTCCGCGTGCTGAAGCTAAAGTCCTCCGCCAGATCATACTGCATCGAGTGGCTCTTGCCCCAGGTGCCACCCTCAGCGCTGACAAAGGACTTGCCGTTGAGCAACGCGGCCGCGTCGTTGTAGGCGAGCACGCAAAGGCAGTGATGGTCCGACGCCGCCAACCACTTCACGAGCTTGTCCTTGTGGCCCAGCGCGCGGTCATAGGCGTAGTTGCTGTCGAGAAACGCGATGCGGACCACGTCATCAGGAATCTGGCCCACGGCATTGAAGTACCCAAAAATGAGGCTGCCGCCGCCGCTGTGGCCGCTGAGCACGGTTTCCACTTCGCGCCGAGGGAAGAGCTTCTTCACCGTGGCAACGATCTCGGGGATTAGCTTGTCGCCGTGTTGTTTACGCCAGGCCGGCCAGCTCTTCTGATCGGCTTCGAGATACACGACGACCACCACCCGGTCTTTGATGAGCTCCCGCAGGAAGCGGGTTTGGGCGCCAATATGCTGAATGTCGTAATGCCAGTCATCGCTGGGCTGCAAAGCCTTGCCTACCGTTTCATCTATAGTGTTCCCGTTGGGCAAGGCGTAGAAGATGAGTAAGACCCGCTTGCCCGCCGTGAACGACGACTGCCCCGGGGCGTTAACGTGGATTTTGACTTCGGGGTCGAATGTGAAGGAGGTAATGCGCTCATTGAACTCAGGATTCTCTACGAGGCCGGTCAAGCCGGGGCCGCTGGTGATGGCTCGCGAGTTCAGGGCCGGTGGACTCGCCTGGGCCGTGACCGCAGGCAAAGCATTGGTGGGATAGCGCGGATTGGGGATTGGGCCTTCGTCGCTCAATAAGCCGGCCAAAGTCGGGTCGGCCAGGACTTCGGCGACGGTCTTCGGGAAGCCGTTGGCGGTCATCTTCTGCTGCACGAGTCGGGTGCATTGGCTGTAGTCAACCCAGGATGCCAAGTGCTTCAGATAGAGGGGTTGGATCGGCACACCGTTCGTCTGGTGCCAGCCGTAGATGGCCACCTTCCCAGGGGCGGAGGCAAGCTTCGCCGAGATCACCACGTCCTTTTGGTGCCCGGCGACCAGCGCGCCGAGCGGATGCGCTTGCAGTCGTTCCGCCCGCTGGGCACGGACGGTTGCATTGTGGTTGCTGAACACCGGGCCTGTTGTCATGGCGGGAGTGGGTGGTATCGGCGCCGGCACGAGCTTCACTTCGGCAGCGGCATAGATCTCATCCACCATCTTCGGTGTTGGCAGGGAGCAGTGCAACGCGTCGGCGATGCGCTGGCCTGTGTTGGGCGACATCGGGATGAGGAAGTAGTCCTCGTCGGAGCCAACCGCCAGGTAATCCGGCGTGGCGTAAAACGTCGCCGTGTTGGTTGTGCCCTCGACCACGCCGGCGGCCAGCACGGGACACAACTTGCGCAGGAAGTTTGGGACATTGCCGGAGGTGACCTGGGCTACGATCTCCCGCTCACGCTCGGCCAAGTTGAGCGGCGTGATGTGGGTCGCGAACTCAGTGCCGTTCAGGGCGTTTGTGGAACGGGGAGGGAGGGCAAGGATTTGAGCGTGGAGACAGGTGCAGAGCAGCACAGCCGCCAGTGTGCAGGCAACCAAGGCTCGACACTTCGGCGGCCGCGGTCGGCCGGACGTTATCTTTCCCCTCGCCGCCACGCTGATGAGGTTCATGGAAGGACTCAGGGCTCCTTCCGCGGGAACAGTGGGGCCGGGGTGCCGATGACATGGCCAGACGCCAGTCCGCCCCAACGCGCCGCGGAGAACTTGTCGGGAGCGCCGGGCAGGCCAAGCTGAGCATTGATCCTGGCGGCAGTTCCGGGCAGGAACGGCCACAGCAGCACCGCCAGTATCCGACACACTTCCGCCAGGTTATAAAGCACTTCATCCAGCCGCTCGGCCTTCGCCGGGTCTTTGGCCAGTTTGAACGGCGCGGTGTGGTCCACGTACTGATTGGCTCTCGTCACGAGCGACCAGATTGTCTGGAGCGCTCCTTGCAGTTGGTTTTGGTCGAGCAAAGCGAGCGTTTCGGCAACCACCTTCTCAGCCTCAGACGCGAGCTCGTTCGAAGCCTTGGGCACCACGCCGTTCCGGTAGCGCTTGAGCATCGAGAGGAAGCGGTTTACCAGGTTGCCGAGGCCGTTGGCCAATTCCGCCGAGTAGCGCGCCTTGAAGCCGGCTTCAGTCCAGTTTCCATCCGGGCCAATATCGAGCTCGCGGAGCACATAGAAGCGGAACGCATCGACACCCCATTCGTTGATGACCGCGACCGGGTCAACGACGTTGCCGGTGCTCTTGCTCATCCGCTGACCGTCCTTCTGCCACCAGCCGTGGGCCAGAACCTGTTTCGGCAGGGGTGCCCCCATCGCCTTCAGCATGATGGGCCAGTAAACGGCGTGAAACTTCAGGATGTCCTTGCCGACGAGATGAATATCGGCGGGCCACAGCGCGAGTTGAGGGTCGAGGGTTGAGGGTTGAAGCCGAAGGGAGCTGGGGACACCGGGGTCGCCTTGGGCGGCAGGGATGGTGATGTAGTTGGACAGGGCGTCGAACCAGACGTAGGTGACGAAGTCGGGATCGAACGGCAGCGGGATTCCCCAATTCAGGCGCGCGGCAGGCCGGCTGATGCACAGATCCTCCAGCACGTTGTTCTTGAGGAAACCAAGCACCTCGTTGCGCCGATAGGCGGGGGCGACAAAGGCCGGGTTCTGCTCAATGTAATCGATCAGCCACTGTTGGTGGTCTTTGAGCCGGAAGTAATAGTTCTCCTCGTCCAGTTCAACGACCTCCCCGTAAGCCGGGTCGAACGTGCCATCCGGGCGGCGATCTTTGTGGGTAAGGAAGGTCTCCTCGCGCGTAGAATAAAAGCCGCGATAGACTTCCTTGTAAAAGTGCCCCTCGGCGTGGAGCTTGGACAGAATGGCCTGCACTCCTTGCTTATGCCGCGGTTCGGTCGTGCGGACGAAATCGTCGTTAGTCAACTCCAGCTTCGCGGCGAACGCCTTCCAGATGGCTGCCAGGTCATCGCAATACGCTTGCGGGCTCTTCCCTTCCGCCACCGCCGCTTGCTGGACCTTCTGGCCATGTTCGTCCAGTCCGGTCAGGAAGAACGTCTCCTGCCCCAGGCTGCGACGCGCCCGTGCAATCACGTCAGCAATGACCTTCTCGTAGGCGTGGCCGAGGTGCGGCTGGCCGTTGACATAGTCAATGGCGGTCGTGATGTAAAAGCGTTTGCTCATGCGCCCCTACTTTGACGGACAGAAGCGCCCTTGGCAACTGCTTCAACTCGAACACGAACTCCACACTCCGGACGGGAAAGCTCCTTTCCGCCCGCCGACGGCAAGCCTGGCTCCGATTGGGACGCACGGCAGAAGCCGGAGAGGCGCCCCCGGGAGTCCAAATGTCATCCCCAGTGTCCGGCGAGTCTCCCATGAAGTCTCTCATGACTTTCTCCGGTTCCCACAATCGGTCCTCCCGATACAACTGCGGATCCAGCAGTGTGTCAAAATATGGGACACCGCGTCTCTGTGCGACCCGAAATGCCATCATCTATGCCATTTTCTTGGGTGCCGACGGTGGACTAGGCAGGCAGTCTCACCATAGTCTCATGGGAGCTTCGCCGTTGCCTCGCCGTAGTACCCTGCTTTTAAAGCAGGGTACTACGGCGAGGCAACGGCGAGGCTCCGGTGAGGCTCCGGTGGCGCTAAGGATGTACGAGCGGACGGTAGGGGACACTGTGCCCCCCATTCCACCGAAAACAGCGAAGAACCAAAGGTTTCAGCGCATCCCATTGGAAACCAACCACTTCCGTAGCCGACACTTTTCGGCGTCCGGATTGCGCCAAATGATAGGACCTGTGCTGCCCCAAAGAAAGGCGGCGCGGACCCCCATCCGCGCCGCCGTCTTACTAACCCCGAGCGTCCTCTTCTACACGTCGTAGTAGAGGAAAAACTCATACGGGTGCGGTCGCAAGCGCAAGGCGTCGTGCTCCTTGCGCTTGGTCGCTACCCACATGTCAAGGAAGTCGAGTGTGAACACGTCGCCCTTGAGCAGGAACTCGTGGTCCTTCTCCAGGCAATCCAGGGCCTCGCTCAGGCTCCCTGCGACGTTGGGAACCTTCTTCAGTTCCTCCGGGGGCAACTCATAGATGTTCTTGTCGAGCGGCTCGCCCGGGTCAATTTTGTTCAGTATCCCATCCAGCCCCGCGAGGAGCAGCGCTGCAAACGCAAGGTACGGATTTGCCGCCGGGTCGGGCGGACGGTACTCCAGGCGCTTCGCCTTGGGGTTCTCGCTGTAGGTCGGGATGCGGATGGCGGCCGAACGATTGCGTGAGCTATAGGCCAGGTTCACCGGCGCCTCGTAACCCGGAACCAGCCGCTTGTAGCTGTTGGTCGTCGGGTTGCAGATGGCGCACAACGCGCGCGCGTGCTTCAATAGACCGCCCGCGTAATAGAGGGCCATCTTTGACAGGCCGGCATATTCGTTGCCGGCGAATAAGGGCTTGCCCTTTTTCCACAGTGATTGGTGGGTGTGCATGCCGCTGCCATTATCGCCAAACAGCGGCTTGGGCATGAAACACGCGGTCTTGCCGTGCTTCCGCGCCACGTTCTTGACCACGTATTTGTAAACCATCATGGCATCGGCCGCTTTGACCAGCGTCTCAAACCGGTAGTCAATCTCTGCCTGCCCCGCCGTGGCCACTTCGTGGTGCTGCCGCTCGATGCTTACGCCCAATTCCTCCATGACCAGGCACATCTCGGTGCGGATGTCTTGTTGGGTGTCAGCGGGTGCAACAGGGAAATAGCCTTCCTTGTGCCGAATCTTGTAGCCGGTGTTGGGCATCTCTTCTTTGCCCGAATTCCAGATCGCTTCCTCCGAATCAACGCTGTAGAATGTCCCGTTGCTCTTGCTGTCGAACTGCACGTTGTCGAAGATGAAGAATTCGGCTTCCGGCCCCATGTAGGCCGAGTCGGCCAAACCGGTGCTGATGAGGTACTTCTCCGCGCGCTGGGCCATGCCCCTCGGGTCGCGCGTGTAGGCCTCCTTGGTGCCGGTTTCAGCGATGGTGCAGGTGAGGCTCAGGGTCGGCACGGCGCAGAACGGGTCAATAAACGCCGTTGCTGGGTCGGGCATGGCCAGCATGTCCGACGCCTCGATGCTCTTCCAACCCCGGATGCTGGAACCGTCGAATCCCAGCCCTTCGGCGAAGATTTCCTCCGTCAGCTCTCCAATGGGACAACTGAAATGCTGCCAGGTGCCGAAGGTATCGACGAACTTGATGTCCATCATCTTGGCCCCGGCCTTCTTTGCTAACTCAATTACGCTCTTGGGTGTGCTCATACATTGATATGTTTGGTTTTAGTTTTATTTGCAATCCAGGCCCCACACCGGTCACCGCCCCCTGCAGTGGACCGGCATGGCGCCTGAGAAATCATAATTGCCCGGCTGCGTGGTAGCCTTCCTCGCCATGCTCGGACAGATCCAGGCCCGAGACCTCAATCTCTGGAGCGACCCGCAACCCAAGGATGGCCTTAACAAGGTAGGCAATAATGGTTGTCCCCACGATAGCCAAGCACAAAGTAATGCCGATGGCTTTAAGCTGTTCGACCCAAAGGCCGCCTTCAGCCACGAGTTTGGCCAACCCATTCTGGGTGGCGGCGTTGGCAGCGTCCAGTTTGTTGCCGACATCTGCAAGGTTGTTGACGAGGTTTGGATTGGCCTTGCCATTGGCGAGCACTCCGGTGAGGAACGCCCCCAGTGTGCCCCCCACGGCATGCACTCCGAAGGTGTCGAGCGCGTCGTCGTAGCCGGCAGCCGACTTCAGCTTCCAGCAAGCCAAGTACGGAATCAAGCCCGCCGCCACGCCAATGATAACCGCCCCGGTAGTTGTCACAAAGCCGCACGCCGGGGTGATGACGACCAAGCCCGCCACCGCGCCCGAGCAAAAGCCGAGGATACTGGGCTTGCCGCGGAACACATACTCCGCCATCGCCCAGGTAAAGGAGGCCACGGCGGTGGCGAGAGTAGTGGTGGTGAAGGCGTTTGCCGCGATGCCGTCGGCGCCCACAGCGCTGCCCGCGTTGAACCCATACCAGCCGACCCAGAGCATGCCGGTGCCGACCATACAAAGGACCATGCTGTGCGGCGGCATCGGCTCCCGGCCGAACCCGAGCCGTTTGCCCAGGATGAGGCAGAGAATGAGCGCAGACCACCCAGAAGACATGTGCACAACCGTGCCGCCGGCGAAGTCAATAGCCCGGATTTTTGCCGCCGGGTTCCAGACGCCGTTCATGATGCCGTCCACGCCCCAGACCATGTGCGCCAGCGGGAAATAGACGATGAACATCCAGAGGGTCACGAACAGCAGGACGGCGGAGAACCGCATGCGCTCAGCAATGGCGCCAATAATCAACGCGGGCGTGATGATGGCGAACATGAGCTGATACATCGAATAGACGTTTTGCGACACCCAAGCCCCATAGTCCGGGTTGGGAGTTGAGTCCACGCCAGTCAGGAACTTCCAGTCGAGGCTGCCGAGGATGCCTTTGATGAAGCCGTCCTTGGAGAAGGCCAGACTATAGCCGCACAGCCACCAAAGGATGGTCACCAAGCCCGCGATGCCCAGGCACTGGGCCAGCACGGACAAGACGTTCTTGCGCCGCACCAAGCCTCCGTAAAACAGTGCCAGGCCAGGCAGGGTCATAAACAGCACCAGCGCCGCGCAAACCATTTGGAACCCATTGTGGCCGGGGCCGGGACCGGCGATCTTGGTCCCCAGGTTGGTGTTGGCCGCGTTTCCACGCGCGCCGTTGCTCATATAGGCCTCAAGGTCCGCGAGCCGTTCCTCAACACTCGGCGCTTTGAGTTGCATCGCGGCCGCCGGGGCATCGGCACACGACGCCGTCAGCGGGAGCACCGCCAGCGCGGCCAACAGGCTAAGGAATATGATTATTCTTCTCATTATCGTGGAAGGCTTCTGATTCTATTCACTCCACTTCAAACGGCGCCATCTCCTTTCTCTTCCGTGCGGATACGAACGGCTTCCTCGATGTTGGACACGAAGACCTTGCCGTCGCCGATCTTGCCGGTCTTGGCGGATTTGACAATCGCGATCACGGCGGCGTCAAGGCGCTCGTCGCTGATAACGACCTCGAGTTTTATCTTGGGCAGGAAATCGACCGTGTATTCGCTGCCGCGATAAATCTCCGTGTGTCCCTTCTGCCGACCGAAGCCTTTGACTTCGCTAACCGTCATCCCCTCGATCCCCACCTCCCCCAAGGCGTCTTTGACTTCTTCCAATTTAAAAGGCTTGATTATGGCTTCGATCTTTTTCATAGCGGTATAGGGAAAATTGCAGGCAACGGAGCGCTGGCGAAGCCAGCCGGACGCAGCAAAACAGTTGCGCACCTTCGTCCCTCAACACAACATTTCACTCTGGTATTCTCAACCGCTGACTCGCTAAGCAACGCGCATGCCAGCCGGCGCCGGCAGGAGACGGACACGCGAAAAGGCCTGATTTCATTGGGGAACTCGGTGGAGGGAATTCTTGCGAGAGCGGATAAAGGTGTAGCGAATTGCGCAGCAAGGCGATTCTTAGCCAACCGCAAGGTCGCCATTGACATCGGCCGCCGTTCCGCTAACGTTGCGCGCTCTGATTAATTGATTGGACCTTGATTTATGCCGAATACGAAGTCAGCCGAACGCCGCATGCGCAACAGCGCGCGCAAGAACCTGCGCAATCGCAGCGCCAAGTCACGTCTCCACACGGTTGAGAATAGCTACCTCGAACTCCTCGCTGCTGGCAAGAAGGATGACGCCGCGAAGAAGCTGCGTGAGCTCAGTTCCGCCTTCGACAAGGCTGCCAAGCAGGGCATCGTGCATCGCGCCACTGCTGACCGCAAGAAATCGCGCCTGGCCATACGTTTGGCCAAGGCGAAGTAAGCAGGCTCCGACAAGCTAGGCCGTTTTGGAAACCGGCGCTCCGGCCCGGTCAACGGGCGGGAACAAGTTGCAGCCCAGGAGCCCCATCCGGGCCAGACGAAAGCGCAAAGCCGTTGTGAGGCAACCCAAGCCGTATCGGATGCTGCGCCGCAGGTTGATTGAGGACGCCTCCGGGAAATACCTGGTCGGGCAGCTTACCTCGGCGATGGTGAAACCTTGCCAAAGGACTTGCGCCAACATCTGGTTGTCGAACACGAAATCATCCGAGTTGCCCGCCAAGTTGAGCTTCTGCAGGATTTCCCGCGAGAACGCTCGGTAGCCGGTGTGGTACTCGGACAACTTGGCGCCCAGTAGAAAATTCTCCACCAGCGTCAGACAGCGATTCGACACGTATCTCCACAAAGGCATTCCCCCACGCAGAGCGTATCCACCCAAAATCCGGCTCCCCAGCACACAGGGATGCAGTCCGTTGCCGATGATGGAGACCATCGCGGGAATCAGCTTCGGGGTGTACTGGTAGTCGGGGTGGATCATGATGACAATGTCCGCTCCGGCTTCCAGGGCCAGCCGGTAACAGGTCTTCTGATTTCCTCCGTAGCCTTTGTTCATCGGGTGGACGTGGACTTGCACACCTTGCAGGCTCCGGGCGACCGACACCGTTTCATCCCGGCTGCCGTCGTCCACGAGGATGATGCTGTCCACCATCTGCTGGTCGTGCACTTCGGCATGGGTTTGGCGCAGCGTCCTGGCCGCGTTATAGGCCGGCATCACCACCACCACTTTCTTGTCCCGATACATAAATCTATGCGAGGGACAATGCCTGACACCGCGCACAGTTGAGAAGCTTAAAACCGCCCCTTAGGAAACCTCCAAGGGCCGTCGAGCGGAGACCGCGTGGAGCCTCCGTATCGCCTGAAGGCCGCTTGCGCGGAGCCAGGTACATGCGTGGTACAAGCCAGAGAACTTGGCGCTGAGATGGTGGCACAAAGTCACCGGTCCGGGTCACTCATCGGGAATTGGTCCCTCGATCTCCCGGTTCATGTGGAAAGTGTTGAGTCTCGAGCGGTTCCGCATTCCGAGTGCTGGCTGCGGCCTCTTCCCGCGAATCCTTCTTGCAACCGAGTCTCAACTGCCCTAACCTTGCCGCAGTGAAACAAAATGTGACGCCTGAATTCGAGGTGCTCGAGGGCCGTTGTGCCGGACCCGAGGTTTGTCCTTTGAGCCGCGTCAAGGCCGGGGCCGTTGTTTGCATCAGACAGCTTTCTACCGCGCCTGAAATCACCAGCCGACTAAGGGAATTAGGGTTCTGCGAAGATCAGAAGATCAAGCTGGTCGCCCGGCAATCCAATTACATTTGCCAAGTGTGCAACGCGCGCCTGGCCATCTCCGGCAAGCTGGCGGACTCGATCATGGTCGAAACGGTCTCTGCCCCCGCAGCGGAGGACTGACCGGTGCTGGTTTGACGATCCAGGATTCTATGCCGCCTACACTCCAACCGCTGACTTCGGTCGCTTTGGGCGCCACGGCGACCGTCGCTGAGATTAAACTCCCCGCCGAGAGCCGCCCGCGTTTGATGGAGATGGGATTGCTGGTCGGCACGACGGTGGAGCTGGTGCGCTTTGCTCCGCTCGGCGATCCAGTTGAAATCAAGGTTCGCGGCTATCACTTGACTTTGCGCAAGCACGAGGCGGAGCAGATTCTGGTGCATGCCCATGCCTGAGCCCGGGGCAGCATCCTCCAGTGGCAAGGAGCAGCCGGTCTTGCCTACTGAGGCCGCCGCAGCCGGGTCCAGCACGACCGACTCGGCAACCCAACCCGCCCACAAGCCGGTCCCGCCATCGCCTCCGTACGTCGTTTTGACCGGCAATCCGAACTCCGGCAAGACGACTTTGTTCAACGCCCTGACGGGTCTCCGCGCCAAAGTTGGTAACTATGCCGGCGTGACGGTAGAGCGCAAGGAAGGCCGACTGCTCGGAGCGCCGGCCAGCTTGAACGCTCGCGTGCTGGATTTGCCCGGCACTTACAGCCTCAGCCCGCAGTCGCTCGACGAGCAAATCTCGCGCGACGTCCTGCTCAACCGGTTGCCCGAATTGCCCGCGCCGTCGGCGATCGTCGTAGTGGTGGATGCCTCGAATTTGCAGCGCAACCTCTATTACGCAAGCCAGGTGATCGAGCTGGGGTATCCGACGGTGATTGCGCTCAACATGATTGATGTGGCGGAGGAGAATGGGCACCAGATTGACACCGGGAAACTGGCCGTCGAACTGGGCGTGCCCGTGCTGTCGCTGGTCGCAAGCACCGGCCAAGGCCTTCCTCAACTCCGCCAGGCCATTCTGTCCTCACTCCAATCTCCGCCGCGGGCCAAACCGCGTCAGTTCTCTGAATTGCCCGCGCCGCTGAGAGTGGAGGCCCTGGCTCTCGCCGCGTTGCTGGCTCGGAGTTTTCGCGAGCGGCGCGCTCAAGCATCAGCCGAGGCTTTGCTCATTCTCAGCAACGAAAAGGCGCTTGCTTCCAGCCTGAATCATTACCCAGCCCAGATACAGGAAGCCGTCTCCGCCGCTCGCCTGAGGCTCGATGCCGCCGGCATCGACTGGCGCGGCGTAACCATCGAAGGTCGCTACGTGGCCGTGTCGGCCATCCAACGCGCCGTCACCACGGAATTGGGGGCCCCCGGCGAGACCTTCAGCGACAAGCTCGACCGTGTCCTGACGCATAAGGTGTGGGGCACAATCATCTTCCTGGCCATTATGATGCTCATGTTCCAGAGCATCTTCACGTTCGCGCGCATCCCGATGGTCGCACTGCAAAGCGGCGTTGGCTGGCTTGGCCACGCGGTTGGCGGAGTGATCCCGCCGGGCGACTTGAACAGCCTGCTCGTGGATGGTGTGATCGCGGGTGTGGGCGCCGTCGTCGTATTTCTCCCACAAATCCTGCTGCTCTTTCTCTTTATCGGCTTCCTGGAAGACACTGGCTACATGGCGCGCGCCGCGTTTCTCATGGACCGCCTGATGAGCAAAGTCGGCCTGCACGGCAAGAGTTTCATACCGATGCTCAGCTCGTTCGCTTGCGCGATACCGGGCATCATGGCCACGCGCACCATCGAGAGCCCCAAAGACCGCCTGGTGACGATCCTGGTAGCCCCGCTGATGAGCTGCTCGGCGCGTTTGCCGGTCTATACGCTGCTAATTTCCGCGTGCATCCCCAACCTCACCGTGCTCGGCTTTCTGAAGCTGCCCGGCCTGACGATGCTTTCCATGTACCTGCTAGGCATCGTCGTCGCGTTGCTCATGGCCTGGCTTTTCAAGAAGACCCTGCTGAAGGGCGAAACGCCGATGTTGATCATGGAGCTGCCGCCCTATAAACGGCCCTTGCTGCGGGTGGTCGTCCGCCACATGTGGGATCGCTCGAAGCTCTTCCTGCGCCGCGCAGGCACGATCATCCTGGGCATCAATATCCTGCTTTGGTTCCTGGCGACATACCCCAAGAACTCGACGCTGGAGCGGCAGTTTGAAACCCAAAAGCTAGCGTCTGCCGCCCAGTTATTCCCGGAAATCTCTGACACGCAAACACTAGCAAAGAAGATGGAATTGTTACCCAACTATCGTTTGCTTGAAACGAATCAGCCCCCGGGTGCTCCACCCGGTTTTCGCGGCGTCGTGCCGGCCTCGGAACTGAAGTTGAATCCGTCCTCGTCATCCTCCTCCCTTGTTTGGTCGCCAACTCAGGTTGGCGCGTTTGAGAGCTTTCAAACTCTCTGCAAGCAGGAAACAGGCGAAAAACTCCGCCAGAGCTTCGCCGGGTGGATGGGCCGAGCCATCGAACCGGTGATCGCCCCGCTGGGCTTCGATTGGAAGATGGGCATCGGTATTGTCGCGTCCTTCGCGGCGCGCGAGGTATTCGTCAGCACCATGTCCATCGTTTATAACGTCGGCAGCTATAACAACTCCGAGTCGAGCATGAACGATCTCGAAATGACAATGCAGGAGCAACGGCTCCCGGATGGCAGTGCGGTTTACACCCCGCTAACCGCCGTCACGCTCATGGTCTTTTACGTGTTTGCGTTGCAATGCGTCAGCACGGTCGCGATCGTCCGGCGCGAGACCAATTCGTGGAAGTGGCCGCTCTTCCAGTGGTTATACATGGGCGTCTTGGCCTGGGGTCTGGCCTTCGTGACCCATCTTGGGGGACGGCTGCTGGGCTGGATCTGATGCGCGGTGAGACCGCCCGCATCCGCAGGAGATCCGACAGCCAGAATACTTGCAAGAAAGTGAAAAAAACGCTTGCAGGAGGGAGGCACGAGAAGGTATATTGCTTACGGATAACGGCAATGACCGTGGTTTTAGCGAACATGAATTCGCCGCAGACAATCCGGCGTCGAGGTTTCACTCTTATTGAGCTACTGACGGTTATCGTCACGATTGCCATACTGGCCGCGCTGCTATTGCCGATCTTGGGCAAAGTCAAGATCAAGGCTCAGCGCACAACCTGCCTCTCCAACCTGCGCCAACTGGGGTTTTCGTGGATCATGTACCGAGATGAAAACAACGATTACTTGGCGGAATCCTACCCTGTTAATAATTCCGACGTGTGGGTGAAGGGTAACATGACCGACCCCAACGATGCCACCAATGTGGACCTGATCCGGCAGGGCAAACTTTTTCCCTACGGTCAGAGCGTCCCAATTTACCATTGCCCGGCCGACAACGGCGTCACCATCGCTGGCAAAGTGGTTCCGACTGTGCGCAGTTACTCAATGAACTGTTTTATGGGCGCGCGCGACCCGCAGGTTGGCCCGATTCCCTCTACGGCCGTCGACTATGTGCCCTTCTACTCGAAGTACTCGGACATCCCGCGACCAGACCAATTATGGGTGCTGTTAGACCAAGACGAACGCAGCATTGACGACGGTTTCTTTGTCACTGACCCGACAGGTGGAATCTGGTTTGATATGCCCGCCATGTCCGCGCACCGCCACGATTATAGCTATGCGCTGACTTTTGCCGACGGCCATTCTGATATATGGCGGGTT
>Ga0181538_10002355_pt1 | contig 19726 bp, 38 predicted proteins | sample PEATcosm2014_Bin_40_FD_119773 | JGI IMG/M metagenome (GOLD analysis project Ga0181538, IMG submission 119773) | Peatland microbial communities from MTU Mesocosm Facility, Houghton, MI, USA - PEATcosm2014_Bin23_30_metaG | ecosystem: Environmental > Terrestrial > Soil > Wetlands > Peat | place... | reverse complement strand
CGGGATAGCTCAGTTGGCAGAGCGCGATCTTGGTAAGATCGAGGCCATCGGTTCGATCCCGATTCCCGGACCCACGGTGACGTAGCTCAATTGGCCAGAGCGCACGACCGATAATCGTGAGGTTGGGTGTTCAATTCACCCCGTCACCACCAGGTTTTAAGCGGGCGTCATCCAATGGTAGGATGCGATCCTTCCAAGTTCGTCATGCCGGTTCGAGTCCGGCCGTCCGCTCCACAATTTATTCCATGCAATCCACAGTTGCATTGTGATTGGAATAATGGTACTCTGTGATTCGTTCATTGGGCTGTGGCTTGTTGGGCACGCCGCAAGGCGTGGGGGCGAGTATGGCCTGGTGAACACAAGTTTGAGTTTCGCTGTCACTGTGTCGCATACATGTAGCTCATTGGTTGAGCATCTGCCATTCGAGCAGACGGATCGGGTTCAAATCCCGACTGTACCTCGCAAGAGGTTGCGGCACGATTTACAGCGAAAAAGTTGTGGGGGATTGGTGAAACAAAAACCAGACGAGATTTGAGACGCGAGTCTCCACTTCGATTGGCTACATGGTAAACACGCTCGATTAACACTCGAGAATTGCTTGTTCGAATCAAGCATCCCCCACCAGAATTTGAAATGGAAACACGGAGCAATGCGAAGAAAGCGGCGATGTTGGGAATGCCATTCGGAACAGCGAATGCGCGTTTGGTTAGGCTGATTCTCTTCGATCTAGTCTGTAAAGCCGGATTGGATCAATGCGTAAGGTGCAAGAAGAAGATCGAAAAAGCCTGCGATTTATCGATAGAGCATCTGAAGCCATGGCAGGAATTTTCAGCCGAGCTCTTTTGGGACTTGACCAACATCGGATTCTCGCATCGGAAATGTAATTTCGGAGCGGCATGGAAGGGAAGACTGGCTCCGACGAGTAGACGTAGGTTGGCAAGGGCAGGATTCGCCTGGTGCAGTGGACATAGGCGATTTCTTCCACTCGAAAGATTTCACGCCAATCGATCGAATTTGAATGGGAAGCACGACTACTGCAAGGATTGTCGCAAGGTAGTAGAGAAATAGCTTCCAAAGTTTGGCACTTACTGTTTGGCTTACATGCTTCTGGAGCCCGTGGTCGTTGGTTCGATCCCAACCGCCGTACTTGTTACGGCGTAGCTCAGTGGTAGAGCGCGGAGTGGCCGGACGATTTAGTGCCAATTGAGTTTGCGTCCCACTGGTATCGGATACATGATCATTTCCACCCTAAAAGTGGAACCCCCTCCACAAAAAATATGGGGGGTTCTGGCTAGGCCGCAAGGCTGATGCCGAATGCAAATGCCCGGAACCGATTTGGACGCAATTGAATTGAAAGGCAGCAGCCCATGTCCAGCGGTGATCGCTTCTATCAACTTGAACTGCGGCACCGGCCGGCTCTTCATGGTGACGTAGGTTCCCTCCTCAAAATCGAAGGTCTGGTGCTCGGCGGCGAAGGCGCGCAAGCGATCTTCATGCTGCCGGATGTGCCGCTGTGGGGAAATTCCACTCTTGATCGGTCGTTCCCACCTGTCATTGCGTTGACGGTCGAACAGTGGACGGATTGGCTTCAGCGCTCGGATAACCCTGAAATCCTCATCAGTGGATCGCTAGACAAAGCATTCCATCGCAAGGTCCGCTACGAGATTTCAGGATTTGTCCAGCAAAAAGTATGGCTGGCCGATGATTTCAAATGCGTCTACTGCGCCGTGAAGATCGGCAAGGCGCCGCTCACCATTGATCATTTCATTCCACTCGAGATGGGCGGAGCGAATGACACGAGCAACTATCTGACGGCGTGCAAAAAGTGCAATAAGGACAAGGGCGCAATGGACCCGCAAGCGTGGTGCGCGCTGCGCAGGATCGATTACAACCACGTCAAGCTTTATCTGGCATCGAGAATCATCGCGTAGGGAGGCATGAAATGGAAACAGGGTTGACGAAGACGCGGATTATGGCGGAGTTGAGCAAGTCTCCGCACGGGAAGCTCGCAGAGTATTTACCGATCGGCAGACAGGCAGCGATCGACGAGCCGGAGTTCATGGCTCACCTGGTCAGTTGGAATCAGATCAATGGCCAGGTGCGCGATTCGAAAGTCTCGTTGCCGATTGTGTCTCTCAGCGTTCCATTGTTCTCGGGGGAGCTCGCGGAGAATAGCTTCGCTCACGTGGCCATGCTCGGGCCTCGCGAGTTGCTGCGCGCGTATCGGTTCGCCCTGGGCGATGCGAGAATGCCTGGGCGGATGAACCGCTTGGTCAAGCTGGTGCAGGAATATCTCGCGGCAAAAGAAGCCGGCACGCGAAGCGATTGGGACCGCATGGCTATTCAGCATCGTCACACGCTGAAAGAGCTCTACTCTCTGGCCCACGCGAAGCCTGGCAGCGACTATGTGAACATCGTTCTCAACGGCAAGCGCCTCGACAAGACGCGTGACACGTTGCCGCCGTCTTCGGTGTTCTCGGTTGTCTCCCGTCTCAAGAAGATGTCGGCGGATGAGGCGGCATCGGAGATCATTGGGCGTCGCATTCCGTTTCTGATCGCGCAGGGCGCGATGGAAGAGCGGATGGGAGAGCCCGCGGTTCTCCACGCGCTCATCACGCGCATGTCGCCGTCTGACCTGGTGACGAATACGAAGCTGCTCGAGAAGCTGGGAGTCAAGAATGATCCTGCGCTCCGCGGCGCCTTCGATGAGGCTTTGAAGAGAGCGGCATCGAGCAAAACGAACACGCTGAAGACGAGCCGCGCGGCCGAGCAGGTTGGCGACGATACGATGCGCGAGAGGCTGCGCGGGTTGCAGGAGAAGCAAATCAAGGCCGCTGGCGGACCGGATGGCAACTGGCTTGTGCTCGCGGATCGCAGCAGCAGCATGAACCATGCGATCGAGACGGCACGATACGTGTCGGCGGCGCTCGCGAAGTTTGTCCAGGGCAAGGTGTGGCTGGTATTCTTCAACACCACTCCAACGGCGCTGGATGTTAGCGGTTTCACCTTCGACCAAATCGGAATCGCAACCAAGCACATCATGGCCAGCGGAGCCACGTGCATCGGATGCGGATTGAATTGGGCCTTGCTGCAGAAGATCGAGGTCGACGGGATCGCGATTGTGTCCGATGGTGGAGAGAATCATGCGCCCGAGTTTCCAGACGTATACCGGAAATATTCCGCGATGGCTGGCAAAGACGTTCCGGTGTACTTCTATCAGTTGGGCGGTGATCCGGATCATCTCAGCTTCTCGATGCAAGCCAACAAAATCGAGATGCACACCTTCGATTTGCGCGGCGGTGTCGATTACTACAGCATTCCGAACCTGGTGCAAACCATGCGTTCAAATCCGTATGGCTTGGTCGACGAAGTGATGGCGACCAAGCTGCTCACGATCGAGCAAGTTTTGAATCTTGAAAGAAAGGAGGTACACGCCGTTGCTGTCTGACTTTCAGAACGTCAACAAGGACTCTGCCGATCTCGATGAACTGGTTGCCCTGGCTGCGTTCGGCCGCGGACTGGCTGCGGAATTCGAACTTCGCAAGATCAAGAAGCCGGATTTCGTCGACATCCAGAACGAAGCCATCAATCGCGAGATCAACAGCCGCGTGGAGGCTCAGCGCGCTGAACGCAAGCGCTACCTGAAATCGCAAATCGACTCCACTCGCTCTGCGCAGGAAAAGCGCGCAGACTACCAAAAGGAACTGGACGAGCTCGAAGCGGTGTCCAGCTAACATGCAGAGGGTCGGCCGCGTGCCGGCCCTTTGCTTTTGATGGAGATCACAAGATGATTCGCGGACGCAAGGATTACGATCGCATCCAGGACCCGGCCGGATTGATTCCGGACGATGAACCGGTGTTTCTTATCCGCGGCAAGGACATGGTTGGTCCGCTAACTGTGAGCGCATGGGCAGACCTGGCGGCTGCTGCCGGCGCGGACGATACCATCGTCGAGACCGCGCGGCAACACGCGCACGCGATGGAAAAATGGCAACTCGAAAATGGATCGAAGATTCCAGATATGCCAGAGGGAGCATAGACGAGATGAGATCAATCGCAGTAGTGATCCTCGCGCTGGCCTGTATGCCAGCGTTCGCAAAAACGTCAGACCATCAACAATCCCAAGACGTTGAGTGGTACATGTGCACGAACGGTACCTGCGGGTCGGCACAAAATAAAGCCGAAGCTGAAGCGCAAGAGGCCCGCGCCTATGCCGCCCAGCGCGAGGAGAGGAGTTTGGCTCACGAGGAATCTCTGGCTGCATCCTTAGCAGAACCAATAGCATTCGAGCCCGGCGGAGTGTGCTGAAAAATCTGGGAATTACATACTTAACTCCCTGACGGGAGAGAAAAGAGGAAAACATGCATTATGCAAACGGACGTGAAGCGAAGAACGGAGACAAAGTTGTGCTCCTCGGCTACGGTGGCCCGGTAGTTGGCATTTTGTACGATGCTCAAGCTGGAAACGACTACTGCAATGGGAAAATTGCCGTTACAGAGCCCGGTGATCCATGCCCAAATCTGAAAGAGTGCCTACATTTGGATGATGTGCTCGCCCTCTTTCCTGCCGACGAGCATGTTCTGGCGACCACGCATCCAGATTTCTTGCGAAGGGTGCTGCTGGTTCCAAATACCTCACCGAAAACGGAATAGGGAGTTAAGTATATAAATGGGAATTATGTATTTGACTCCCTGAAAGGAACAGATGGACGACATTGATGCTTTGCTCTACATGCCAGCTTCATTTGTGTGCGACGAGTGTGGCTTCCATCTTGAGAAGCGCACGCTTATCGCGCAGACAGGCCAAGTTGGGATCAGAAAAGGCGGCGAGGAACCCGAACCGTGCCCGAACGATGGGGCGGCAATGCGCCGGGTGACGTGGAAAGAGGCTTACGAGGACTCGTCGGACTCGGGCAGCATGCTAATGGAAGCGTTGATCGAATCTGTGAAACTCCAGAGCCACTACGCCGCGCTTTTGAACGACCATGACGGCGGGGAACGGTTGCAATTTAGCTGTCCGGCGCATTGGATTCAGAGGCTCATCGAAACCGGAACAATCAGAAAGCGTTAGGGACTCAAGTATATAAGTCCCTTTCCATTCGTTGAATGGGGAATCTTGGTATCAGAACGGCAACACGGTACGTCGCGATTTCCCAGCGACAATTGGATCGAGGAATTCTCTTCAAAGATGGCCGATGAGAATATCACGAATATCTCGATGCACGTATGCGGATCGTGGGTCCGCAGACTGTTCGAAGGCAAATTGAAATGGGAAGAATTGCCAGGTCTCCGCTATTTCGCCAGGCGCATTCAGCTTAACACTCATGCTCAGGTTCACGCGTCGACGCTTGGCCTCTTCGATGCGATCCGCGTTCACTCGAGCACGCAGATCATCTTTCAACTGGATGGCGTGAATGATCATCTCTTTGATGCCGCCGCGTTCAGACATCTCAATGTCGCTGGGCTTTTCGACTTGAGCCATGGCGCGGGTATTCTTCCGGCCGATTGGCCATTTGTGTGGGAATTACATACTTAACTCCCTTAAAGGAGGGAAATGATGGTCAAGTACGTCGCAGGGTTTCTGTTTGACGAAGATAGGAATAGGGTTGCCCTAATCCTCAAAAACCATGGGCCTGCACCAGTGGTAGGCAAGTGGAATGCCATCGGTGGTAAGCGGACGACGATGAGTGTCGGTCAACTGGAGAGTCCCGCCGCTGCAATGTGGCGGGAATTCTTAGAAGAAGCTGGCGTTGACGTGCAAAGCTGGCAACCATTCTTGATTCTCCGCGCCAAGGGCGAGAAACCTGAGTGGCAAGTCGATTTCTTCCATGCTTTTGACACCGAAAAACTGTCTCAGGTCAGGACCATGGAGACTGAATCGGTGATGGTCTGGCACCTTGACGAATTGCCGGTCGTTGTCTCTAACCTCGCGTGGATCATCCCAATGGCGCTTACTCATCAGAGTCAGCATGTCCACATTTACGAAGTCATCGAAAAGGATATTTTCGCAGCTTAGGGACTCAAGTATATAAGTCCCATTTGTGTGTGATGGTCGCATCTATGGCTACGCGGGCGGCCTTGGACCTGAGAATGTCGCTGCGCAACTGCCCATCATAGACGCCCATCGATCCGGACCTGGATTGCCGCTTATTCCCTACTGGATCGACATGGAAACGAAAATTCGCGATGAGCAAGAGCGATTGGACTTGTCGAAGGTGCGCACGGTTCTCGAAATCTGCCGGCGCCATATTGACGGTCAAGCGGCCGTGCCGAATGGTTAGGCGTCTATCCCAGCTTTTACCAAAGAGCACCAACAGGAATCAAAACAATAAATATCAATCACATACGCCGTGATTTTTCCAATCTCTATACCACGGTTTACCGTGGGCTGTATGGTCGGTCCTGATCTTTCTGTTTGACAAGGCGACAAAAATCCTTATTCTTATGAGCAGGTTTCTTTTCCTCATAGCGCACTAGCCGAGCGATTCCACGGCCCTTCAAATGTGCGCATACGTGTAACTACAACAGGAGACAATGCCTTGCCAAGTACGCGCCTTGCGAGATTGCGGAACCATCTCGGTCAGCACATGTTCGATATCGATCCCATCGAGATCGCCCGTTACGAAAAGCTAGCCGACCAAGGCAAAGTAATCCGAACGCTCATCGGCAAGCGTGGCCGCTGGATTGTCGTCTTCACCATGAAGGAACCTCCCGTCCCTCCCCCGATCCCCTCGAAATCGCAAAATAGTTCATGTGCACTCACCAACCACGACAGCGAAGGAATCGCCGCCATGAACTTCTCAGAACAGCGAACAAGCAAAAGGCAAATAGAGCGCTGGATCGGTTTCGGTCTTCTCCCAGGACTAGCATCATGAAAAGCCAGTACGATTGTCGTTCTGGCATTCTCAAATGCTCCTCATGCCGCCACGCAGTGGCGGTTCCGAAACGCATACAGCAATCTCCCTTAGAAACTCTCCTATTCCGCGAACGCTTCGAACAGACCCACGAAGCCAGAGGACATCTCAAGCCTCTTCCATCCACTCCGCCCATCCGGGTCTTCACAAGAGTTTTCATCTCCGTCGACCTCTTCGACTTCGGCCGTCAGTCCGAAACGCACAAAGAGCCTAGTTCACTCAGACGTCAAATCAGTAGTAAAAGCCACGCGGTCAGCAAACAAAAAAGGGCTGGTTGACATTCTCGCTCGCCGCATTGCAAAGGGGAATGATCGCGTGAATGGCAAAGCCTGGCGCAAAGAAGTCCGACCCACAACCCGAAGCAAAGCATCTCGGTCCCGTTCCCAAAGAGCATGATCCGGCGCTGATTGAGAAGCTAGCGTCGATCGGCTGCAATCAAAAAGAGATTGCGACGATGGTCGGGTGTTCGGAAGACACGTTGCAGCGGCGGTTCTCTGAAGAGATGAAGCGCGGCTGGGACAAAATGAAAGTGAGCATCAAGCGAGCTCAGTACCAGGTCGGAGTCGAGAACAAGAACGTAACGATGTTGATTTGGCTTGGCAAACAGCACCTGGGCCAGTCGGACACGGCCGGCAACCGTCCGGATAGCGGCGGAGGCCAACTGAAAAGTCTGTTCGATGCGCTGATGGCCGGGCCGGTGCCGCGCGGGAAGTCGATCGTGAATGCAGACGGATCGATGAAGACCGCGGCGCCCACTGAGGAGAAACCGGCAAACGCTGCCGATGGATCGGCGGATGCTGTACAGGAGTCGTCAGAGAAAAAGCCGCCAGAGGGCGAATGACGCTTCGGATTTAGCTTTTGTGCAAGTGCACTCAAATGGTCTAAACTTATTCCATGCGTGGAATGCGGTTGTGCTGGATTTGTGAGACGTGCTCGTTCACCTGGCCTGTGAAGGATGTGGACAATCCTCCTGCTCAATGCGCATCGGCCAAGTGTCGATCGCGGAAATGGAACAAGAGCGAGCGGCCGGGCAAGCTGATTGAGATCGCGCCGAAGCTACTGAAGCCGATTGCACGGAAGAAACAAGTGGCAGCGCCAAAGCCGGTAAGAATTCCGAAGCCGCCCAAACCGCCAAAGGTTGAGAAGCCGCCGAAGCCGGTCAAGGTAAAGGAACAGAAACCGGTCAAAGTGAAACCAGGCGCGCACGGATTCTGCCCGCGCTGTCATGCCGCGTTGATCCCCTGGGGTCCGGTGATGAAGCGGTGTGAGTCGTGCAAAGAGAATTTCTCACCATTCCAGTTGGGCACGGCGGTTCTGTAGAATGGAAAAATGATGCTTCCATCTCTCATGCAGAATCAGTTTTTCGGCGGCGGTTTGGTACTAATGCTTGCGGGCGCTGTGATGGCGCTGCTTCGTCAAGTTCCCGATCATCTGCTCAAATGGATCAAGGGGCGGTTCACTGTTTCGGTGATGATCGTTGATCGCGACCCGTTGTTCGAATGGGCTCGCCTGTGGCTGGATGCGCACCCATATTCGAAGCGCACTAGAAACCTGATGTGCTCGCTGCACCGCGAAGCAGATGAAGAGTTCTCAGAGTTTTCGAAGATGCTGTTTGCTCCGTCGTATGGACGACACTTCTTCAGGCACGGTCGTAAGCTGGTGTGGCTCGATTACAACAAGGACAAGCCAACGAATAGCGGCTCCGAAGGTATTGGTAAATCGCAAGGCCCGGAAACAATGACGATCACGGTCTTGGGAACCAATCAAAAAATTCTTCGTGAGCTCATGGCTGAGATTGCGACGTTCGCATCGCGTGAGGAGAATCGCAAGGCAAGAGGCTATATCTCGACGGGTGGATGGTGGAGGCGGCTTTACACGTACCAATCGCGCAAGATCGAAACAGTCGATCTGCCGGCTCTTGATCAGGAGCGCATTGTCGGGGCGATTGAAAGATTTCTTGCGGCGCGCACGGCGTACAGCCAGCGTGGAATTCCATACCACTTGAATCTACTTTTCGAGGGTAAGCCTGGAACGGGCAAGACATCGCTGGCATCGGCGCTGTGTGGTCACTTCGGTTTGCACCTGCACCTGCTCAACATCGCCGGGCCTGGGATGAATGACCAGCGCTTAGTCGAGCTTATGATGAGCCTACCGCGCCGATCGATGCTGCTGATGGAAGACGTCGATGCCGTTCTGCCGAGCGATACGCAGCGGCCGAAGAGGAAGGGGCCACCGAGCAACACGGAAGTTGTGCAGGGCGACGGCGACGACGGCAGCGAAGGCATCACACTCAGCGGGCTGCTGAATTGCATGGACGGCATCACGGCGCCAGATGGAGCGGTAATCGTGATGACCACGAATCACCCGGAGCTCATTGACGAGCGGCTGTTGCGGCCGGGTCGCGTGGACATGCGGATCGCTTTCGAATCTGCGACGCGAGAGCAGATCGCTAAGATGTGCGCCAGGCTCGATCCGAATCGCAAGCTCAATGGCGACGTCGATTGGATGGTGAACCAGGGATTCACGACGGCGCAGGTGCAAGCGGAGATCATGCGCGCCAATGGAATCGGGCTGTGAAGACCTTGAAGCAACTCAATGCGGAAGGCTGGCGCCACACGGCGCTGCACTTGATGGCCGAACGTGAAAAGGAATCCGCGGCGATGAACGCGCTGGCTGATCTCGTCGAGGCGTGGGCCGCTGGTACCGGCGATGAGGCGTTGATGCTTCTCGGCTTCCATCATGTGGCTATGCAGCACGGCAGCTACGCGCGCAAGAAGACGCTGCGCAAGGCGTTGAAGTCGTCGATCGAGGAATTGAGCAAGGTGGCTCCGGCGATCTTCCCGCCAGATCGCGTGCCGAAACAGTTGAAACGTGTGAGGATGAATGCCGGCTCTCGGACCGAAAGTAAACCCATTCGGAGAAAAAGCCTGGGCGTTCGGCATGAACCGCCCGGAGAATGATAAGAAATACACCGTTCTCATCGGCTCGGTTCGATCGTCGAAGACCTGGGCAGTCACCGCCAAGTTGATCGTGCATCTGTGCACGTATGCAGTTGAAGGGCGCCGGGTAATCTTTGGCAAAACGAAGCAGACGGTTTACAAAAACGTCCTGCTCGATCTATTCGAGATCGTCGGCAAAGAGAATTACAGCTACAACCAGTCGAGCGGTGAGCTCTGGCTGTTCGGTTCGCAGTGGTTTGTGATGGGCGCGCAGGATGAGGGCTCGATGGCCAACATCCTTGGCATGACCATCGGGCTCGCGATATGCGATGAGATCGTGAAGTTCCCGCGGTCTTTTGTCATGCAGTTGTTCTTGCGCATGTCGCCCAGCGGATCGCGGATGTACGCGACCACGAACCCGGACAATCCGAATCACTTCTTCAAGACTGAGGTTCTCGACAACAAGAACTTTGAGCCGGATTTGAACGTGATGACGTTCGATCTGGATGACAACCCAAATATCGACGAGAAAGAAAAGCAGCGGATCAAGGCTTCACAGCTTGGCGTCTTCTATCTGCGTTTCATTCTCGGCCAGTGGGTTGCCGCGCAGGGCGCCATCTATCGCGACTGCTGGAAAGATGAGCTCAAGTACAACGATGCGACCCGGCCGGTTGGATTGTACGGATGGGGAGGATACGTTGATAACCTGGTCTTCATCGACTACGGCACAGCAAACCCATTCTGCGCGCTCGAGGCGATCGACGATGGCCACGCGCTCTGGATCGATCGCATGTACTGGTGGGATTCCGATCGCGAGATGAAGCAAAAGACCGATGCTCAGTATGCGGATGACATCGCAAAATGGATCAGCCCCGAGGGATTGATTCTCAGCGATGGCACGCTGAGCAGATCGAACCTGGTCGATTCGCGGCACGGGCTCCCACGCTTCGTCGTCGATCCATCGGCGGCAAGCTTCAAGCTCGAGCTCCAGGGCCGGGGACTTTGGGTGGTCGACGCGGATAACGATGTTCTCGATGGCATCCGCAAGACCAGTACGGTCATGGCCAGGCAGTTGATCCGGGTGCACGAGGATTGCAAGCCTCTGCTCAATGAGATTCCCGCGTACATGTGGGATGACAAAAAGACCAAGGTGGGCGAAGAGGCTCCGATCAAGATCAACGATCACGCGTGCGACGCGCTGCGCTATGGGGTCAAAGAAGTGTTTTCAGACTATCGGCTGCTGGCGGCGTGAGGAATAGGCATCATGGCAGAGCGCATCCCAGGGGGTTCATTTGTGGATAAGGCGATGTCGATCGTAATCCCGAAAGTCGACGCCGCCATGTCTACGTTCGGCACGCAGAACTCGAGCGGCCCGGCGAGCGCGGCGAACTTCGTTTCGTGCGGCGGTCTATGCCCACAGTGCGGACAATTCATACCTGGCGGATGCACGCACCAGTGCCCAGCGCTTTCTACGATTCCATCGCAGCCGGCATCGGTAAGCGAAAAGTCGTGGAGTGGCTCATTTATCTTGCCCGATCCTACGCCGCAGCAGATTCTCGAAGAGCAGCGCAAGACAAACCAGTTGATCGCTCGGCTCGTCGCCGCGGTCGAAAAGGATGGTCGGTGATGGAAGAGAGAAAAGGAACCACGCTCATGATGGCGCACGCTGTCGTGGCAGCTTTGGGACTTGACCGAATGCTGTTGCAGAACATGCGGCGCGCAGAGCAGGACGCGAAAGTGACGCGCACGCCGCCCCAAGCATCGGCTGTATTGAACGCAAATGGACTTCGCAGGGAGCGGCGTCGCACAGGCATTTCGGCCAGGCAACAGCGCATTCGTCGGCAAAGGCTGAGCAATGCTGATCGATGAGCCCGATCTCATGAATCAACAGCGTCTGCACATGACGGCGGACGCATTGGAGAATGGGGAGACGGTGCTCGTGTGCATCGAGCAGCATCTTCCACACGAGCACTGCTATCGAAACTGGCTGACTCAAATCCTCCGCGAGCGGGGACACACGGACGATGGAGCTCGCATTCTGGCGTGCGGAGCATCATTCCATTTTGAGGAGTCGAAATGAAGCATCTCAGGTATCTCGCAGGATTTGCGTTGTTGGTCATCGTCGGTTGCGGCTATCACCCGACCTATTCGGTTTATGCCAAGAGCGGCACGCCATACACGGCGCCGTCGCTTTGCCAGGCTCTGCTCAGTTGTTTGAAAAGTGAGCCGACATGTTACTACGATCGAACCTTGCTGCAGACGGCCACGGGGCAAACCGAGGTCGAAGAGTGCAAGGCAGTCAACAAGTAAGATCAAGATTCCAAGCGACCGGGAGCTATACCCCGGATGTGTGAGTGAGGAGACTGTATGGGAACGCAAAGCAATAGAACCATGGTGTCGCTGTCTGACGTGCTTCCGAACAGCGATAGCGATTTCAGCGATCACGATCTTGCAGTGCTGTCGGATTGGGCTTCAGACAAAGCGAAGTCAGTTGCCAATCCTGAGTGGAAACGGGCATACGCACTACTCCGCGAGGGAAGCGATTTGCTATTACGGCGCCGGGCGCGCGCGCGATGTGAATTGCGCGAGGAACAACCCCCGATCGAGGCAGAGAAAGAAACAACGGCCGCTCGCTTGCTGGAACAGAACGGATTAGTTGGACAAGGGATCGTCAAGCGTCCAGAAGCGGGCGCCTCTGTCGGAGTCGTCAATTCAGCGCTCGAGAAGCAGCGCGCTCTCGGTACGCCTCGCCAACAGAAGCCAGGTCATACGGTGAGAGCGACAGCAACTCGCGAATCGGCGAGGCGATAGTCGCCGGTCCGAATCGCTTGCGATCGCGTTCGTAGACTCTCAGCTTTCCCATGTGCTCTGGCTTGCAGGTGCGCGGGCGATTCTGTAATTCGTATGCCCAGCGGCCGGTCCAGTAGAAGAGCTCTTTGCACCATTCGCAGCGAAGGCAAAGCGTGACGGGAAGCGCACTTGAGCGGATGGGAACACCGAGAGTGCGGCGACGTTCAATGACCTGGGAGCGCGGCACTTGGCGACGGCGAAGTTTGGTTAGGTTAGGCATAGGGAGCCCTCGCATCGGCCTCTTTGTTTTCCTGGTACCACTGAAGGAATGCGGCGAATTCGTCGAGCGGTAGCTCGTCGAGAAACGCTTCCCACTCTGCCTTTGGTAGCTTTTCGATGTCGCCAAGGGCGCCCAGCTTCGCCAGGACCCGCGTGCGAGGATCAGATGTCGCGGTAACCATTCATGGCCTCCTTCTCGCAGCCGGTTGGAACCCACTCGAGCATCGATGGGTAAATTTGGACTGTGCAATCTTTGAATCGGACTTCGACGGTTCCGTAAACGAGCGATACGATTTCACCAACGTCTCCGATCTTCAGATGCGTGGCAACGGGGAGCCGTGGATGCGTGCGCGCCGTCTCTTCGATCTCTTTGACGCTGATGAGCATCACGCGCATTCCGGTTTTGAATTCGAAATCAGGCATCGTGCGGCGGCTCCTCTGAGACCGGGCTCTGATCGGGCGACGGCATTAGCGAAAGAAGTTGCTCGACTTCGGCGAGAGACTGGTCGACGCATTGAATGGAACCCGTCATCAACTGGATCAGCGTGGCGGCCATTGGCAGAGTATCAATTCGGAATGTTTCGTAGTTGCCGACGCGAGTGATTGCGCTCGCTTTCAAATGAACTGGCTTTTCTCGCCAGGTAAATTTGATAGTTCGAGGATTGTTGAGCTCTGACAACTGCGCGGCGAGCTCGGCTTGCAGGATCAGCGTCGCAGCGTTCAGTTCGAGTTGGGCCGCAACCGGGTTGGTGTCGTAGCGGAGTTTCCATTTGTTGAGCGCGAGAGAAGCGTACTTCCGGATCATGTCTGGCGTCATGGGTTTTCCTTTTCTAGTTCTGTGATTGCTTCGTTGAGTTGAGCGATCCAACGCTGAATCAGGACGTGGCCAGCAGGGTAGCCAGAGTGCGAAAAAGAGTCCATTCGCTTCTGAAGCGCACGGAGCTTGCGGATCGCTATCTCGTTCATGACTGGCGTCTTCATGCTGCGACGGGCCTCGGCTTCGTTTGCTTCCACTGTTCGTGAAGCACAGGGCAGAGAGTGGAGTGGAAGGATTCGATCCAAAGTGAGACAAGAATCCGGGACATCAATGATGCTTGAACGAGTCCAAGGCTGTCTTTCGAAACCATGATCCACTGATGTTTCGCCCCCTGGTGAACGGTGATCCTGTAAAAAACTTGCTGCACCGGGTATTCAACTTCGTATTCAAATGTGCGATCGCTGAGTGAGCGAAGGGCCGAGTGGATGGCTTCGAGGATGGCTTGAATGTGACGGTTTTCGTGAGTCATCTCAATAGCCTTTCACTGGTGGAACTGGCACTTTGGGGAACGTCACTTTGTGTGGCGTACAGTTACATGGATGCGCGTTGCCGTCGTCGGGAACAAGATCGCTGCGATGCACCGTCACGCTGCCAATCGAAAGCGCGGCGCGGATGTCGCAGGCTCTGCAAGATGCTTTCAAAGCCTCGTAGGTCTTCGGACCAACGTCGCAAGGGTTAGGGATGAGGTCGACGCTGGCGTATAGCGCTTCAAACCCATCGATGATCTTCTTCAGATCGGCTAGCGTGGGAATCTCGATGTGCTCGCGCGGGCCGTTCGAGATTGAGTTTTTGAAGTAGTCGGTCATCGTTTAAGATTTCCTGTCTGAAGAAATGGACGCTCCGGAACTTGAATCATGTTTCCTTCGGTGCGCAATGGCTCCATGATGATGTGATTCGACATGCAACGGTAGCGGGCACAACTCCCAAGGTCGACGGTGTGCTGAATTCCGGCTGAGAGCCAGTCGCCGCAACAAAGCGGGCAGACCGGGTACTTCTTCAGAAAGAACTTGGTTCGTTCGATCACGTCGGGTTCGGTCGCCGGAAGTTTTGGAGCCGTCTTGGGCGGATCGAGAAGATTGGCGAACCTCTTCACAAACTCCGGGAATGACGGGATCATGGCTTTGTCTCCAATCGTGAGATGCGCTCGGTCAGTTCCGCTTTGCGCGCGATCCGCTCCGCCGTTCGCGGCCGGTTCCAGTTTGGATTGCGGCACCAGCGGCAAACCTTCGGCGGCTTGTCGTAGCGCGCGGCCCACGTCTTGCCCTTTCCGCAGCACGTCGGGACGTTGCACGTGCAAATGATGATGTGGCCAACGGTCTCGATCGCCATGACTGGAATTATTACATTGAGTGTGAAAAAGTGCAAGTGCACTCTGCGGTTCCGGTAACGCACAAAGCAACCGGAAATTTAAGGAATGAGGAATGAAATGACCGCGTCCACTGACTCTTTTATGAAATTGGCGAATGATGGCGGCTCTGGAAATGACAGCGGCCCGCAGACGGAAACCGATGGCGAGCAGGTCGAGCCGATGCCTTGGGATGAGATGCCAACATTCTCCGTCAAGGACCTCGAGAAAAATCTATCCGCGCTCATGGCGGACATGTTTCAGATGATCGATTTGACCATGAACAATAAGAGCCAGCACCAGCAAGCCAAGCGCCTGGTCATCGAGCGGTTCGAGGCCATGTATCGCAAGCTTCGGAATGGAGCAATGCCCGCTGGCTACGGCGAAGACGGCAAAGCTCGACTCACGGCGCCCAGGCAGTGGTAGATGCAGCAGGGATTTGATATTCCCAATCGAATCGAGGAAATGTACCGGCGCGCGATCCGGCGCATTCTGATTCCGGAGTTTCATCGCAAGCCGGAAGAGCAGTCGTACACGGACTGGCTCCGCGAGATAGCGTCGATCTCTGAGCGCAGGGATGTCGCGGATGCCGCGGCCTACATCGCCGGGCAGATGGTGAATTGGGTCAACGTCAAGAACGCGCAGACCTGGCGCGAGGCTGCAATGCGAGCCCAGCGCGGCCAGATGATCTACCGGCTCTTGCAAAGGGAGCTCCGCGGCGTCATAGGAGATCGCGTCCGGGACCTGGTTCGCGAGAATGCAACGCTGATCACCCGCATTCCGAATGAGATCGCGGAGCGGCTAACGGCCGATATCGCGAAGGCCCAGCAAGCCGGTGAGCGGCCGGAAGCGATCGAGAAATACATGCGCACCATGTTTCCGCGCATGACGAAGAATCGTATTCGGCTGATCGCGCGCACCGAATCGATGAAGGCGAGCACGGCGCTCACACAGGCGCGCAGCGAAGAATTGGAACTGCCGGCCTATGTGTGGATGACTTCGCATGATTCGCGCGTCAGAGATTCGCATCGTAATATGGACGGAGTAATCGTACTCTGGCGCGATCCGCCAAGCCCTGAGGCTCTGATCGGAGAGCGCAGCACTCTCGGTCACTACCACGTCGGCGACTGTCCGAATTGCAGGTGCACTCCGATCGTGATCTTGACGCTCGATGATGTGCAGTTCCCAGCTAGGGTGTACAGCTACGGCCGCATCAAGTACATGATGATGGACGAGTTTTCAAGGTTGACGCGCATCCGCGAGAGGAGAGCGGCGTGAAAAACGATCGCCAAGCATTGCATCGCGCCTTCGATCGTGAATTCACGCGCGCATCTGATGGCATTACTGATCACCCGTTGCTGATCATCGCCGGGCTGCTGGCGCTGTGGAAGATTATGAAAAAGCGGAAGCAGGAGCCGGTCGAATACGATCTCACGAAGTACAAACCAAAGCCGAGAGAATGGTGACGCACGATGCCAGTTGCCGAGTTTGTCGAAAGAGAACATCCTCGCGACAAGACCGGCAAGTTCAAGGCGACGTCTGGACTGAGCACTGAACAGCATTTCAAGAATGAAAAGGGAGAATGGGCGCCAGAGCGCCAGGAGCTCCATCAGTCAATCGTGCGAAAGCTGATCGGCGGAAAGAATCGATCGCAGCATCCCACGGCTTACATCCTGGGCGGCGGCAGCGCATCCGGAAAAAGCACGGGCTTCGAGCGGATGTACAGCGAAAAATTCAAGCACGACATCATGCACATCGACTCCGACGCGATCAAGGACATGATTCCGGAGTACGAAGAGCTCAAGCGGGTTAATCCTGAAAAGGCCGCGGCGCTCGTGCATGAGGAGTCAAGTCACCTGGCGAAACAGGCGATGGCAGTAGCGACCGCGAAGCACATCGATTTCGTTTACGACAGCACGGGATCGGGAAAGGCTCTTCCACAGGTCGCGGAGCGGCTGCACAACGAAGGCTTCAAGGTGCACGCGGTTTACTTCGACATCCCGATTCCAGAGGCTCGCAAGCGGGCCGAGAAACGGGCGGAGAGGACAGGACGCCACATTCCGGAGGATGTGATCCAGGGCAGTCACAGGGGCAGCGCAGCCACGTTTATGAAGATGGCGGAATCGCCTCACGTGACTTCGGCCCGGCTCTTCAGCAATGTCGATCGCGTGCCGGCTCTCGTCTACACCGGAAGAGGCGGCGGCAAAGGATTGGTCATCGACCAAAACGCATGGAAGCAGTACCAGGAAAAGGCGGGTGTAGCGTGAGCAAATCGAAAGTGCTTCACTTCAACGCTGTCGACTCGGAAGTGTTTCGGGCCGATGATGACGCGGCCGAATTCTCGTCGATGGTGGATGTAGAAAAGAAAAAACACCGCGAGACGCTGCACAGGGCGCTCGACAAGGCGATCGATCTGCGCGGCGAGGGCCACGGTCTGAAGCTGGGGGATCGTGTCGAAAATAGTCGGGATGGAAGCCGTGGAGTTGTCGAAGAAATCATCGGTCCGAATTCGGTAGGCGTCCGGCCAGACAACGGGGGAATCACGAAGCCCTGGCACACGGCAATCACGAAAAAGATCGGCGATGCGAAACGGTCCAAGCTGCACCGCGCGCTCGATCGGGCCATGGATCGCAAAGGTCTGTAACTGAATCAGGAGAGATCAACATGAAATTAAAGTCGGCCCTTCTCGCGATTGCCGCAATCCTCGTGCTGGCGCCGTGTCTGCGATCGCAGATTATTCCGCAGAGTGATGCTGTCATCTTCCAGAACTATCCGCCTGTGAATCCGTGCACGCTGCCAAATCAGTTGGTTCGCGTGACTATCGGAACATCGGCCGGCCTCTATCAGTGCATTGTGCCGACTGGACAGCCGAGCGGTACCTGGCAGAAATATGCGTTCACTTTGGGCGACCTGACCAGTTTGAATCTCAATTCTGTAGTGACAGGTCTCCTTGGTCTTCCGATTCCGAATTTCCCGAGCTCTGGAACCGGATGTCTGCTTTACACGCATTCGACAAATGCTTTCACCTGGGCGACGTCGTGCGGCGGATCGGGAACCTTTACTACGCTGACCGGCGATGCGACCAGCACATCGACAGGCGGGGCAACGACGGTAATCGGAATTAACAATACGCTGCTCTCGAGTTTGGCGACGGGAATACTCAAGAACACGACCAGCACGGGCGTACCGTCGATCGCAGCATCGTCCGACATCATTGCGCTCTTCACCGGAAGCTGCTCATCCTCGACTTACCTCAACGGCGCCGGGGGGTGCACGACGCCATCGGGATCGGGAACGGTCACATCCTTTTCGGCCGGGGCTCTGTCGCCACTGTTTACGACCAGCGTAGCGACAGCAACCAGCACGCCAGCGCTCACTTTCACGTTGTCGAGCGCCGCGCAGAATTCCGTGTTCGCTGGCCCGGCGTCCGGGGGCTCTGGCGCTCCAAGCTATCAGACTGCGCCCACCTTCAGCGCCGCAAATCTAACAAACTTCCCCACGTTCAACCAGAACACGACGGGCAATGCCGGAACTGCGACCACTCTGAGCACCAATGGCACAGCCAATCAGATTTGGGGAATGAATTCAGGCGGCAGCGCGCAAGGATGGCAGAATGCCCCGAGCAATGGAATCTCAGGTGGCACATCGGGACAGCTCGCCGTTTTCGGGAGCGCCAGCACCATCACTAGCGGAATCGCGGTCGGCAATTCCGGCAGCGATATTCCGCAACTGTCGAGCGGACTCCTGAATAACTCTGTGGTCAATTGGGCTTCGCCCAGCGCGATCGGCACGGGCACTCCAGCGGCCGGCACGTTCTCGTCAGTGACGCTGCCCGGAGATGGAACGCATGCGGCTCAAATGGGGTTCTATCCCAATACGACCGTCCCAACGCTCTACACGGGCGACTTTTCAATCTTGGGTCCGAATGCTTCGAGCGTGACACAGTTCGCGTGGCAAGCGCCCACGGCTTACAACTCGAGCGCTGGCATCCTGCACATCGGCGCCGGCGCATCGGCTGGCGGCGGCGAAGTTTCGCAGATGACAATCTCACCAGTCGTCGGCGGCGATATGACCAATAACACGGTCACGGCAACTCAGCTAGCTGCGCAGTATAGCAAGGGCTCCTGCACTGAAGCGTGGAGCGGATCGGGCACGTCGAGCGCGCTTACGTCGGGCGACGATGCGATTTCGAATAACACCTGCTACAACGATTCCGGGGTCACGCGCACCATCACAGCCGTCAAATGTCGCAATGACAACGCCTCGAACACGACGACCGTCAACCCAACCTTCGGGAGCGCCGGTACCGGCACAACAATTCTCAGCGCAGCCATCACGTGCGGCTCGAGCTATGCCTACTCATCAAGCGGCACTGTTTCTAATGCAAGCTGGACGACGGGGACAGGAATCGATCCCGGAATGGGCGGTACCCTCACTGGCACCAGCATTGCGGTGATTGTGGAGTACACCTTCTAATGAAACGCACGCTGGCAGTTCTACTCAGCTATCTCCTGGCGCTCGCTCCCCTGGCTGTAGGTCAGCAGAACCAGACCATCGTTGCGATGCGCCATCGCACGACCGCGAGCGGGCCGAATACCTGGACCCTGGTGCGCTACACCCCTGTAACTGGAGCGTGTTCCAAT